>Ga0209668_10000394_pt1 | contig 17933 bp, 27 predicted proteins | sample FrelakmetPLP11PL_FD_187150 | JGI IMG/M metagenome (GOLD analysis project Ga0209668, IMG submission 187150) | Freshwater lake sediment microbial communities from the University of Notre Dame, USA, for methane emissions studies - PLP11 PL (SPAdes)... | ecosystem: Environmental > Aquatic >... | reverse complement strand
ATGGTTACGAAATTTTTGCCCAGATAATCGGAGGAAAGACAGTTGGGGATGAGTGTGATTTAGCTAACCGAATTGCTAAATTGCCTGATTTGGAACGCGAGCGCGACGAGGCGATGGAGCAGCTTCGTAAGGCAAGTGTTGAAGCTAACACTTTGGCGACATCTATCCAAAAAGCCGAGTATCCTGATGCCAAAGAATTTGAACTATTGGGTTCTGTTGCAGGAGTTATTTCTCAAATCGACAATATGTATGCTGGAGTAAGGCAGCAGCGCGACGAGGCCGTCAAGCAAATTCACGAGGAAGCAAGGGATTATGAGTTGCAGATTAGAAAACTTTGCGAGGCTTACAACAATTTAGGAGAGCAAAACGCCAAGCTCCGCGACATCGCGGATAGGGCGATTATCCCATTAGAATGCGATGGAGTTCCTTGGGGAGCAAAACTCCGCGCCGAACTCGACCAACTCAAGGAGGAAACGAAATGACAGGAAAATGGGATCATTCAACAAAACCTTCTCAATTTCAATTTGTTGTTATCGACAACGGAAAGGAAATTTACCGAGGCGGATTCAACGAGGGATACAAAATCATTGAAGCAGAAAAAAACAATCTGCTTCAAGAGTGGAAGGACATGGCGGCAAAATTGGTAAATATCGCAAGCTACGCACTGGGCGAATTCGATGTACAATTAACCCTCGATCAGCAACGCACAATTACTGAAACCATGCGGCAATATCACTCGTTATTGAAAAAGAAATGAACAACGAAATACTGGCACTTATTGTCACTTGGGTTATAGTCGCGACCTGCGTTATTTTGGAACGCATCAATAAATAAATTATGTTATACACAAAAACTGGCAGTCTCCCGACTGCGAAATATATATGGGTCGATACAAACTACACGCATGAGGAACCAATAGGTTTCGCCGAGGCACAATGGGTGCAGATCGTATCCATCCCGAACAGGGCATGGGGACTGAATGTCATCTTCCGCGATGGCGGGATGCTCTACCGCAATGTGCCTCCTTGGGCGATTTCTTTTTGGCCTGAAGACAGTGAATTGTTGGCTGAAGAAACGCAAATGTGGAACTGCTATTCCGACCAATATGCAATACTGGAATGTCCCCATTTACTTGGGATGAAATGCGAAATACTTACCTGTAATGGAATCGTCGAAGGCGAATATTTATTCCAGACAACACATTTAAATGATAGCTACTCTGCCGCACCAGATCAGGATAAAACCATGATTTGGGCAGTTACGACAGAAGGACGCTTGACAATATTTCCAAATAATAGAGTATATTTCAAAGATCGATCATACATAGTAGAATCGACTCCAAAACAACTTAAATTGCAGGAGCAGATTTATGAGATCGATGAATCAATAAGCACCATTATTAATAAATGAAAGAACCCAAAATCACCAAAGTAAAAATGTGGGTGACTACCTGCAAACGGAACACTAAACCAGTTTCCACCTGCATCACCATTCCGATTCCTGATCATGCCAAGGCAGTGGAATTCGCCACTGCTATCGGCGGCAAGATGAAGGAATTTGAACACTACATCCTCCAGAACATCAACAGAGCAGAAATCACAACAAATGAGTAAATATCAAATCGACGCAGAAGGCACTTATCATGGTGTCGTAACTGAACCACTCTACGGATGGTTAGGTGAAAGCAAAAACGAAACACGATTCATCCGAGTTCCAGTCAAAATCGACACTGAAGGCGCACAGAATGGCAAGACCATCCATTGGTATGGATACCTCACTGACCGCACCCAAGAGCGCACTGTCGAGGCACTGGAGCATTGCTTTGGTATCGATTGGAACTGGGAGAACATCAACTTCGCAGGCAAAGAGGTCGAGGTGGTAGTCGAGCAGGAGGAGTATAACGGCAAGACCTCGTACAGGGCAAAGTGGCTGAACAACCCAAACATGGATCGCACCACTGGCGGCAAGTCGCCAGAGGAGGTCGAGGCTGAAAAGGCCGAGGCACAGGCAAAGGCCAAAGAGATCGCCAAGGAACTCGCTGCATCCATGCCTCGCCGCGCAGGATCGCCTGTTGCTGCGCCCACAAAGGCCGCAGTCGCTTCCAAACCTACCAGTAGACCACTGCCGCCAGTCAAGACGCATGACGAAGATGGCGATGAAATTCCGTTCTGATACACTTTGACGGGTCATCGCGAGATGTGGGGCGCATTAACAACAACCAAAACAAAAACTAACTACCTTGGCGGGTCGTTAGAACAAGAAACCCAGAGCAGCAACGCGCACACTGCTCACCTGTCATCCAAACTGGGGATTGTGGCGGCAACCATGTTTTGCTGGTCATTCATTAACCCCGTGAGGTAACCACATAAAACCTCACATCCCCCCCATCCACCAATCACAACACAATGGCTAAATCAAAAGAACCAACCAAAACCGAGATCAAACTCACTGTCGCATCAACTGTTCTCGCTATCAACCTCTCACAACTCCTCTCCGAGTACGAGGCACTCGCTGCCAAAAACGATCATGTCGTAAGTCCAAATATGCAGAACGCTATCGCTCACTCAATCGCTCAACTCTCCATCGTTCTCGAAAAGAAACCCGATCTCTTCGCGGTGTCCCAAGACATCATCGAACGACTCAATCAATTCAGGCAACAACATGAGAAGTTGGAAGCATGACACTTTCAAATCTCGACCATCACCAATGAGCAACTGGACACATGAGCAACTCAAATCACTCGGTTACCACCTGCACCCAGACGGGAACTATTACCCTACGCCTCCACCTCCATGGGTACTTGACTCCCAGCCTCAACACGATCCTGTCAAGCCACTGGTCAAATCTCCACAAGCACAAACAAAAAGCAAAAGGCGCGTTACTCTCCGCATTGAAAGAGTCAGCACCAAACTCCAAGACTTCGATAATTTCGTTGGAGGCACGAAACCTCTTACCGATCAACTTCGATACTCTGGACTCATTCACGATGATGACCCAGAATCCATCAACGCCAACTACTCGCAACAACGCTGCAAACACAGGGCAGACGAAAAGACGATCATCGAAATCATCTACCACCCACCAACCAAACCAGTGACAAAACTCTCATGCCTACAACTGCGGCAGGACGCTCCACAAACACTCACCTCGCAGTCAAGCGATTGACCAATCGCTTAACGAAGACTCTTCATTATAAGTAAACAATTGCTAAAAAGTCAAGACCTATTATGTCAGACAATTCATTACCAGAACCTGATCAAGAACTTCCAAAGCAAAAAAAAATGGGTAGACCTACCACCTTCACCCAAGACATCGCCGACGAAATCTGTAAACGCATGGCAAATGGTGAGACTCTACGCAAAATAGTTCTCGATGATCATATGCCTCCTTCAGGCACTGTCTATCGCTGGCTTGAAAGCAATCCAATCTTTCGTGAGCAATACACGCAGGCGCGAGCAATGCAGGCAGACTACTATGCCGAGATGATCATTGACGAATCCTTTGGCTCCCATGACGCAGCAATAGGCCGTCTACGCATGGATGCTCTCAAATGGGCAGCAAGCAAGATCGCGCCCAAGAAGTACGGAGACAAGGTCGAGGTAGAGCAAACTGGCAACACTGCGCTCACTGTCTCCTTCGCACTGCCATCCAGATCAGGCAAGCCAGAGGCTATTGAGCTTGAGTCAGGGAAGCTACCACCTCCGTGACAAACTTATTTTTAACCTGTCACGGAGACTGCGACGATGAAAATTGAGTTTGAAATCCGACTCACCATATGTGCCAACGGATGCCCAGTCGGGCCAAGGTTGAGCAGAGGCAAACCAATGCCTCCTTATGCGTATACTTATTCCATGACCGAAGAGGGACTGAAACAAGCACAAAATGACATGAATGCGATTGAAGTGTATGTCACTGAAAATAGCAAGATTATAAAGCGAAAATGTTGATAACTTCCGATAAGATAGGTAGTAGATAATGGAACACAACGGCAGGATTAACCAATAGATAACAATAACTTGCATGGCAAAACGAGACTACTATGATGATCCAGCAGAGTACTGGAGAGACAAAGAGGAACGAGAGTGGGCAGATGCCAAAGAGCGTTTGGAACGCTGGGAGAGACAGAACCCTAACCATGTCTACGGGCAGAGGGAGCCTGAACCTCCGAAGGAAGACCTATAGCAAGTTTATCCATTTTATCGATCAACAATAAACCATATATAAATCATGTACATCATAGCCCGATTAGCACCGAACAGCAGGATAGATTGCAAGGCAGAGCAGAATTGCAATCTTGATCCATACAACCCACCAACAGTGATCCACTGGTCTCTGGAGGCAGCAAAGAAGGAAGCAGCACGATTGGCGAAGAAACACCCTGACACCCAATTCATGGTCTTCAGGGCAGTAGATGCCGTAATCTGTCCTGTAGCACCAGTGATGTGGATATCGCTATGAGTGATCAAGAACTCACCGAGAAGGTCACAGAGGCACTGGACGAGGAGGAGATCACGCTGGCAGACGGGTTCGCAGATGCGTTCCTCGGAATTGGCAGGCAGTTTGGCAAGCCGCTGGCAGTCTACAGCAGGCGTAAATGCATCGAGGTACTGATGCGTGACATGAGCGAGGAGCAGGCAGAGGAGTACTTTGAATTCAACCTTGCAGGCGCATGGGTCGGGGAGAGTACGCCGATCTATCTGGAGGAACTGGAATGAACGGGAACATTAAAACGCTACTTGAGCGATGTGATTTCTGGCTTGCTCATCTTGAAGATTATACCAAGGGAGATGCAGGAGATGAGATCACGCAGCTACGCAGTGAGATTGAAGCAAAATTAAAACATCTTGAGGAACTGGGATGAGAGTCTACATCCTGTTTCATGGCTACCGCAATAATACCAATGGCTATCCTGTGGCGGCATTCCGCACCAAGAAGGCACTGCGAGACTTCGTCAGGAAGCACCATCCAGACTACAAGGCAGTGGCGAGGATTGAGCAGAACGAGATGTACTGGCAGTCCGAGTACGAGTGGATGAAAGCAGAAGACGACACAATCAAAGTAATCGAATGAGAGATCAGAAAGAAGAGAACGAACTACGCTTCACAAAGATAGTCATCACAGAGATGATCTATCGAGCGTATCTGGATGCTACGAGTAAGACTGAAGGATATATGAGGCCGCATACAGACAATGTAGCAACCAAGCATCAGGAGTGTGCAATTCATTTCCTGAAGAGCAAAGAATTCAAGCAACTATGCGAAGCGATTGGATGGCCGTGGGAGGCTATCAGGCGCAAGGCATTCACAACACAACGAAAAGGGAGAGACGACGAATGAGGTTCCACATATTGGGGTTACCCCACACAGTAACGAGCAAAGAGTTTAACGCCTGTGCTTACACCCAAAAGGTGGTGAAGTTCGGCAAGATGATGACCGAGCGAGGGCATGAAGTGATCCACTACGGGCATGAGGATAGCGACCTGATCTGCACCGAGTCAGTGCCAGTGCTGACGAACGACGACTGGAAGGTGGCGTACGGAGATCACGACTGGAAGAAAACATTCTTTAAGTTCGACATGGGAGACCATGCGTACCAGACATTCTTCCGCAATGCGATTCGGGAGGTCGGCAAGAGGAAGCAGCAGCATGATTTCATCCTTCCATTCTGGGGAAGCGGAGTGCGTCCTGTGGTGGACGCGCATCCTGACATGATTGCAGTGGAGCCGGGGATCGGCTACGCAGGTGGTCACTGGTGCAGGTTCAAGGTGTTTGAGTCGTACGCCATTTACCATGCGTATTGTGGCTTGCAGGCAGTCGGCAATTGCAGGCAGGACAACTACGAGGTTGTGATCCCGAATTACTTTGATGTCGCAGATTTCGACTTCAATCCAGACCAGAAAGAGGATTACTTCTTGTACTTGGGCAGGGTCTACAGTGGCAAGGGGGTGGACATAGCGGTTCAGGCAACACAGAAGGCAGGAGTGCGGCTTGTGATAGCAGGGCAGAAAGAGGAAGGTTACCAATTGCCTGACCATGTCGAGTATGTCGGATACGCAGATGTCCCGACGAGGCGCAGGTTGATGGCAAATGCGATGGCATCGTTTGTGCCGAGTCAGTATGTCGAGCCATTCGGCGGGGTGCAGGTCGAGAACCTGCTGTCAGGCACTCCGACGATCACCTCCGACTGGGGCAGCTTTGCCGAGAACAACCTGCATGGGGTCACTGGGTATCGATGCCGCACGATGGGCGACTATGTGGATGCGGTGCGTGAAATCCAGAAGGGTGCGATTAGCTCAAGAGCGTGTAGGGCATTTGGGCTGAACTTCAGTTTGGAGAAGGTAGCACCGATGTACGAGAAGTACTTCAACGACATCTTGGACATCTACACTGGCGAGGGATGGTACGCCGAGGGTAACGGAATTAATGCAATGACGAAGATGTTGAAACCATTATGAAAATAATTGATGTTGGTTGCGGTCCAGCGATTTATGTAAAAGCACTGCGTGATGCAGGGCATGATGTGATTGGAATTGATCCTGATCCGAGATGCCCAGAGATCGTGCGGTCTATATTCGATCATACTGGCAGATATGATATGGCATTATGTCTGGAGGTAGCGGAACATATTGATGAATCATTGGCAGACGATGTGGTGAAGCAACTAACAGAGTTTGCGCCGACGATTATTTTCTCTGCTGCATTACCGAATCAGGGTGGGCATGGTCACATTAACTGCCAACCGAAGGAATATTGGGAGATGAAGTTTGGCAAGATGAACTATGTTGTGGACAGAGAACTCACGCAGCACTTCATCGACTTTATGAGGCAGGGCTACCATATGGGATGGTTGATCAACAATGTTCAGATATTCAAATCCTATGGGGATGTCTGCTACGATCAGATTATCAGGGAAGAAACTCCGCAGGCAGTTAGGGTAGCTGAATGGATAAGCAATCTATGAACGCACTGGAAAAATGGCTTGAGGATGGGTGGCATGACGAAGCGCAAACGATGAATTACCTTCAGGACAATGGCATCGTATCTGACAATGCCGTGACTGCTGCTGATGTTTGCAGGGAGGATGCCGAGAAGGCAGTAAGCATTTTAACAAAATGAACTGTCCTGACTGTCATGGGAAAGGTTACTTCATTGGGGTCGTGCATTTCGATATGAAGGATGGCAAGTCGTACAACAAGTTTGGGAAGTTGCCATGTCGTTTGTGCGAGGCAACTGGAGAAGTGCCTGACGAAACGCAGAAGTGGATCGACATTGGGAAGCGGATGAGATCAGACAGGCTAAAACGCAAAGAGAGTCAACGATCAGCAGCAAGTAAGATGGGAGTCACATTGAAAGAGTATAGCGAAATGGAACGGGGGAGAATCAACAATGAGCATATTTGAAAAGGCGAAGAACTTTGTATCGAGTGCTGCTGCGTTTGTTGCGGCAGGCTTGCCATGCGTGGATGAGGCAGAGGTGGCGCGAAGATTGCGTATCTGCGGGGATTGCGAGATGTTCGATGCTGCTGGATATCGAGGCATGGGCAAATGCCGAGAGTGCGGATGCAACATGGAGATAAAGACTGTTATGGCAACAGAGCAGTGTCCTGTTGGGAAGTGGGAGGAGAGCAATGGTTGAGCAAAACGACCATGTCCAGCAGGTGCTGGCGATTGCTCGCAATGTACGGGAGCAAGCGGATCGGAGCGATACTGACGGGTTGCTGTATGCTGCCGAGTATATCATTCGGAATGTTGCGAGAGGCAGTGGCAAGGTTGTGCTGACGCATAAGAACTCTCGTGACTTGGTCATGCAGTTCGTCCAGAAACTTCTCGACGGGGATCAGTTTGAAGCGGCAGCAACTGTGTTGTGGGGAGAGGCAGTTTATGACTGGCGACCCAGTTCCGCGCAGGAGACATGGCGATGCCTGTTTGAGTACGACAAACTGCTGATTCAAGGGGCAGGCGCGATGGGTAAAACATTTAATGCCGCCGCATGGTTCTTGTTGGATTGGATGCGAGACCCAGAGTACACCTGCGTCAAGGTGGTCTCCCTGACCGAAGCTCACGCTCAACGAAATGTTTTTGCTGCCATCAAGACTTTTTATCGCACTGCTCTGGTGCGTCCAGAGTTTGAGGGAAGCGAGGACTTGGTGAAGTCGATTCAGGCGAATGACGACGACAAGAACGGCATCCACCTTGTTGCAGTACCGAAGGGTGATTCTGGCGCAGGCACATTGCGTGGGTTCCATCCATCACCAAGAGCGAAAGCGCATCAGAAATGGGGTCGGATGAGCAGGACTCATGTTGTTCTGGACGAAGCCGAGGAAGTGCCAGCAGGCGTTTGGGAGGGCTTGCAGAACATCCTATCTGCCGCCGATACAGAAGGCGCAAAGGGTCGCATTAAAATTTTTGGAGCGAGCAACCCGAAGGACAGAACCAGTGAATTTGGCAAGAGGTGCGAACCAGTCCGAGGGTGGGGATCGATTGACTGCGAGGAGGATTTCGAGTGGGAGAGTCGCGATGGATGGCATATCCTGCGACTTGATGCCGCGAGGTGCGAGAATGTGGTCAAGAAAAAAATCGTCTTCCACGGGTTCCAAACATTTCAGGGCTATCAGGCATACGAGTCGCGAGGGAAGACAGCAGAGTACTACACGATGGCGCGAGGATGGTTTCCTCAAGAAGGCGTGGCAATGGGTATTATTACCCCTGCCATGATGGACAATTCATTTGGTATCGTACGCTTCATTGGTCATGTTGTGCCGCTGGCAGCATTTGACTTGGCGTTGGAAGGTCGAGATCAGGTGGTGTGTAGTTACGGCAGGTTTGGATTGAGCGATGGATGGACTCCGAGAAGTGGAAAGTTTGTGCCGTGGAGCAGTCCGAGGGTCGTGTTGCAACTGGATTCGCAAATTAACTTTCCCAAGAAGGCGACTTTGGAGCAGACCGATCAAATAATCAAATTCTGCAAACAAATGAAGATCGCACCGAACTGGCTATGCGTTGACCGCACTGGCAATGGTGCAGGAATTTCGGATGCGTTGTGTAGCCTGTTTGGCAAAGAAGTGCTGGGCGTTAATTATTCTTGGGCAGCAAGTGAGACGCATTTACTGGGCGAGGACACGCAAAGAGCGAATGAGGTTTATTCAGGCGTTGTCACTGAATTGATATTTGGTCTCGCTAAATACTTGGAATTTGAATACTTAAAGATATCCCCATCGTTTGCCACTGAAGACTTGGTCAGGCAGGCAATCGGACGAAGGTACAAACAGGTCGGGCAGGGACTCGTCAGGGTCGAGAGTAAGGGTGACTTTGTTAAGAGGACGAGACAAAACTCTCCTGACCAGTTGGACTCATTAAGTCTGCTGGTTTATTTATTGCGCCAGAGGGAAGGATTAATAGCGACAATGACAGAACCAAAGAAGGAAAGATCGAATGATAAACCACTGCCCAGCATCGAGAGTATGGGATATGTTGATTTTTCTGAATAAATTTTAAATTTGAGTTAAAAATCGCTTGATAATTTTAATTTTGGAGTTAAAAACAAAGATTATGCGTTAAAAATGGCGACCCCAATTCATGGATTTAAACCACCGGGAGGGTGGCACTACAAAGATGGCGAGGTGCTTCTTGAGGCTAATACCCTCAACGAGTTGTACACTACTGTTGAAAATTATCGCGCCGAGAATTATCTCCCAATTGGCGATGTTCAGGGTGACATTAATTCGTTCCTTTGCGGTAATTTTCCCACCTATTGTCACGGGGTTGACATGGTCGTAATTACATCTGTTAATCCACCGAATCGAGAGTCGGAATTACTTGGGGACATAACCATTTGGGCAAAAAATGTATTGCATTCCAATAAGCAAGTAGCACTTGTTAGCGACGAATTGGCCGAGGCGAGAGCAAAGACCTGTTTGGACTGTCCCAAGAATATTAATTGGCGAGCAGGATGCGGTGCTTGCATTGTTGCAACTGACCGCATTTCGACCAGTGTTCGGCAAGCAAGAGACACTGAATCAACTCCTCGACTGGGTGGATGCGCTATTATGCGACACGATAATCGCAGTGCCGTTTTTTTTGATAAAGACCAATTTGTAATCAGCAACGATCTGCCAGCGAAGTGCTGGTTAAAATAACATGAAAAACTCCAGCAAGCCACTTCCCGCAATCGTCACCAATACCTATGCGCCCAAAGCACCTCGCCTCCGAGATGGGAGCGACAAAGATCAGCGAATTAATCTGGAAATTAAAGATGGGTCAGGGACAAACAATGCAGATGTTGTCGATCCCAAGACTCTCAAGGTACGCCGAACATTTCGGGACGCGCAGCAAGCCTTCAGTGCCTACAAAAGACTAAAGCAGCAGAATGTGGAGCGTAACCGCAAGAATGCGCTGATCCAGAAAAAGCTCAACAACGAACCTCCATATTCGCCGAAAAAATTGGAATCGATGGGGCAGAACTGGCGAAGCAATCGCCCAACGGGATTCCTGTCGATATTGGTCTCCCGCATTCAGCCACCATTCCGCACAGTGATCGATGCTGCTTCGACCCTGACATATTCCAAGTTCCCGATTCAGGGGGTTGACTCCGAGCAGAAGACGAAAGTATTCCGCGAAGAGATTACCAAAACAATCAGGTCATGGAATGGATTGAACGACCTTATCGCGCAAGTTGTGCATGAGAACACGACCTTTGGCTTTACCGCACTTTGCTGGGACGACTCCCGTGACTGGAAACCAGAGTTCCTGCGTCAAGACTATACTTTCTTCAGTATCGAGACTCCGCAGAACACTGATGCCACGCCAATCTGGGCGCGTAAACGCCGATACCAAATTGCCGAGTTGTTGCCAATCTTGGAAGACACGGAAATCAGCGCACTGGCAGGGTGGAACATCAAGAATCTGGTGCGAGCAATCAATAATGTGCGACCTGCTGGCAGAACGCTCGACAGTGACGAAGATGCTCGTCGGTACGAAGACTGGATGCGCGAGGGAAGCTATGGAGCGTCATACGAGAACGATGCAAAATATGTCGAACTCGGTGAATTGTTGGTTAAGGAACCGAATGGAAAAATTTCACGCTATCTTTTCGACGACAAATCTGGAGACGAAATCTGCACTCAAATTGATCGATATAACCGCATGAGCGACTGCCTCGCATTGTTTGCAATCGAGGTTGGGAGCGGTTCTCTGATGTCCTCCCGTGGCGCAGGTCGTGATTTGTATAATACCCACATCGCAGTCGATAAGGCGCGAAATTTGATCATAGACAATACATATCTTCGCGGAATGTTGCTGTTGCGAAAAGGCCCGACAGCAAAGACTGGAGTTGCTCCGCTCACTGTCAATCATCCTGTGGCTTTTGTCTCCGAGGGATACGAACTGCTGCAACAACAGATGCCAGCAGATGTCGAGGATTTTATTAAACTTGACCAGTTCATCAGTGGACTCGCAGAGATTCAAGTAGGTACTTTCCTACCATCCTCCGCGATTGGAATTCAGACAGGTGACAAGACCGCATCGGAGATCAATCGTGTTGCCGCAATCGAAAATCAAATCCGCGAAGGCATTCTTGCTCGTTGGATGTCTCAATGGATGCAGGCAGTTGGTCGTATGCAACGAGGCATCTGCCATGCTGAACACATCCGCACTGCGTCTGAATTAAAGACACTGCTCGATATTGCAAGACTCACAAATCCTGACTCTGTCTGGGCTAAACGGGAAGTTGTCGATGCGTTTATGGAGGCAGGAATGGAAATGCCATCGTTCATGGTTCCATTTCAGATTCCAAGTCACCTTGATGAGGACGCAATCGATTGTTGCCTGCGAATGCTGGAGCGCAACCTCCCTCCTGCCGACATAATGTTGATGGCATATTCGCCAGCGCAGGAACTCCTACCAGATATGCTCGCACAAGATAACGCAATCCTTGATCTTTTGATTCAAAGATACACTGGCAATCCGAATGTAAATCAGGCCGAGTTGATGAAGCTCGACTGGTCGCGCAAGGTTGGTCAGGAACTGGCGAATTCTGTACTACTGCCGCCCGACATGGTGCAGGCAAATGCTATCGAGGCGACTCGCCAACAGGTCATCGAATTGCAGTCGATTCTCGCAGGGCAGGAAGTGCCAGTCTCTCCGAGGGACGATGACGATCTGCACTTGCAGACTCTTACAGAGAAGCTCATGCCAGTCATCGCCAATGCGCCTGAAGGCAGTCTGCCAGTCGAGTTGGTTGAGCCATTCACAAGGGCAATGCAGCACTATGCCGCTCACATCTCGGCAGGCGAAGGCAAGGGCATGGATAAACAAAAGGCGGCGATGTACCGAGAAGGATTGCAACTTGCTATCCAGAAACTCACGGCAGGCACTGCAACGCCTCCTCCTGATGGTTTGATACCAGCAGCAGGAGCAGTGCAAGCAAGAAGTGCTGGAACAGGCAAGAGACCATCTGTGGCGCAAGCAAACATGATGGGTGACGCAATGCAGACTCTCGCACCATCACAGAACCAAACAGTCAACGAAATTGCCGCCCCCGGCAAACCACCAACCGCAGGATAATTTTTATGGATAAGCTAAAATCAAAACCAAAAGACAAAGAAAAAGTGACGCAACTTCCAACCATGAAGGAAAAGGAAATGGAACTCGATTCCCTCCTGTCCGCAGAGGAGGAGGCAGCATACGAAAAACTCGACAAGCAGAAGATGAGTGACCAAGGCATGGTAAAGACCGAGGAACTCGTTGATGCCGCGAAGAATGTTTACCGCAAAGGCAAGAAGGCAGTCGGCAAAATGGTCGAAGGCGCAAAGAAAATGATCTCTGGCAAGAAAGACGAAGAGAAAAAGTGAACTGGGAATCTGAAGACATCGCTCGCCTTCGCGAATACAACGCGAAAACAAAACTTCGCCTCCGAACCTACCTGCATTCCAGAATTCCTCGCGTGGATGGCAAAACCATCGAGGAAGTTGCGCTACAGGCAAAATTTAAAGAGGGATTTGAATCTGCACTTCGCGAACTTGATGACCTTGCCTTGTCACCTGACGACAAGGACGACCCGTCTGCTGGCAATTTTATTACTATGTAAAGTATGAAAATAAAAAAGAAACCATCGTCGGCAAAAGTAGTCGGTCTTTACGCCAACATTAACGCAAAGCGGAAGCGCATTGCAGCAGGAAGTGGCGAGAAAATGCGTAAGGCAGGAAGTAAAGGCGCACCGACTGCCAAGGCATTTAAAGAATCAGCAAAAACCGCAAAGAAAAAACCTGTAAAAAATGAAAGCAAAACCAGCAGCAGGAAAAGCATCCGTTAAAATCGTAAAAAATGCAGTGACTGGCAGGACTCGCAAGGTTTCCTATGGTCAGGCAGGCAAGGCGAAGGATGGTGGGAAGCGAATTCGCCCCGGAACCAAGAAGGGTGACGCATATTGCGCCCGATCTGCCAAAATTAAAGGCGATTGGAAGTCTGATCCTAACTCTCCAAACAATTTGTCTCGGAAAAAATGGAAGTGCCGAGGCAGTAAATCAATGAAATAATATAAATAGTTTATCAACTTATACACTAAACTCGATATACATCACTATAACTTAATATAAATATGGAAGATACACTCGAAAAAGAAGAACTGTCAGTAACTGGACACGGGAACCCATCATTGGATGCTGATCCAATCGATGAAGATACAGAAAATGCCATCGATGCTGCTCTTGATGCTGCAATAAGTGGCGAAGAACCCGTGCAGGAAGAAGTTCAGGAGGAAGTTTCAGAGCAAACAGAGGAAATTCAGCCAGAACAGACGCAAGAACCCGTTCCACAGGCTGAAATTCCGCAGGAACCAGTGAGTCCACAGGTCGAAATCGACCCAGAAATTCAGCAAATCGAGCAACCTCGCAATTTGAGCGAGAAAAACCAGTCCAACTGGCGAAAATTGCAGGAAACTGCCAGCGTTTACAAAAAACAAGCGCAGGAAGCGGAATCTTTGCGACAAAAACTCCAAGAATACGAGCAAAAACCACCTGCGCCAGCAGATTACGAGGATTTGCGGAAATTCCGCGCATTGTTTGATATTCAGAGTGATCCAGACTTTCAAAACAAGTACGATGTGCCAATAAATCAAGCAAAAGCAAACATTTATGGCATTATGAAGCAACATGGTGCAAGCGATGAACTATTGCAAAGCATCGAAGCGCAAGGTGGGCCTGATAAAATCGACCAAAAGTGGTGGCAAAGCACCTTGAGCAAGCTACCAATGACCGATGCCGAACGACTGAAGCGAAATATCGTGGATGTCGCTGATTTGAGCGAAAAACGAGTCGCGGAAATCCAACATTCTGCCGCCAACGCTTCGCAATACTATCAGCAACGAGACGAAGCACTGGTTGAACGATTTACTCAACAGGAGCAAGAATCGATTAATTACATTCAGGAGCAAATTAAAGCACAAAATGCCGACTGGGCGTTGCCAAAAGAAATCCCTGCTGGAGCGACTCCAGAGCAACGCAAAGCGATTGAAGCGCACAACGCGCAGGCAGCACAGTTGGAAGAATTATTTTATGGCGCAATGTACCCGCAGACTCCACAGGCACGGGCAGATGTTGCGGCGGCAGCAGCAATGTCGCATATGCTGACTAATCAATTGCGAACAGAGCAAACTGTAAGACAACGGATGGAGGCGCAAATTAAACAACTCTCTGACGAAAATAATCGTCTGAAAGGCGCAGGCAGAATGCCTCGGCAAAATCTCGCAACGGCATCCAGTAACAAACCATCAAGTGTATCTGATAGGCTCAAAATGTCGTCTGCTGATGCAATTGACCTCGGTCTCGACGAGGCAGGAAATTAATAAACTAAAAAATATTATCTTATGAATAAATTGTCACCAGACGAACGCATCACACAAATCGCACTTGAGCAAAACGACCCATTTGCAAGGCCGGGTCAACTTGCCCAATCGCTACCTAAAACTCCATTCCAGCAACGGGATTTTTCGCATCTCGATGAACCTTCTGATGTAAAGCCTGCGCCAAAAGCCAAGGCGAAACAAAAGCCAAAAGTGGTAAAAGAAAAAGAAGTCAAAGCACTGAATGATGTGGAACCTCCGAAGGAAACGCCAAAAGTCGAGATCGTAACCGAGTCGCGAAATAGCGAGGGGATGCCATCCTACAGGGCAGAATTTTCAGGGCGCGACATCATGGTTGCGTATCCTTGTTACAAAACAACGAATCCAGTGACGGCATTCGCAATGATTGCAATGGCACTCGACTTTGGTCGCGACAAAATTCGTTTCGATATGTCAATTGGTGATGCGATGGTGTACCATTCGCGAAACAAATTGGCTGAAAAATTCCTTCAGACAGACGCGAAATATCTGCTGATGATGGACGACGACATCATCCCCTGCATTGGTCGCCCAGCATGGATGCGAGCAACAGTTCACTCGGCTCAAAATGTCGCTGATCTACCTCTTCAGAGGCATATCATTCATCGACTGCTGAATTCAAACAAAACACTGATCGGAGGTGCTTATTTTGGTCGGCAGGAAGGCGCGAGATTGATGTGTAGCGATCAAGGGTTAGTTTCTGCTGCAAGAGACTATCACGACATCATTGCTCCAGTGGACTGGATCGGCACGGGATGTTTGTTAATTCACCGCAGTGTTTTTGAAGACATCCAAAAAACATTCCCTGAATTAAAAACAAATAATCCAGAGAATCCGTTTGATTATTTTCTGCCAATGCAGGGTCATGTTGGTGAGGACATCTCATTTTGCCATCGCGCAAAAAAATCGGGGCATCAACCGCACATCGATCTCGGAACTCCTATTTTTCATGTCGGATACAAAACATATTAATGAAACCAAAAATCTATTCATACTATGAATCAATTCCGACTCGCAGACAGGAGGAAGAATTTAGCCGAGCAAATGCTTGGAAAGCGTCTTGGGAACGGCATGGATGGGAACCAATCATGCTTAATAATAGCCATGCAAAAGGCAGTCCACTTTTCCAAAAATTAGTTGCTAAAATCCTTCGCGTAGCACCTGAATTATCAATCGCAGATCAGAATAATTTTCAAAAAATTATCATCCGTTTTGTTAAGTGGTGTGCGCTTCATGCAGCAGGAGGTGGATGGTTATCAGAGTACGATGTAGTCAATTGCGGTTTTACAAAATTAGATGCAGAGAACTTTGAAAAAAAGTCACTCGTTTTAATCGGAGATAAAAAGTCTTTTTTGGTATACGCAAATGAAGAGATGTGCAGAAGTTGTATCGCAACTTTTATTTCAGAAGACATAAATATTGGTCAGGAAATCAAAAGCGAATTCGATATTTTTAACTGCGTAAATTCGTCCGCAGATGTAGACCAGATGCTGGTTCATCCACAATTTGAGATTGGAAAGTCAAAGGCTGAAATAATGCATTCACTGCTTAAATAATTTTTTTTAAAAAAGCAGTTGACATTGAAATTTGTCTATCGTATGGATTATCACATTCGGGAAACCAAATCCGTAATTTTGGGAAGTTTTATTGGACTTTAAAACCAATTAAATAGCCGCAAAAAAAGCACTCTCGGCTTGGTGCGAAACAAAAAAATTTCGTCTTTAAAAAGACTTAACCGCTTTGTGTCGCATTCTAATTTTTAGTGTGTGATTACAGGGCAAAAATCACAACAAAACTAAATTAGAAAACCAAAATTATGGCAGATTGTATCCCATTGGCGACTATCCAAAATTTCGCCTCCAAAGACACTAACCGAATCATCGGTCAAATCGGACGAGTTCTCGCTCGTAAATCTCCTTACATTAACTCAATCGATGGCGGCACTATTCCGAATGTTTCGGATGTTGTTCGTTCTGTCGTCGAGGAAATGGCAGTGCCTAACGCTTCGCTTGCTGCTCCGCAGTTTGTCAACGACACCACAATGTGCGGTGTTGGCGCGACTCCTGACCGAGTTGGCACAACCGAGTACACCTTCCAACTCCAGACCCTGCGTGGTGCTGGCCCTCGCGTTTGCGTCAAGCAAGCCCGTACGGCATTTAAAGGTAGCTATCTTCAAGCTCAAATTGCTCTTGAGAAAACTATTCTGCAAATTATTAATGCCGATATTCGTTACCAATATCTTCTTCAGTCTGGTATCAAATTCGTTGTTGATAATACCAAATCGTTCTCCGCTAACTTGAGTGGTGATATGCAAGTTCTCGGCGCACCTTGGGCAGCAGGTTCTGTCCCAAATGCCGACATGAACTTCAAGACACTCTATAAGATCGGAACATTCATGCGCGAGGAGATGCTTGCGGAACCTTTCTCCACCTCGGAAGGTGAATTCTTCCAAGTTATGGCATCTGCCGACCAGATCGAAAACTTCCGCAACGATGCGGATGTAAAAGAAGATTTGATCGGTCTTACCACTGGTCAATTCAAACTTGGGGAGCAGAGCATCAGCGGTTACCAGTTCCAAGGATATCGTGGGTTTGCCTTTGGCATCGATCAGCAACCACTTCGCGCCACTGGATTTGATGGTTCTGGAAACCTGATTCTCGTCAACCCAACCATTGCTGCCACTGTAACCAATGGTTTCGGTCAACGCCGCAACCCAGCATGGGTGAGCGCACCTTACGAGGTGATGTTCGTCGTTGCTGGTGAAGCGTTCAAACGCCTTGTTCCTGAATCCTACACTGGCGAAGGAACATTCCGTTTCGCTCCGCAACTCGCTATGGGTGAACTGGAATGGACTTATTTCAGGGACAATGATTGCAACCTCTACGGAGATTTCGGTCAGCATATTTATCAAATCCAACGAGCAATCCAACCTATTCGTCCGCAGAATGTTTGCGCGATTGTTTATCGTCGTTGCCCATTTGATGGTATGCCTCTCGCCTGCCCAACAGGTGCGACAGGACTGTAATAGTGAATTGATATCGGTGGCAGGGTCAAACGACC
>Ga0209668_10000393_pt1 | contig 17935 bp, 10 predicted proteins | sample FrelakmetPLP11PL_FD_187150 | JGI IMG/M metagenome (GOLD analysis project Ga0209668, IMG submission 187150) | Freshwater lake sediment microbial communities from the University of Notre Dame, USA, for methane emissions studies - PLP11 PL (SPAdes)... | ecosystem: Environmental > Aquatic >... | reverse complement strand
TCGTCTTCAGCGAGCGTAACGTTGGAGCGAAAGTTCAGTTTTTCGCCGCGGACCTTCTCCGGGAGCGGATGAAGAACTACAAGGCCGGTGACCCGCAGTACCGCGTGGACTTTACGGCACGCGACACGAATGGCCGGTCGTACCTCGTGGGGGTGGCGCCGAGTCAGCTTGGCGCGAGCTATCCCCACCTGGCATGGATGGTGGCGGTCACGCAGGCCGAAGACGATCTGTTTTCGCCCGTGCAGGCCCAACTGTGGCGCCTGCTCGGGGTCTTCGGCCTGATCGCGGCAGCCGTGCTCGCGATCGCTACCTGGTTCTCGGTGCGCCTTGCGGCTCCGCCTATCGGGAAGGACATGCACATCACTGAACACCCGGAGGTGCCTCGTATCGAAGAAGACGTAGCGTAGTGTCGTCAAGAAGCCGCACGCGCCGAGCCTGTCCCGGCGGTGCGGCTGGACACGTGCGGAAATTGGTCCCGCGGCAAGTCCCGCGGATTTTACTGCCGCGTTTTCCGTCCTCCGTGGTCCGGCCGCGCCGTCGGGCAGGTTGTCCGTCCACCGTCCGCGCCGCTCGTGCGTAACCCTTCCGTGCCAATCGCAGATCGCCGCGCTAACCAGACCGAGCCGCCGCACCCGGTCCGGCGCCGTGATCGCTATCGCGCTGGCTGCCGTCGCGGTTCCCCTCGCGCTTGGCCCGTGCGGGCGATTCGGCTAACGTAGGCGACAGAGGGCCTATGATCTCCAGACGGGACATCCTGAAAAGCGCGGCTGCGACGGGGCTCTGGGTTGCGGGCGGCGGAGACGCCGCGGCGTGGGAACAGACGCTGGACCCGGGCGGCGGCGAGTCGCTGCTGCAGTACGTCGACCCGTTCATCGGCACTGGCGGCCACGGGCATACGTTTCCCGGCGCGAGCATGCCGGCGGGGATGGTGCAACTCAGCCCGGATTCCGGCAAGCAGGGTTGGGACTGGTGCGCGGGCTACCACTACTCGGACACCGAGATCGCGGGGTTCAGCCACACCCATCTGAGCGGCACTGGCATCGGCGATCTCTCCGACATCCTGGTGACGCCCACGCTCGCGGGCGCCGAGATGCCGACCGACGTGAAATCTGCATTCAGTCACGAAAAAGAGAAGGCGTCGGCCGGCTACTACTCGGTCGACCTGGCGGCCTTCGACATCAGGGCCGAACTGACGGCCACACGGAGAGTGGGCCTGCACCGGTATTCCTTCCTCCGATCGGCGGCGGGCCGGCAGCCGGCGGTCGTGATCGATCTGGGATTCGCGATCAACGGGGATGAACCCGTCGATACGCAACTGGCGATCGAAGGGCCGACGACGGTGTCGGGATATCGCTTCTCGAAGGGCTGGGCGAAGGACCAGCGTGTCTTTTTCGTCGCGCGGCTTTCCAAGCCTATCCTGACGTGGCTGCTGGGGGCGGACAGCGACTTCTCCGGAGACCGGAAGCAGATCCAGGCGAAGCAGTCGCGCGGCCTGTTCCGGGTGTCGCTCAGGCCCGGGGAACCGCTGGTCGTGAAAGTCGCGATCTCGCCGGTCAGCGTGGACGGGGCGCGCAGAAACCTCGAGCGAGAGACGCCGGGGTGGGAGTTCGACGGATACAGGCGCGATGCCGCCGCGGCGTGGGAGCGCAAGCTGCAGCGCGTCCGGATCGAGACGCCCGACAAGGCACGCAAAACCGTCTTCTACACCGCCCTCTATCACGCACTGCTCGCGCCGACGACGTTTTGTGACGGCGACCTCGGGTATCGCGGAGCCGATGGACAGGTGAAGACAACGGCGACGTTCCAGAATCACACGGTCTTCTCGTTGTGGGACACGTTTCGCGCCCTCCACCCGCTGATGACCATCATCCAGTCGGAACGCGTGGACGACCTCGTGCAGTCGATGATGGCCTTTTGCCGCGAAGGCGGCCAGTTGCCCGTCTGGCCGCTCTGGGGCAACGAAACCAACACGATGATCGGATACCACGCGGTGCCCGTTGTCGTCGACGCGATCCTGAAGGGCCTGACGACGGTGAATCGCGGAGAGGCGCTCGAGGCGATGAAGGCGAGCGCGACGCAGGACGTGCGCGGCCTGAAATGGCTGAAGCCGCCGGAGACGCGCGGCTACATTCCCGCGAACGAGGAAGTCGAGTCGGTGTCGAAGACGCTGGAGTACGCCTTCGACGACTGGTGCATCGCGCGGCTGGCGGCCAAACTGGAGCGCCAGGCGGACCGGCGGTTTTTCGAGACCCGCGCCGGATTCTACAAGAACATGTTCGATTCCTCGACGGGATTCATGCGGGCGCGCATGGCCGACGGATCGTGGAAGACGCCGTTCTCGCCCCGGTACTCGCAGCGCGAGCGGCACGACTACACCGAAGGCAACGCGTGGCAGTATTCATGGTCGGTGATGCACGACGTCCGGGGTCTCATGACGCTGATGGGCGGCTCCGACGCGTTCGTGCGGAAACTGGACGAGCTGTTCGACCAGCCCTCGGTCGTTGAGGGCCCGAACGCGCCGCCCGACGTCTCGGGGCTGATCGGGCAGTACGCACATGGCAGCGGGCCCAGCCACCATGTCGCCTACCTGTACGCGTATGCCGGTGCGCCGTGGAAGGCCGCCGGACGCGTCAACCACATCGTGACGAACCTGTATGGCACGGGGCCTGAGGGACTGTGCGGCAACGAAGACTGCGGGCAGATGTCAGCCTGGTACATGTTCAGCGCCATGGGCTTCTACCCGGTCAATCCCGCCGAGGGCGTGTACGTGATCGGCACGCCGCACTTCGACAGGGTCAGCATCGACCTCGGAGGCCAGCGCACGTTCGTCGTTCAGGCAGCCGGCCTCTCGCCTGCGAATCGCTTCGTGACCGGCGCGACCCTCAACGGCAAGCCGCTCGATCGGTGCTGGATCACCCACGAGGAGATCGCGGCCGGCGGCACCCTGCGCTTCTCCATGGGCGCCGAGCCGAACCGCTCATGGGCGTCGTCGCCCGAGTCCGCGCCGCCCTCCATGACACCGCTGTAAACAGAAAAAGGGGCCTGGCCCCTTTTTGCGCGTGTCACATGGAGGCCGGATCTCGTGGAGGCCGGGTCTTCAGACCCGGCGCACGGTTGTGTCACGAGGAGGCCGGCTCCCTGGTGAAACTGCCAGGCCACGAGGGTTCGGGCTACGACGACGAATGCGATCCGCGCGGAAAGGCCATGTCCGTTGTCGTCGGCTCGATCGCCCACGCGGTGACGGCCATCGCCGCGCTCACTGCGAGCAGCACCGCCCCGAGGGCCTGGTGGTTTGCGAGCACCTGGGTTGCTGACAACGCCACGATCAGTGCTACAAGCACGTCGAGCCGGAGCAGCCAGGGCCGCGTGCGCGCGAGCTGGGCCGCAATGAACGCCGGCGTGTGGCGCTCGACGAACAGCAGGTGCACACGCATCGTTCCGTTCGCGACGGTGAGCGCGAGCACCGCGGCGAACAGGGTGTACCTGAACGGCCCGCCGACCCAGCTGGCAACCCACCAACTACTGATGGCGAGCCCGGAGAGAATGCACACGAGGATGCCCTGGTGGATGCGCCACAAGACGCGCGCCGAAGGGTCGGCAGGCGCCGCCTCGGTCGCAGGCGTCCGCAGCGCGGGCGTTGCCGCCCGTCCCGCGAGCGAGCGCGCGAGCGACTCCAGTTCCTTTACGAGGTCGGCGGCACACGCGTACCGCTCCTCGGGGCGCTTCTCGAGGCACCTCGCGACAACCGCATCAAGCTGGCGTGGAGAGAGCGGGTTCAGGCTGCTGAGGGGCACCGGTTCGGCCGTCAGGATGCGGGCAGCGGTAGACGGGGCGGTGGCCCCCTGGAACGGGTGTCTCCCGGTGACCAGTTCGTACAGCACCGTTCCGAAGGCGAACAGATCGCTGCGGAAGTCGCCCGCGCTCCCCTCGATCTGCTCGGGAGACATGTAGCCTGGCGTGCCAATCGTCACACCAGTTTCCGTCAGGCGCGGCCGATCCGACCGCGGCGTGATGGCACGCGCGATGCCGAAGTCGAGAATGCGCGCGACGCCATTGTCTCCGACCAGGATGTTCTCCGGCTTCAGGTCGCGGTGGATGATGCCGTGTTGGTGGGCGGCGTCCAGGCCGCGCGCCACCTGCACGGCCACGTCGACGGCCTCGGTCAGCGGGAACGGGCCATCAGCGTCGAGCATTTCCCGGGCCGTCCGCCCGGGCATGAACTCGCCGACGATGCACAGCTGCCCGTCGAGATCTTCGAGGGCATGAACCGTGCCGATGTTCGGGTGCACGAGCGCGGCAGCCGCGCGGGCCTCGAAGCGCAGGCGCTCGCGCCGTGTCTCGTCCGCGGTATCTCGAGGATGGAGGACCTTGAGCGTGACCGGACGGCCGAGGCGCGTGTCTTCTGCGAGGTACACCACGCCCATCCCGCCCTGACCGAGTTCCCGCTTAATTCGGTACGAGCCGACCATCGCGCCGGCCTGCAGCGTGGCCGTGGAATCGCCGAGGAGGAGGGCGCCAACGCCGGGGCCGCGCGGCGTCAGAAAGCCATCCGCGCGGCCGCCAGCGTCGAGGAGCGCCAAGACCTCGGCCTTCAGCTCGCTGTCGCCCGCGCAGGCTTCATCCAGGAATGCCGCCTGTTCGTCTCGAGGACGCTGCTGTGCCCGATCGAAGAGTTCGGCGACAAGGGCCCAGCGGTCGTTCGTGACGGTCATGCCAGGACAGTGCTCATGTGGCGGCCGGCGGCAACGCCCCGGTCAGTTCCCGGTACAGCCACGCCCGGGCGAGCGTCCACGCACGCTTGACCGTGGCGGGAGACAGGTCCAGCGCGGCGGCCGTCTCCTCGACGGACAAGCCGCCGAAATAGCGGAGTTCAACCACCCGCGCATGACGCTCATCGAGACGGGCGAGCCGCTGCAGCGACTCGTCGAGGGCAAGGACGTCCACCGACGGCCCCCGGGTCGGGAGCAGCATGTCTTCGAGGGTCACGCGCACGGCATGCCCGCCCCGTTTCTGCGCGACCCTGGCCCGGGCACGCTCGATCAGGATCTCGCGCATCGCGTGGGCGGCGATACCCAGGAAGTGCGCGCGGTTCTCGAAGGAGAGCGAGGCGTCCTTGAGCAGCCTGAGATACGCCTCGTGCACGAGGGCCGTCGTCTGCAACGTGCGCCCGGGTTTCTCCCGCCTCATCTCGCGCGCTGCGATCCGGCGAAGCTCGGCGTAGACGAGGGGAAACAGGTCGTTGAATGCCGCCTGGTTGCCGCCCCTGGCGTTCTTCAGCAGTTCGGTTACGGCCCCGGGCGACGGGTTGGGCAAGGGGCGCTCCATCGGGATCGCGGTGGACGGCCGGGCTCCTGCAGATTATCGTCTTCGGCCGGGCGCTCCGCAAGCGCGCGGCGACAGGGCGCGTTGACGCTACTTGCCTTCGACGATCCTCAGCAGCAACTGCTGTGCGCGTTCGTAGGTGGGGGCGATTTCGAGGGCGGCGAGCACGGCGTGCTTGGCTTCCGCGCGCTGTCCGGCTGCCAGCAGGGTTTCGCTGAGATCGCAGTGAGCCGGCACCGGATCGACGGGGCCTGCCGCGATGGCCGCCTTGAACTCGCGCAGGGCAAGAGCTAGGTCGCGGCGGTCAGCCGCCATGCGGCCGTACGCCGAGTGCGCGCCCGCGTCGAACGGATCGATGGTCACGATTCGCTCGTACGCCAGCATGAGGGCCTCCTGGTCGCCCAGTCTGCGGCCAAGCGGAATCAGCTTGCGTGCGGCGTCGATGTTCGTGTGATCGTCGGCCAGGAGCAACTTCAGTTCGCGTAGGGCACGCGTGAAATCGCCGCGGCGTTCGGCGAGCCCGGCGATCTGTGCGCGCGGGCTGCCAGGCCCGGTTGCCGTGGGCACGAGCGCCGCGGCCCGTTCGAAGGCCGCGAGGGCATCTTCGGGCGCGCCGGCGGCGGCCAGAGCCTGCCCAACGCTCACCTGCACCGGATAGCTGTCCCTGTACTTGGAAGCCAGCCCCTGGAGCGTCGCCACGGGCGCGCCGCGCGAGACCTCCACGCCTTCCGGGACCTGCAGCGCCTTCCCGACAGCCGAGTACCGCTGACTGAGCATCGCGTCGAACGCGCTCTGCAAGTCGGCGCTGCCCTTGCCGGTCGCCTTGCGCAGCGCCGCCTCCGTGTCGGCGCCATCACCGTAGGACCGCAGCATGACATTGAGCGCCGCGTGCCCGTGCTGCTGAACGATCAGCGAGACCACGAGCGATGACTGGAAGTACGCCAACTCGATCGTGTCGGGACGCGTGAATCCTGAATTGAGTTCCGCGAGTGCGGGCACCTTTCCACTCGCGAACGCCCGCGCAAACCCCAGTTCAGATTCGCGAGCCCACTCCGGCCGCACGAGTCCTTCCTCGTACACCGAGATGCCTTCCGTCAGCCACCGCGGCACCCGGTACTTCGAAAGCTGCATCGTGAACACGTGGGCCATCTCGTGAAACAACGTGGCCTGCCAGTTGAACGACCCCGGTGGACGAGCGCGCGGTGAGTCCAGCGTCACGACGCGGCCGAAGCACGCGCCCAAGGCCCCGAGCAGGCCGGGCAGGCCGAGCGTGCGCACGGCGAAATCATCGTGTTTCGGAAACACCTCGACCAGGATCGGACCCTGTGGTTCGAAGCCGTAGCGTTCGCGCATCTTCGCCATGGCGTCGCGCGCCAGGGGCAAGGCGTACAGGCGCAGCACGGGTGCCTCGTCTGGGTGCAAACGCACCGTGACCCCGGCGGCGTCGAAGGACTCGAACCCGTCCAGCGTGTCGAGCATCTGCAGGAGGTTGTACGTGACGACGTCGTAGGGGTCGGAGCGGAAGGCCGTTTCCAGGGCACGCCTGGCGCCACGCTCGTCGCCCACTCGAAGCAGGTGCAGTCCCAGATCGGCCTGCGCCCGCATGTTGTCGGGCTCGATCGCGATCGCTTTCCGGACGAGCGTGACGGCGTCGTCGTACCGATAGTTGCGCGCGGCGTGAGCCGCGACGATGCGGTAGGCGTCCCCGTAGCCGGGATTCGTCGCGAAGGCCTTCGCGATGGCGCTCTCGTAGTCGGCCATTCGGTCGTCGACGAAGGCGATAGCGGCGGCAAGAGCATGCGCGTCCGCGCTGTGAGGATTGGCTGCCAGAGCCCGCGCCAGCGACTCCTGCGCCTCGGCCGGTTTATCCGCGTCCATGGCGGCTTCGGCGAGGAACAGATGTGCATCGACGATGGCAGGGTCGATCTCCAACGCGCGCCGCGCTGCCGCCGCCGCGGCGGGCGGATTCTCGTCGGCCAGTGAGCGCGCGAGCCCCGCGTGGGCAGGCGCCCACTCCCCGTCCAGCGCGATCGCCGCGCGGAACGAGGCGGTGGCATTGGCCGGGTCGTGTGCGTCGAGGAACAAGACGCCCCACGCCGTGTTGATGGCCGGCGTGAGGATCGGGTCCTTGGGCGCGGCGGCCGCCGCGCCCTGGAATATCGCATTCGCCGTTCGGGACTGACCCAGGGCAGCCGATGCGCGGGCGGCTCGAAGCAGCCCGTCCGCGGTGCCCGCACTACGCGCGGCGCCCGCCACCGGCGAGAGCACACGCCGCGCCTCCGCCTTGCGGCCCTGTTGCCGGAGCACCAGGCCCCATTCGAGGGCCGCTTCGCCGGCCGGGTCGGCGGCGCCTGGCATCTGGACGAACGCCACGGCTTCGTCAAGGCGGCCCCGGTCCGCTGCGAGACGGGCGCGGATGGCTGCGCCAGCCGGGTCGGGTTCACCGCGAGCGCCGGCGAGAGATTGGGCCTGCTCGCGCTTCCCGTGCGCGATGGCTTGCGTCGCCGTTCGCACGAACGCCAGTTCGGCCTGGATGCGCGCGGCTCGCGCCTTTGCCTCAGCCGCCTGCTCGGCCGGCGTGATCGCCGGAGCCTGCGGCGCTGATGGCGCCTGCGATGTCCGGGGCGCTGCGGCTCCCTGCGCGCTCTGACGCTGGGCCGAGGGCGGGAGCGCGTGGGCTGAGTGCGGTTGCGCGGTCGCGACCAGCGCGATGGCGCAGATCGCCGCCGTTGCCGAGCGCACGCGCTTTGGCATCGCGCCGCCACGATCGGTCGAGACCACGGTCGTGAACACAGCCAGGTGCATGAAATCCCTGATTGCGATTGTATCCGTAGAAGTGGTCCTAATACCCGCCGAACGCGTCTCCATCGTGACGGGCAGGCCATGTCCGAGGAGTCCGCTGAACATGTACGGCCTTCAGACCTGCTTGCATTCGGCGGGCATCAATCCTATGCTCCCCGCATCCCTTGACGGTGCGGGCGCTCCGCCCCGCTCGATGCGGCGCCCGATCGGCTCAGAACGGAGGACGAGGCCATGAGGCGTGTTGCCCTGCTTGCTGCGTGCGCGGTCGTGCTGTTGCTGCCGGGGTTCGCGGTGTCGGGAGGAGCCCAGCCGAAGAGCCGGTTCCTGGACAAGGACACCTTCATGGACATGGAAACCATCAGCAACCCTGCCATCGCGCCCGACGGCGGTCAGATCGTGTTCAGCCGGGGCTGGATTGACAAGGTCAAGGACCAGGCGCGCAGCAACATCTGGATCGTCGACGTCGGCGGCACGAAGCTGCGGGAGCTCACCCGGGGCAACTGGCGGGACTCCGCGCCCGTGTGGTCGCCCGATTCGTCGAAGATCGCCTTCCTCTCGGACCGGGATGGGACGACGCAGATCCACGTGCTCTTTGTCGCCACCGGAGAGCTGGCGCAGTTGACGCATGTCGAACGCGCGCCAGCCAGCCTCGCCTGGTCCCCCGACGGGCGGCAGATTGCGTTCGCGACCAGCGTGCTCAACGAGGATCCCATCCTCCCGATCCAGCTGCCGAAGCGTCCCCGTGGAGCGGAATGGGCCAAAGGCGCCACGATCGTCGATCGCCTGGCGTGGGCGCGGGACGGTGAAGGCCCAGTTGAAAAGGGCAACACGCACGTCTTCATCGTCGACGCGATTGCGGGCGGCACACCCCGCCAGATCACCGACGGCGCGTTCGACCACGCCAATCCCGAGTGGTCGGCCGACGGCCGGACGATCTACGCCTCGGGGATCCGGAAACCCGATGCCGAGTACCTGAACAACGACTCGGAGATTTACGCGATCGATCTGGGAACGATGGCGGTGACGGCGCTGACGGGCCGAAAGGGCCCGGACGGCAACCCGACCGTGTCGCCGAGCGGCGACTGGATTGCGTATACGGGGTACGACGATCAGAACTTCACGAGCCACGTGTCGAGCCTCTACCTGATGGACAAGGCGGGCGGGAGCAAGAAGGCCCTGGCCGGCGGGCTGCGGGACTCGCCATCGAACCTCTCGTGGGCCCCGGACAACTCGGGTGTCTACTTCCAGGTGCGGGAGCTGGGAAGCACGTCGAACTACTTCGCGCCGCTCAAGGGAGAGCCAAGGAAACTCGGAGGCGGGACGCAGGTGTTCAACGGCCTCTCGATCGCGAACAACGGCCAGGCGGCGTCCGTGCGGTCGACGCCGCTGGAGCCCGGCTGCCTCGTCACGTTCGACGTCGCGCACCCCACAGCCGTCAAGAAGCTCGTCGACGTCAACGCCGACGTGCTCGAAGGCCGTACCCTCGGCCAGGTCGAGGAGATGTGGTTCGAGTCGAAGGACGGCCTCAAGGTGCAGGGCTGGCTCGTGAAGCCCGTCGGGTTCGAGCCCGGCAAGAAGTACCCGCTGGTGCTCTGGATCCACGGCGGGCCGTGGTCGATGTACGACGTCGGGTTCAACTGGGGCTACCAGAACTTCGCCGGCCTGGGCTACGCGGTGCTCTACACCAACCCGCGCGGCAGCACCGGCTACGGCCAGGACTTCGTCAACGGCATCCAGTTCTCGTACCCCGGGAAGGACTACGACGATCTCATGGCAGGCGTCGACGCGGCCATCGCGAAGGGATTCATCGACGAGAAGAACCTGTTCGTCTGCGGCGGCAGCGGCGGCGGCGTCTTGACGGCCTGGATCGTGGGGCACACCAGCCGCTTCGCGGCGGCCGTCTCCATGCGGCCGGTGATCAACTGGCATTCCTTCGTCGGCACGACAGACGGCCCGGCCTGGTATCGCCAGTTCTCCAAGCTCCCCTGGGAGGACCCGATGGAGTACGCGGTCCGTTCGCCGCTGCACTACGTCGCCAACGTCATTACGCCAACCATGGTGATGACGGGCGAAGCCGACCTGCGGACACCCATGCGGCAGAGCGAAGAGTACTACCGCGCGCTGAAGATGCTGAAGAAGGAGACGCTGCTCGTGCGGATGCCGGACGAGTTCCACGGCTGGCGGCGGCCGTCCCACCAGCTCTCTCAGCAGCTCTACCTGCTGGCCTGGTTCGAGAAGTACCGCCGGCGGTAGCGTTCCGCCCGGCACCGTCGGCCTGCAGTACGAACGTGCCGTGCTATCCTGCCTGTAGTCAACGCAGATCGAATGGAATGCCCTGCGGGCGCGTCGCCCGGACAGGTAAACGGGACGGGCGCCGCGGCGGTATTGTCGTGGTGAGGATCCTGGCCATCCCCGGCGTGAGGTGTCGTTGTTCGACCGTTTCGTCGAACTCGTCTTCAAGTACCGCCCGGTGGTCTTCGAACAGGGTGAACTGGGCTTCAGCCCACCCTGGCCCGCAGCCATCGCGGTCGTCGCCGTGCTCGCGGCGATGGGCGTCGCCGTCTGGGTCTACGTGCGGCCAGGCCAGGCGCGGGGCTGGTCCCGCACCGCGCTCCTGACGTTGCGCCTCTCCGCGCTCGCCGTGTTCCTGTTTGCGCTGCTTCGGCCGGTGCTGGTCGTCCGCGCGGTCGAGCCGCAGCGTAACGTCCTCGCGGTCGTCGTCGACGGGTCCCGCAGCATGGAGATCGCGGACCAGGACTCGAAGCCGCGCGGCGCGTTCGTGCGCCAGTCCCTGGGCGCGACGGGCCCGCTGCGCACGGCGCTGGCCCGGCGTTTCTCGCTTCGCCACTACCAATTCGCTTCGTCCGCCGAGCGAGTGGCGGACCCGGCCGCGATGACGTTTACGGGCACCCGCTCTTACATCGGGCAGGCCCTGCAGCGGACGGCGGAGGAACTGGCCGGCCTGCCCGCGTCCGGCATCGTGCTCGTCACTGACGGAGCCGACACGTCGCGCGCGCCGATGGCCGACACGCTTCGTGCCCTGAAGGCGGCCGGCCTGCCCGTGTTCGCAGTGGGACTCGGTCGCGAGACACTCGACCGGGACGTGCAGATCGGGCGCGTGGATCCGCCCAGGTCCGTGCTCAAGGGCGCCACACTCGTGGTCGACGTGGTGATCAGCCAGTCAGGCTACGCCGGCCGTACCGTCCCGCTCATCGTCGAAGACGAAGGGCAGGTGATCGCGTCGCAGGACGTGACGCTGCCGGCGGACGGCGAACCGTCGACGGCCCGCGTCCGCTTCACCCTGGCGGAGCCGGGGCCCCGCGTGCTGAGCTTTCGGATCCCGGCGCAGGACGGTGAGCAAGTCACGCAGAACAACGCGCGGCAGGCGCTGGTGACTGTGGAAGACCGCCGCGAACGCGTGCTCTACATCGAGGGGGAACCGCGGTTCGAGATGAAGTTCCTGCGGCAGGCCACGGCTGACGACAAGAACCTGCAAATCGTCACCCTGCAGCGCACCGCCGAGCGCAAGTTCCTGCGCCTGGATATCGACGCTGCGGACGACCTAGCCGGCGGGTTCCCGAAGACGCGGGACGAGCTGTTCACCTATCGGGGCCTGATCCTGGGCAGCATCGAGGCCACGGCGTTCACGCCGGACCAGCAGCGCATGATCGCGGACTTCGTCAACGTGCGCGGCGGCGGGCTGCTGGCCCTCGGCGGGCGCCATGCCTTTGCCGAAGGCGGCTACGCCGGAACGCCAGTAGCCGATGTCCTGCCTGTGCAGCTCGACGCGACGAAAGCGCCGGCCGAGTTCATCGAAGAGATTAAGGTCCGGCCGACGCGCCTGGGCCAGACCCACATCGCCACGCAGATTGCCGAGGGCGAGCAGCAATCGGCGGATCGCTGGAGCACGCTTCCCGCGTTGACCACGGTGAACCCGATCCGGCGGGTGAAGCCCGGTGCGGCAGTGCTTCTGGAGGGTGTGAGTGCCGCCCCCGGCGCGCAGGTGGTGCTCGCCTACCAGCGCTATGGTGCCGGCAAGGTGCTCGCGCTTCCGGTGCAGGACTTCTGGATGTGGCAGATGCACGCCACCGTACCTGCGGAAGACCTCACCCACGAGACCCTGTGGCGGCGCCTGTTGCGATGGCTCGTCGATGCGGTTCCCGAACGAGTGACGGCCAGCGTGGACCGCGACCGCGTGGAGGCTGGCGACTCCGTGGCGATCACCGTGAACGCGCGGGACGGCGGCTATCTGGGTATCAACGACGCGACGGCGGTCGCGACGATCACCGGGCCCCAGGGACGTCGTGTCGATCTGCCGATGACGTTCAGCGTCGACCGCGATGGAGAATACCATGCCAGCTTCGTGGCGGAACAAGACGGGCTCTACGAAGTGGGCGTGGGCGTCACGCATGCAGGCCAGGCCGTGGGGAACGACACCGTGTACGTGCGTGCGGCGCCGGATGATGGCGAATACTTCGACGCGGCCATGCGAGCGTCGCTGCTGAAGCGCATCGCCGAAGACACCGGCGGGCGATTCTACACCGCGTCGACGGTCTCTTCGCTTGCAGACGACATCACGTACCTCGGGCGCGGCGTGACGGTCGTGCAGGAGAAGGACCTCTGGGATATGCCCATCGTCCTGTTCCTGCTGATCGGCCTGACGAGCGGCGAGTGGTTCTTGCGCCGCCGGCGGGGGCTGCCATGATCCGCGCGACGCGCGGGATCGCGCTGACGTTGGCCGCAATCTGCCTGGCCGCTGGCCATCAGGTCCAGGCTCAGGCCCCGGCGGCCCCCCGACCTGACGGCCGGGGGCTACGTACAGAGCATCCAACCGCGCAGGGCAGCCATGTCCTGGTCGTCGTCGGCCTCTCCGGCGATCACGAGAATGCCGAGCGGTTCCACCGGTGGGCCGTGGACATCGTGGACGCGGCGAAGGACCGTTACGGGCTTCCGCCTGATAGCATTGTGTATCTCGGCGAGGATCCGGCACGTGATCCGGCGCGCATCAAGGGCCGCGCCACGCGGGAGGCGATCGACGCGGCGGTGTTGCGCCTCGCGGCCCTGGCGCGTCCCGGCGATCGGGTCTTCATCGTCCTGATCGGCCACGGCGCCTCGGCGACGGGCGAGGCCCGCTTCAACCTGCCGGGCCCGGACCTCGCCGCTGCCGACTACGCACGACTGCTGGGGAGGTTCGCCGCGCAGCAGGTGACGTTCGTGAATACCGCGAGCGCGAGCGGCGGGTTCGTGGCAGCGTTGTCGGGGAAAGACCGGACGATCGTCACGGCAACTCGGACCGAAGGCGAGCGGAACCAGACGCGCTTCGGCGAGTTCTTTGCCGAGGCGCTTGCGACCGCCGACGGCGACATGGACAAGGACGGCCGCGTGTCGATGCTCGAGGCCTTCACCTGGGCGCGCCGGCGTGTCGGGGAGTCGTACGAGCGCGATGGGCAACTGCTGACAGAGCACGCGGTGCTGGACGATGACGGCGACGGGAAAGGGAGCGACGCGCCGGGTCAACCCGGCTCCGACGGCGCCCTGGCCCGGACGCTGTTCATCTCCGTCGCTGGCAGCCAGGCAGCGCCGGGCGCGGATGCGGATCCGGAACTGCGCGCGCTCATGGACGCGAGGCGGGCCTTCGAGGACCGCATTGCCGCCCTGAAGGCGTCCAAGGAGCAGGCGGACCCGGCCCAGTACGCGAGTGAACTCGAACAGTTACTGATTGACCTGGCGCGGACGAACCGCGCCATCAGGGAGAAACAGAAGCAATGAGAATCGCGCTGTCGCTCGCCGTTGGCGTCGGCGCCGTCGCCGTGGCGGGCGCCGTGGCGCTGCAGCAGCAGCCGCCGCGACCCCTGCCGAACGTGTGGCTGCCATCGGTGGAGTTTCCGCCGGGGCAACGCGGCCAGCCGTCTGCGCAGCCCGGGCAGGGTGACCGTCGGCAGCTTCCCCCGTTCATGCAGCTCGAGCGCCAGCGGGGCGAGCCGTCGAATCTGGAACCGGGCCAACTGGCGTACGACGGGCGATTCACCTTCGCGCGACTGCGGTACACGCAGGGCGTGTCGCCGGACGAGATGGGCGGCGGCCGTTTCGGCCGCCGCGGCGGGTTCGGCCGGGGCCAGGGCCCGCCCTGGTCCCACGACTACCCGCGCGCCGAGCGCAATTTCATGAAGATCCTCGACGAGATCACCACGATCGGGCCGTACACCGGGCCGGTGGGCGGCGTGATTCTGGACATCGGGTCGCCTGAGCTTCTCAAGTACCCGGTGTCGTACATGGCTGAGGCCGGGTATTGGACACAAACGGACGAGGAGGCCGCGAACGTCCGGGCTTACCTGCTGAAGGGCGGGTTCATCATCTTCGACGACTTCCGCGGTGGTGACTGGACAAATTTCGAGGCCCAGATGAAACGCGTGCTGCCCGACGTGCGGATGGTCGAGCTCGACATCACGCATCCGATCTTCCACGCGTTCTTCGACGTCGCGACCCTGGACTTCGTGCAGTACTACGGTCGCGACCAGAAGGCTCTGTTCATCGGTGCGTTCGAGAACAACGATCCGACAAAGCGGCTTCTCTTCATCGCCAACTACAACAACGACGTCGGTGAATACTGGGAGTTCTCAGACACGGGCTGGACGCCCATCGACCTGTCGAACGAGGCGTACAAGCTGGGCGTGAACTACATCGTGTATGGACTGACGCACTAGGGGGCTAGGGACTAGGCGCTCGGGGCTAGTGGGACGCGGCTGTCGCCGCGTTGGTGCCATCTGCAGATGTGCGGTGTTTCTTGTGCGAAGCTGACCCGACTAGCGCCCAGCGCCTAGCCTCTAGCCCCTCGCTGACGAGCGCCTAGCGCCTAGTCCCTAGTCCCTGACGGAGTTCCATGTGACCAACGACACGAAGCACCTCCTCGAGTCCGAAGACGATGTGGCGCTGGCTGACCGGATGAAAGCGAGCCGGGACGGCATGGTGACGGAGCTCGGCAAGGTCATCATCGGGCAGGCCGCGGTGATCGAGCAGGTGATGCTGACCCTGTTCGCCGGCGGCAACAGCCTCATCGTCGGCGTGCCGGGCCTGGCGAAGACCCTGCTGGTGCGCACGGTGGCCGACGTGCTCGATCTGAAGTTCGCGCGCATCCAGTTCACGCCGGACCTCATGCCGTCCGACATCACCGGCACCGACATCATCCAGGACGACCCCGAGACCGGCAAACGCCACATGGTGTTCTCGCCAGGTCCGGTCTTCACGAACGTCCTGCTGGCGGACGAGATCAACCGCACACCGCCGAAGACGCAGTCGGCCTTGCTCGAGGCGATGCAGGAGCACCGCGTGACGATCCAGGGCCGCACCTACACCCTCGACGAACCGTTCCACGTCTTTGCGACGCAGAACCCCATCGAACTCGAGGGCACGTATCCGCTGCCGGAAGCGCAACTCGACCGGTTCATGTATCACATCGTCATCGATCACCCGCCGGAGGAAGAGGAAATCGAAGTCCTGCGGACGACGACCGCCATCCAGGATGCGAGAGCGAACCGAGCGGTGACTGGCGCGGAGCTGCTGGCCTACCAGCGGCTGGTGCGGCGCGTGCCCGTGTCCGAGGCCGTGATGTCATACACGCTGAAACTGGTGAGAGCGAGCCGAAGACATCCAACGGGCACGCTGGACTTCGTGGAGAAGTGGGTGTCGTACGGCGCGAGCGTGCGCGCGGCGCAGTATCTCATCCTCGGAGCGAAAGCGCGGGCCGTCACCCGCGGCCGCTATCACGTGAGCCTCGAGGACGTGCGGGCGCTGGCGCATCCGGTGCTCCGTCACCGCATCCTGACGAACTTCCACGCGGAGTCCGAAGGCGTGAAGACGGACCAGATTATCGACCGCCTGCTCGACGGCGTGCCGACGCCGCGGTCGGGGATGTAGCCCATGAATCGGCAAGACGCGCGGACCGCGATGCGCGGCGCCCAGTTCGTGGATCCCTCCGCTCTGGCGCGGATCGGGAACCTCGAACTGGTGGCCCGCACGGTCGTGGACGGCTTCATCAACGGCCTCCACCGCTCGCCGCACATGGGCTTTTCCCTCGACTTCGCCGAGCACCGCGGGTACGAGCCCGGCGACGACCTGCGGCGCGTGGACTGGCGGGTCTTTGCCCGCACTGACCGTTATTACGTCAAGCAGTTCGAGGCCGACACCAACGCGAACTGCATCGTGGCCCTGGACGTCTCGTCGTCCATGCGCTTCGGCACCGGCCCGGTGACGAAGCTGGACTACGGCCGGTTCCTCGCGGCGTCGCTGCTCTACTTCTCGCATCAGCAACGCGATCGCGTCGGGCTCGTGACCTTCGACGATCGCATCATCGAGTACGTGCCGCCGTCGGCCCGCCATCTCGAGTTCGCCCTGTACGCGCTCGACCGGGTGACTGATGCGAAACCGGGATCGCTGGCCGGCCCGCTCCTCACGCTCACCGAGCGCCTGACGCGGCGGGGGATCGTGATCGTCATCTCGGATCTATACGATGAGCCCGAGACCATCGCGCAGGCCATCCGCCCGCTTCGTTTCCGCGGGCACGACGTGGCGGTGTTCCACGTGCTGGACCCCGCCGAGATCGACTTCACATTCGAGGACGCGGCCAGCTTCGAGGATCTCGAGAGCGGCGACCGCATGCCCATTGTCCCTGTCGCGCTGCGCGATGAGTACCGATCGCTTGTCCAGGCCCACATCGCCGCACTCGGGCGCCTGTTCACCGACAGCCGGATCGACTACGCGCTGTTCAATACCTCAGTGCCGCTCGATCACGCCCTCTTCCACTACCTCGCCACGCGCGAGCGCATGAGCAGGGTGCGCTGATGTCGTTTCTGGCGCCGGCGCTGCTCGCGGGTCTTCTGGCGATCGTCCTCCCGATCGTCGTGCACCTCGTCCAGCGCGAGCGCCGCCGTGTTGTCGAGTTCCCGTCGCTGATGTTCCTTCGCAAAATCCCGAACCAGTCGGTGAAGCGCCGCGCGATCCGGCACTGGCCGTTGCTGCTGCTCCGGGTGCTGGCGTTCGTGCTGCTGGCGCTGGCGTTCGCGAGACCGTTCTGGCCAGGCCCCGTGGGGGCCGCGACGACGGGGGCCGGTGGCCGGGAAGTGGTGATCCTGCTCGACCGGTCGCACAGCATGGGCTACGGCGACGTGTGGACGCGTGCACAAGACGCGGCACGACGCGCCGTGCGGGATCTGGGGCCGGCTGACCAGGGCACGGTCGCTTTCTTTGCGTCCGAGGTGGAGGTTGGGCCTCGCGCCGCGTCGGAGCGGGCGGCGCTCGTCGCGGCCATCAACAGGGCGAAGCCCGGCGCTGGGGCCACCAGATACGGTCCGGCGCTGCGCGCAGCTGCAGGCCTGCTCGAGTCGTCACGCCTGCCGCGCCGCGAGATCGTTCTCATCTCGGATTTCCAGAGGTCGGGATGGGATCGAGCACAGGACGCCAAGCTGCCGGCTGGCATCCTCTTGAAAACCGTCCCCGTGGGCGAGGCCACTACCGCCAACGTCGCAATCGTTGCGCTGGTCTTCGCGCGCGAAGGGGCGGCAGGCGGTGAACGGATCACCACGAGCGCCCGTCTCGTGAATCGTGCCGCCGCGCCGGCGGAATCCCGGGAGATCGTCCTCGAAGTTGATGGCCACCGCGTCGACGCCCGGCGCGTGTCATTGGCGCCGGATGCCATCGAAACGGTCACGCTCGAGCCGTTCACGCTGGTCAACCGACCCGCTCGCGTGACGGCGAGCCTCGCGCCCGACGCTCTGCCGATCGACGATGCGTTTCATGCGGTTGTGACGGCCGGCGG
>Ga0209668_10000392_pt1 | contig 17942 bp, 15 predicted proteins | sample FrelakmetPLP11PL_FD_187150 | JGI IMG/M metagenome (GOLD analysis project Ga0209668, IMG submission 187150) | Freshwater lake sediment microbial communities from the University of Notre Dame, USA, for methane emissions studies - PLP11 PL (SPAdes)... | ecosystem: Environmental > Aquatic >... | reverse complement strand
TCACATTCATGCCGGTTTTCAGGCTCCAGCGCACTCCTGCCAACAGGTAGGCGAGAGTTTTTCCCGTGCCCGTTCCGGCTTCAACAAGCAGGCCTGTATTATGCGCGAATGAATCGTCAATCAGGGCGGCCATTTTTTCCTGCGAGAGGCGCGGTTCGTGGTCGGTGATGATGCGGGAAAGCGGCCCGTCTTTTTGAAAGAAAGAGGTGAAAAGGTCGTCTCCGATGCCGTTGTTAACGGTGATTCCGGTCGTCTCTTCTTTTGCCGGTTTATTTTGTGGGACCAGCTTTTTTTGCGATTTGGCAGGCTTTTCACGGGTGCCGGTAAATAGGTCTTTCATCGTCCATGTGGATTTTCCTAGCAGTTTCTGGATTTCCGAAAACGAACCGGCTTCAATCGCGGAGATTTTCTCAAGCAGAAGGGTGAAGAGTTTATGGCAGGCCAAAGTATCCGACATGGCGCGGTGTTTTTTTTCGTGGGTGATTTTGAGTACGCGGCTTAGCGTGTCCAGGCTGTATGATGCCAGTCCGGGCAGGAAGATGGAGGAAAGATGAAGGGTGTCATAGAGAGGGTTCAGCAATTTCATCCCTTTGCCGTTCAAAAAACTGATGTCAAAAGAGATGTTGTGCCCGACAATCGGGTGGTTGCCGATGAATGTCACCAGCTTGTTCCTTATTTCTTCAAACGACGGAGCATCCAAAAGGTCATCGTTCTTAATTCCCGTAATATGGGTGATCATCGGCGGGATTGGAATTCCCGGATTGACCAGGGTTTCGTACCTTTCCAGGATTTCGTCTTCGGTAAATTTCACCGCGGCGATTTCTATCATCTGGTCCTGCAGAGGGTCAAAGCCGGTTGTTTCAAGATCAAGGGCTATGTATGTTTTCATGCGTTCCCAATATACACAAAATCCAGAAGACTGCTTAGGGAACATCCATAAAACGCGATATTTGCTCGTTTCACTCGAAAAATTATCGTGGCGTTTCGCATCCGCGAAACTTTTTGATATTAATAGCGCACTTCGCTTTGCTGCGTGCGTGCTCACCGTATTTTGAATACAGTTGCGGATTTTTCTCGCTCCAACTTCGCAAATCTCATCGTTTTATGGATGTTCTTTAGTGTAATTGAAACAATGAATTAGAAAATAATCACTACATCAGTCCATGTTAATAATTTGCGTATTCCTATGGATTTGGTAAATTGACCTGAAAACCAAAACAAAGGAAAAACAAACGACACTTGAAAAACAGGAAAAACAAAAATTCTGCAGAGAATAATAGGGCACGCAAACTTGGTTTGCGCAACGAGGTGCGAAAGCATCACGGCTATAAAAAAACATAGTGCAGCAAACACCCTAGAACCTGGTTGTGTGCCTTTTATTCTCTGCTGGACAATGGTATCGCGGATGACTACCGCAAATACCGACTACAGTGGTCCGGTGGTCCCAGCTACTCCTCACGGGGTCTTGGATCACACCAAACGGACGGTCCCTGGCAAGACTGAAAACTTACGCCGAAGTCCGGCAGAAAATTGGCGAGTCAGCCAAATACAAAAACAGAAGTGTTTGCTTCGCAAACTGCTTCTCATAGGCGCAAGGCAAAGCCTTGCGTGCAAAAACAAAAACCTTGAGTCTCCAACTAAATTCTTATTGTGAGACCCATAAGGTTGCGAATAATAAAACCCCCGCATTGCGCGGGGGTTTTTTGTTTCTTTGCGATTGTGATTTCTCCCAATTGCCATTAATTGCCGATAAGACCGTGGGCAATTATAGGCTGGTAGCTTCGACATCCATCAGAAGATTTATTATCTTGGCGGTTTCCGCGCGGGTCAGGTTGCGGTTAGGTTCGAACTTGTCGGTTGTTCCGTCAATGATATCGTAATAACTGGCGGCGACCACCGGAGTAAAGAACCAGTCTGTTTTTTTCACATCGCTGAATGAGATAAGGCCCTCAAGCGGTTGGTCGATGACATTAACGCCCGGCAGGACATTGCTCATGTTGTAAAGGATCTGGATTGCTTCCGCACGGCTGATGGTTGCATTCGGCTTAAATGTGCCGTCCGCATAACCGCCTATATAGCCGAGCATGGACGCCATGTTAATGTCTTCGGAATACCATTCTCCATAAATGGGAGGAACATCCTTGAATGGCTGGTAAGAGCTGTTGATTGCGGCGGCGCTGCCGATTGCTTTCATCGCCAATTTGATGAATTCTGCGCGTGTGATTGGCTGGTTCGGTCTGAAGCAACCGTCTTCGTATCCGCCGATGATCATCCGTGACGAGAGTTCAGTGACGAATGGGTAAAACCAGTCGCTTTCACTGACATCGCAGAACTGTTTTTCAACGCCGAAAGGAGCAAGGATATCGGCTTCGTTTGTCAGGTTTGAGGCGTAATCGGTGCCTAATCCGCCGCCGAATGAATCCATCGCTGCCGCAAAATTAGTTGCAAAGTCCCCGAGTTTATCAACATCCACATTTACCTGTCCTTTGACCCAGGCAGAGTTATTCGTGGCTTCTCCTCTTATGAAGAGGCCATGCCATGGAGAAAAGACCGTACTTATTTCTTCTTTTGTCTGGCTGTCGGCCTCAAAAATGTTCATCAGAACGCCGATATACTGGTGAAGGCTGTCCACATCCAGATAAATGACTTCGTTGCTTTCGCCGGACGGATTGGTGAAAGCGGCTTTTAATCCGGCGTTTTCAAGCAGGCCTTCTCCGCCTTTTTTGAAATAGGCGTTAAGATCCGGAAGGGTTGAGATGACAAAGTATCCGTCTGTCGTAACCGCGAGGCGCAGGTTTAGTGTTGCGGCAGAATCTGTAACGGCCTCCAAATCTCCGCCGTCATCCATGGCTTTAAGATAGATGGTGTAGTCGTAGAATGAAGTGCCTCCCGCGCTTGAAATGTTGTAGTCGTAAATTTTTGCGGAATAATTCGGCTGTTCTTCCTTGAGTTTTTTGCCGATGTAATCGGATAGTTTTAGAGCAATGGCGCCAGCCTTGTTCGGATCGTTCACCTTGAAGATGCCGGTTATTCCCGGCAGAAGATGGTCGGTATTGTGCGCGGTTATCATGTATTTGTCTCCAAATAACGCGAGCAGTTCGCTGTCAAAATCAACGAGAGTCTCTTTTTTGAATTCGGTTTTGAAGTTGTTATATTCCGTGGTTTCCGCCGTGTCCAGTTCGATCATTTTCAGTATATCCGCCAACTGTTCTTTCAGGTTTGTCCTTTCCTGATAGAAAAGTAGGCCTTTTCCCGAAAGCAGTTGGTAAAGCGAAGGGTTGAAATTGTATTTGTCTATTACATATCCGATTTCCGCGAGTTTGGCGCTGTCGGCGTGAACGGCAACTCCGAAGCCGAAGCCGGTATCGTTTTGGTTGACGGAAAGGCTCTCCCCGTCCATGGCGGAAATAAGTCCGGCAAAAATTATCCCGTTTTTTGCCATGGTCTCTATGGAAACTTTATCTCCTCCCACTCCTTCTCCCAGGTATTCCATGAAAACGGACGGGTCCATGTACATGTTGAAAAAATTGTTTGTGACATCGTGGCTTTTTACCGATTTGTATGCGGTTAACGCGCCAATGGAATTGACGGGCTGACTCTGGTTATCAATGGCTTTTTTCAGGTTTTCGGGACTGTCGGATATGACCAGCAGGTTTTTTACCAATGCGGTATAGACGGCTTCTTCCAACTTATAGAGTTTGATGTTGTTATAGATTTCACTCTCAGTCGCTTTGGATGTCTCAATCACTTTCGCGAAGTTTTCGGCAGACATTTCCATGGATAGGAACATATCTTCATTTCCTGTGTCTGCAATGTTTCCAATAGCCATGCTGATTATGTTGTTTTCGGCGAGTGAGAGCATTAATGTCGCCAGTTCATTTCCCTGGTCGGCGAGTTCGCTCTTAATAAGATCTTCCAGCGGGTTTTTGACGGAGGTATTAAGTTCAAACACCATGTCCGCGCCTGCGGGGATAAGGTCTTTTGCTTCCAGGCCGGTTGAGGCCGTCTGGGCGAATGCCGTTGGGATGATGCCGGTAAAGGCAACAAGAATGACCGCCAGCATTTTCTTCATTTGGCTTTTCATGTTCATGTATTTAAGAAGTAATTAATATTTTTTTAGAATGAGGCGATGAACCTGTCAAAAAGGTTCTCCGTGTCCACCGGTCCGGGGCAGGCTTCGGGGTGGTATTGTACCGCCATGAAAGGCAGTTTGTCGTGTTTGATTCCTTCAACCGTGTCGTCGTTTGCGTGAGTGAACCAGATTTTCCAGTCTTTTGGGATTGATTTGCGGTCAATTGCGAAGCCGTGATTCTGGCTGGTCATATAGCATCGGCCGGTTTCTGTGTCCGTGCATGGCTGGTTTTGGGCGCGATGGCCGTATTTTAGTTTATATGTCTTCGCTCCCGCGGCGATCCCCATGAGCTGATTTCCCAGGCAGATGCCAAAAACGGGTACTTTTAACGCGAAACATTTTTTAATGATGTTGATTGTTGGGCCAAGCAGGGCCGGGTCGCCCGGGCCGTTGGAAACAAAGACCGCGTCGAATTTTTCTCCGGCGGCGACGAAGTCGTAATCCCATGGGACGCGGATGAGCGTGATATTCCGGTTGAGAAAGTGTCGCAGGGTGTTGTTTTTTACTCCGCAGTCAATTACCACCAGCCTTTTATTACCCGCTTTGTATGTTTCCGGGGATTTTGGGCTGACCAGCGGGATCATGTTGACCGCGTTGGGGTCGTAATATTCCGTCTCGTGATCCTCTATAATTATTTTGCCCAGCATACAGCCTTTTTCACGAAGGATTTTCGTGAGAGCGCGGGTATCTATTCCGGTAATTCCCGGTACGCCCGCCGCTTTAAGGTAATCTCCGAGGCTTTTTTTTGCGTGCCAATGGCTGAAGTTTTCCGAATATTCGCTGACGACCACTCCTTTAACATGGACCCGGTCGCTTTCAAAGACTTTGCTGATGCCATAGGTGTCTTTGCTTTCTTCGGGGATGCCGTAATTTCCTATCAACGGGTAGGTAAATGTCAAAATCTGCCCTTCAAAAGAAGGGTCTGTAAGGCTTTCCGGGTATCCCACCATGCCCGTTGAAAAAACGACTTCACCCGCGGAGGATTTTTCCGCTCCGAAAATCTTTCCTTCAAAGGTGTGGCCGTCTTTCAGTACAAGTTTGCCTTTTGCCATAGGATATTGTGTTTTGCTTCGCAAAACTTTACTTGGTATGCGCAAGGCGTTGCCTTGCGTGGTAGGCGCACTCCGCTTCGCTCCGTGCGTTGTGTGTAATATAATGGTGCTTTTTGTTATGCGCAACACGAATGGAGCCCGTTATAACTCCTCTTAGCCAAGAAATAAAATGAGGGCTTGCACAAGTGGAAACAAGCCGTTGTCGTAATAATGAGCCCGGAATGAGTTATAATTCTACGGAAAACTTATCATTTAACTTTAACCTATGAGGAAACTGACAGGACTGCTGGTTGTCATGACTTTAATCAGCCTGATTCCCGCTCTGCCGGCGGTTGCCGCGGGTGGTACGGGGCCTTTTACAGATGTCGCGGCTGACTATGTAAACTCCACCGCGATTGATTATTTGAAGACCGCGGGGATTATTTCGGGTTATGCGGACGGTACTTATAAGCCTACGGATGAAATCAACCGCGCTGAATTTACCAAGATCGTGGTGGGCTCGCTTTTTACCGGTTTGAAGGGGAAAAACTGCTTTCCGGATGTTAAGGATGGCTGGTATGCGCCTTTTGTCTGCAAAGCCAAGGAAGAGGGGATTATCACCGGTTATGCGGATGGGAATTTTAGGCCTGAAGAGAAAATCAAGTTTTCCGAAGCGGCCAAGATTATCGCCAATGCTTTGGGAGGAGGGGTTGACCCGGCGGCTCTTACCACTTCGTCCGGACAATGGTTTCAGCCTTATGTTATGAACCTTGAAACGAAAAAGGACATTCCTCTTTCCGTTGAATTTTTTGACGAGAATGTGACGCGCGATGAAATGGCGGAAATGATTTACCGCCTGAAAGCCAATGTTACAAGTAAAGCCACCAGGACATATAACGAAATTGATGGAAATGGGTTGGTTAAGGTTGGTTCCTGTGCCGAACTGAAAACGAGGTTCATGGAACAGAGTCTTTACAATAACTATGGTGGAATGGGTTTGGGCGGTGGTGGGGGAGATCTGGGCGGGTTTGCTGAAGCAATGCCTACCCCGGCCATGGCTCCTGTGTCTGCGGATTCCGCCAAGTCCGCTATCACTACGGGAGGCGGTGGTGGCGCAACCGATTATTCCACGACCAACATTCAGGTTCAGGGTGTTGACGAGGCCGATGTGGTAAAGAATGATGGCAGGTATATTTATCTTATCAGAGGCAATTCACTTCGGATTGTTGACGCCTACCCGGCTGACAACCTTAAAGAACTGGTTAGCTTTGTGCTTGGGGAGGAGAATGAATCATTCTATCCGATTGAAATGTATGCCGATGGCGATACCCTGACGGTGATCGGGAATATTTCAAGGTATTATGCGGATCCGATTGTTACCGATTCAGTATCAAAGGTTTCGGCCGAAATGATGCCTCCATATTTTGGTTATAACAGGACAAAAGTCTTTGTTGTTAATATTGCCGATAGAGCCAAGCCGAAAGTTTCCAGAGCTGTGGAATATGATGGTTCCTATAACTCTTCAAGAAAAGTCGGGGATACTCTTTACATGGTGATGAACCAGTACATCTATTATCCATATTACGGCATGCCTACGCCGATGCCTTATGAAGCCGTCACGACAACGACCGTAGCGCCAACAGAGGCTGTGGACGCAATTGTTCCAAAGATGCTGGATACGGCGGTTGGAAAAGAAAAGGCTGTTGCTCCCTGCAGTGATATTTACATTTTGCCGAAGGCGCGCGATTTTAATTATCTGATTGCGTCCGCTGTTCCTCTTAAGGATTTAGCCAAAGAGGTAAAAAACAGCGTGATTATCGGTGATTCTGGCAATATTTATTCATCCAAAACCGGGCTGTATGTTGCCGCGACGGATTGGGGCGGCGGTTTTTACAGGCAATATTCCGATTACGGTACGACGATTTACAGGTTCGCGCTCGCTGACGCGAATATATCCTATAAGAATGCCGGAAAAGTTCCCGGAACGGTCTTGAACCAGTTCGCGATGGATGAAAACAACGGATTTTTCCGGATTGCTACGACCAAAGATGAATGGACGCCGGGATCTGCGATGAGCACGGGTGTTTATGTCTTGAACAGCGCCATGAATACCGTTGGCAAAGTTGAGAATATTGCTCCCGGAGAAAAAATGTATTCTGCCAGGTTCATGGGAGACACCGCTTACCTGGTGACTTTCAAGAGGGTTGATCCTTTCTTTGTGCTGGATATGAGCGATGCCAAAAAGCCGGTAATCAAGGGTCAATTAAAGATTCCGGGTTATAGCACATACCTTCAGCCATATGATGAAAATCATGTACTTGGATTCGGCAATGATGTGGATGCTTCAAAGGTTACGGATGACAGCGATTGGCTTCCTTGGGATGCCACACTCGGTATGAAAATTTCCATGTTTGATGTTACGGATATAAATAAACCGACCGAACTGTTCAAGGAAGTGATCGGCGACCGCGGTACTTCCAGCGAAGTCCTTTATAACCACAAAGCGCTCCTTTTTGACTTGGAGAAGGGGCTGATGGCGTTCCCTGTAACCGTGTACGAAATCCCAAAGACCGATTCGTGCAGTGCGGAAAAATATTCAACCTGCCCTTCCACATGCCAGAAGATTTGCGTGCCTTCATCCTGCACTTCTGAAAACGGCATCAGGATCTGCACAGCGGATTGTGATGGCGCGGACAGCTGTAAATCCTGGGATGTATCTTATGGCAAACCGGTATTTGACGGCGCGTATGTCTATAATGTCAGTCTTACAAAAGGCTTTGAACTCAAAGGCAAGGTCAGCCACTACAGCGCGACGGAAGCCGATAATCTCACCACGAACGGATATACGGATTACAACAAGACAATCCAGAGAGCTCTCTACATAGGTGAATATCTGTATACGATTTCACCTTCTGCGATAAAGGCGAGTCTGCTTTCCGACCTTAGCGACAAGAAGATGATTGAGCTGGCCGGAGACCTCTGGAACCTGTATTACGGCGCCGCCGGGTGATAATGGAAGAATGTGAATGTGCCTTGCGCCTCAAAGGTGCGGGGCACAGGTGCCGGGTAAAAAGCCCTCTGTTACCGCGGGGGGCTTTTTTTTGTGCGGTGATTGGGGTATAAAGTTGATGAAAAACATTAATCAAAGAAACCATGATGGAATTCAAAGGCGCGGATGTGATTTCAACAGAGACAATGACCCGCGGGGATATCGACAAGATAATGAAAACGGCTGAGAAGTTTCTGCCGGTGGCGCAGAAAGAGAAGACATCAGATATCCTGGCCGGGAAGGTTCTGGCCGCGCTATTTTACGAACCATCTACGAGGACGCGCTTAAGCTTTGAAACGGCTATGTTAAGGCTTGGAGGCAAAGTGATAAATGTAATCGGGATGGATTCTTCATCTTTGGCCAAGGGGGAAACTCTGCATGACACAGGCAAAGTCGTTGAGAATTTTGCGGATGTGATTGCGATGAGGCATCCGGAGCAGGGGTCGGTGGCCGAGGTGGCGGATGCGGCGGGTATTCCCGTCATTAACGCGGGCGATGGCGCCGGTGAGCACCCGACGCAGGCTTTACTTGATGTTTTTACCATTTTGCGGGAGCGGGGAAAGATTGAAGGGCTGACCGTGGCGATGGTGGGAGATTTGAAATACGGCAGGACTGTGCATTCCCTGGCTTATCTGCTTTCGCACTACGGAGTGAAGTTGATACTGGTCTCTCCCGAACAGCTGAAGATGCCGCAGGAGGTTAAAGACCATTTGAAAGATAAAAAAATCTCTTTTACGGAAACGGAAAAAATGGAGGATGCTTTGAAACACGCTGAGGTGATTTATTCAACGCGGGTCCAGAGGGAACGGTTCGTGGATCAGGCGGAGTACGAAAGGTTTAAGCATTATTATGTGCTGACCAGAAAAGACATTGAGAAACATAACGGCAAAATGACGATTCTGCATCCGTTGCCGCGGGTCGGGGAGATTTCAATGGATGTGGATGATCTGCCGGGTGCGGCTTACTTCCGCCAGGTTATGAACGGGGTGGCGGTTAGGATGGCTTTGCTGGCGCTGGTGCTGGGGAAGGCTTAGGCTGGGCTGATTGTGTGCGAGGCGATAATTTACATTCAACTTTATGTGTTTAGCCATTCCGGGGAAAATCGTTGCGAAGAAGGGAAAGTCGGTGACTGTCGATTACGGGTCGGAAAAACGGCAGGCCAATATTATTGATGGGAAGTATAAGGTCGGTGATTTTGTCATCGTACAGGGAAAAATCGTTGTTGATAAAGTGCCCGTGGCTCAGGTGAAGAAGTGGCATGGATTCCTAAAAGAGACATCCAAAAAATGAAAAGAGGAGAGCCAAAGTCGGTAGAGTGCAAGTGTGCGGGTGGAAAGGTTTGCCGATGCGTTCCCGGGGGATTGAGTGTGGAGGCATATTTTTTGAAGTATGCTTTTCCGTGCGCGTTCATTACTTTGCAGAGAGGCGCGATTAATCAAAAAACTTACGACAGGCTGGAAAAGGCCGCTGTTCGCGGTGATTCGTTGACCAGAAAAGAGCTGGAAAAGGTTTTTGCCGCGGCTGACCGCAGGATGGATATACTTGTGCGGGAACGGGGTTACAAAAAATGGAGCTTTGAATTGGTTCAGGATTATTACTGGAAATGGCATGACCGTTTCATCAAAGACGGGGAGGGAAGTTACAGGTTTGCTCCGAAGGTTTTGAAGGAGTTGTGCCGGGTTTTGTCTGGAACGGTGGTTCGCGTGCGCAAGGAAGCCGCGGTGATTCGATTCAAAGGCGGTAAGACGCGCCCGGTGATGACGGCATTGACCGGTCCGCTCAAAAAAGGGGACAAGGTGATTGTTCATTACGGGTACGCAGTCGAAAAGATAATTTGACCTTTTCAGAAATCAAATCGTGCTATAGACTCCGCGCGATATTTTTTTTGAACAGATTTTCTTATGGCAATGGAGGCAATAGAAAATAGTTATTTACATGAAGTCAGTCCGCAAAGTCCCGATAACTCGCTGGCGCGGATAAAAGTCCTCGAAAGGCTTGCTCATAACAGGAAGGAGCTGTTAAAAACCGAACAGTCGGAGGAAGCGGAAGATTTTTTTGCGTTCAACAGTTTTGTGACGATGAAAATGAAAGAGGGCTGGCCGATTCAGGACATTGATGAAGTCAGCGCCTGGATTCGCAAGGAAATACGCGGGACCTTTTTACACGGGAAGGTTATGGGGATTTGAATTGCTCCTTTTGGTCCGAGAGTTTGCCTGGTTATGAAAGCAGTTCTTGTTTGTTTTTCCGTGATGCCGGAGTGAAAAAGTACCAGGTGGCGCAACCCGCGATCAAAAGACTCGCTCCCGCCCATTCGATTCCGGACACGGGTTTTTGCAAGACGGCGAAGTTTAACAGGGTTGTAATCGGGGATCCGATTAATAGTATTACAGTGGCCAGACTGACGGAAACATGCTTGAGCCCGTTGTACCAGGTGAGGACGAAACCAAGAAGCAGAACCGCAGGGATTGCTGTCCAAAGCCATTGCTGTGATGTCATCGCGGTGACCGGTCCAAGCTGGTTGGTGAATCCGAGAAAAGCGAGCAGGAAAATCGAACCGAAAAACATGCGGCCGAATGCAACCGTATTGCCGCTTAGATCTTTAAGCATTTTTTTTGAAAGGATGTTTTCGACGGCCCACATCACTGTCGCCCCGAGGACGAGCAGTTGCCCTATTCCGGGGTTTACCATGTCGGCTTGAAGAATTAAAAGGTTGCCGAAAAGCAGGACGACGGCGGCCAAAAGAAGTTTTGGATTGAGTTTTTCTTTGAGGAAAATAACCGCCGCAATCGCGACGAAAAGGAACATGCTTTTATGGATGAAAGAACCCGCGGCGCTGCCGGTCATGGCCAGCCCGTTGAAGAAAAGCAGGAAAGGGATACTTCCGCCGATAAGGCCGATGAGGGCGAGTTTGCCCCATTGGCGCAGGTTTAGTTTGGAGATTTCTTTCAGTTTTGTTGCGCCGACGATTATCGCCAGCAAAGCCAGGGCGACGAGGCCGTTTTTTGCGAAAGCGAATGCCGAAGGGTTGATCATCTTCACCGAGTAGCCGTTTACGAAAACGGAAACCCCGCTGATGATTGCCGTGGTGAAGACCAGTGCCAGTCCCTTGTTGCGGTTTGTCATGTTAGAATGTGATTATGAAGAAAAAAATATTTATCTGCGGCAATCCGCTGGTTGATGTGGACAGCCTTCCTTTCAGGATTTTACCTGAACTTAGGGCTATTTTGCCAGAGATTGATTTTATCGACTTTGACCCGACTGAGAATTTTCCGCATGAGGATCCGCTTATCATCATTGATAGCGTGATTAACGCGAAGGAAATTATGGTGATAAGGGATTTGCTTAACCTGGGCGACGCGCCCCATGTATCCGCGCATGACGCTGATCTGGCTTTTCATCTCAAGTGGCTGGAAAAAATGGGGCAACTGCCGAAGCTGGTTATTTTTGGAGTGCCGGCGGAGGGGGAGGAAAAGAGTATCCTGGAAGATCTTGTTAAAATGATAAAGAAAGGCATTGTTGAAAGCTGATTCAGTTTAAGATGTATTTCGGTTTGATTGGCTCAAACACTTTTATTTCCCCTAATAAGGGATATTCATTCTCAGGGGCTTTACTGATGACGTTGGAGTAATAATGGCGTGAGGCGAAATTGTCATATGCGTCAATTGAGCTAAAGAATGTCAGGATATATTCCGCTTTTATCCTAAAAAAATCTTTTCCTGCAAACAGGTTTTTTGAATAATCATATAACGGGCTGATCCATTCTCTGGTTTCTATTGAACACGGGATGGATTTTTTTGTCTTGATTAAAGCAAATGTAAATATATCCAGTGTTGATACCAGTGTTTTTTTGTCGTTGATAAGTCTGATATCAACGGATACATGGTCATCGCTGAAGTTCTTGAGGTGAAAGCCATGGGTCAGAAAAACGCATTGATCCTGTCCGATAGCGATATCCATGGCGTTAGCGCATGATTTATACCGGCTGAGCCACAAGCCGGATGATGGGGAAATACCTTTTTTTCTTATGATTGAAGGGGATTTTGTGGTGTGAATCAGAGGTTTTTTCTTTAATTCCCGGATGACTGTCTCGATGTCCTTCGTGGAAATCTTTATGCCATTTTTTTTGCGATATTTTTTCAAAGACTCCAAATATCTTTTTTTGTTTTGATTCAGCAAAGCGGCCGGTTTTTCTCTAATGAGCTCAATAAGACCGGTAATCTTTTTGCTTTTTAGAACATTCAAATATTGCAGTCCGTCTGCCATTCTTTTTTCGTATAAGCGTAATCCATTCAGCTCTTTTTTTCGTACCGACTTGTCTTTGATTCCGGTGAATTCATTTTTAAGAATCCCAATTTGAAGAGGCAGTTCATTCAAAGTCTTTTTTATGATCTGTTTATATCTCATTGTAATTTAATATCATCAAACCGGACGCAAATGAAACCCTGTGATAAGCTCTCGCCTAAACCCACTTCAGCTTCAAAAAGTGGCAGGCACAGGACATGCACGGGTCGTAGGCGCGGATGAGTTTTTCACATTCGAATTGAAGCGCGGCTTCCGGCAGGTTGATGTTTTCCTGGACGAGCTGTTTGAGGTCGTTTTCTATGTTGATCTGGTTTTGCGCGGTCGGGACGACGATCGTGCCGTCGGTGATGTTGCCGTCGGCGGCGACTTTGACACGGTAGAATAATGTTCCGCGCGGGGCTTCGAGTACGCCGATTCCTTCGCCTTCTTTAGGGACGATCTTCACCGGCGGTTCCGGCTTGAATTCGGTTTTTTCCAGGATCTCGAGCGAGGCGTCGATGGAATGGAGTGTCTCGATGGCCTGCGCCAGGTTGTTATGGAAGACATTGTTGGACGGGAACATCTTTAGATATTTTTCAGCGGTTTTTTTCGTGTTCGGGTGCAGGCTTTTGCCGTTTTGGTTGATTCTTGCCAGCGCGCCAACGAGGAAGTCCTTGCCCCGGACCTTGTATCCCGCCGATTGCGAATATGGTATCAGGACTGTCTCCAGATATTTGCCGTAGTCTTTTTCCGCGATGCAGATGCCACTTGTGGAGCAGACCTCTCCGTCGATGAAATTGAAATCGTCGTTGGTGAGACTGACATAATGCGCGTTTCTTACGAACTTGAAGGGGCATTCAGCGAAGACTTTCATGCAGGTTTCAACCAGAGGGCGGACTGCTTTCAATTCGGCAATCACTTTATCTATCTCCGGTTTTGTTGGAATTTTTGCGAAGCCTCCGACCATTGGAAAAGGGGCGTGGACCGCGCGCCCTCCGACCATGGTGGAAAGGTTGTTGCCGGCTTTTTTGAGCGCGAAAGCGTCGTGGACGAGGCCGTGCTGGATTGGGTCGTTATCGTCGAATTCAAGAAGAGAGTCTTTATTGAAGAGATCAGGGAGGGCAAAAAGATAGAGATGGAGCGGATGGTCGCGCAGGTACAGGCCGTACATCAGCAGTTTGCGCAGGGTTATTACCTGTTCGGTTGGTTTTAGGTCGATGGCGTGTTCCACCGCTTCTATCGCGCACAGCAGGTGGGCGATTGAACAGGTTCCGCAGATGCGTGAGACCATTTGGGGCAGTGCGGCGATGTTTTTGCCTTTGATTGCGGTTTCGTAGAAGCGCATGTTCTCTGTGATGCGCAGTTTTACATCTTCGACTTTTCCGTCCTTCACTTTGATTTCAAGGGCCGTGTGGCCTTCTATTTTGCTTACATGGTTGATTGTGAGGTCAAGGTCGCGGTGCATAATTGTTTGGGGTTATAGTCCGATGGTGTGCATTGACCTTTGATGTTCCGGGAACATCAAAGGTCTGTTTGGATTAAGCGTTTGGTATGATGCCAAACTCCCTTAAATATTTATCCACTATTTTCAAAAAGACGGCTTCCACCATCGGACAGCCCGGGACTTTGTCGTCTATCGGGACGACTTTTTCTATCGGGAGAACCTCTTTTTCCAAACCGTAGCGGTCTAAAAGATATTGGATAGCCTGTTTGTCGTCTTCGCTGAAGAGGTTGCGCTGGCCGCTTGGGACCCCGGTGCAGGCGCATGAGCCGATTGCCACCACTTTTTTTGAATTTTTGCGGATTTCCAGAAGTTCGTCGCGGTCTTTTTTTGTGGCGATTGCTCCTTCAACAAAGGAAACATCGATATCGGAAAGCGTGTTGTTGGCTTTTAGGACGCGGGCGTGCCGGAATTCCAGCAATTTTGACCAGGCGGCCCAGTTGTCGTTAAGGAGTTCGGTGAACATGATGGTGCTGTCTTCGCAGCAACTGAACGAAAACCAGCCGAGTTTGAGTTTTTTCTGTTCCATGGGGATGGGGTGTTGGCCGCCAGTCTTTTAAGGGTCTGTCTGGCGGGAAAATAAAAACTTCCTAGATTATAGCACTTTCGGTAATATGGGTGTGAGTTTTATTTGCTTAACAATTGCCCCATGAAAGACTTTGTGCTCGTGAATGGCAAGGTGGTAAGCCCAAAAGGTATAAAGGAAGCTCAGGTGCTTGTAAAGAAGGGAAAGATTGTCGCGGTCGGCAAAAAGGTCAAGGTTCCAAAAGGCGCGCAGGTGATAGATGTTAAGGGGATGCATATCTTGCCCGGTCTTATTGACGCGCATGTGCATTTTCGCACGCCGGGAATGACTGCCAAGGAAGACTGGACGACGGGGTCAAAGGCGGCGCTTGCCGGAGGGGTGACGACGGTTTTGGATATGCCGAACACCAATCCGCCTACTGTGGACGCGGCAAGTCTGAAGAAAAAGCGTGAAATCGTAAAAAAGAAGGCTCTGGTAAATTACGGATTTTTTGCTGGGGCGACAACGGACAATGTCGGGAAGGTCGTCAAATTGAAAAATATCGCGGGGATAAAGCTTTTTATGGGCAGTTCAACCGGCAATCTGCTTATTAAAGACAAAAAGAAGCTTGAGGAATTTTTCAAGAAGGTTAAAACCGTTTTGGCGATCCATGCCGAAAGCGAAGAGTGCATTTTGAGAAATATGGATAAGGTTGGTTCCAGCAATAAGCCAAATATTCATAACCTGATCCGTTCGCCGGAGTGCGCGCACGAAGCGATGCGCGAAGTGCTTCATCTTGCCAAAAAATATGGGACGCGAGTTCATGTCTGCCATGTAAGCACCGACAGGGAAGTGGACAGTCTGCGCAAATTTAAGAGTAAAAAGATTAGCGCGGAGGTGACACCCCATCATCTTTTTTTGACGGAAAAGGATTATAAGATGTACGGGACGCTGATAAAGGTGAATCCGCCTATCCGCGGATTGATTGATCAGGTGGCGTTGTGGGAAGGCCTTAAGAAAGGCTGGATTGATATGATTGCGACCGATCACGCGCCGCATCTGATGGAAGAAAAAGAACGGCCTTATACCAATGCGCCGTCCGGGGTTCCGGGTGTGCAGACGATGTTGCCGCTTCTGCTTAACGCCGTAAATGAAAAGAAACTGTCTTTGGAAGAAGTCGTCCGGCTGACATCTTATAACCCCGCAAAGATGTTCGGCATCAAGAACAAGGGAGTGATTTCCGTTGGCGCCGATGCCGATCTTACGGTGGTGAACATGAAGATGCCCGAAAGGATTTGCCACCGGTTCTTGTTCAGCAAATGCGGCTGGTCGCCTTACCATGACTGGGTACTTAAGGGCTGGCCGGTGATGACATTCGTGAACGGGGAACTGATGTATCAGTGGAGAGACAAGTTTGGAAAATCTTTGGGAAAGGAAGTTAAATTCAATTAATATCACTAATTTATAATTTTATGTCCACGCCGCCGAAAATGTACAAACTGAAAATTCTGTCCGTAATAGATCTGACGAAAGATGTTAAGGAAATTACTTTTGAAAAACCGGAAGGCGTGGATTTCAAGCCGGGTCAGTTTGCCACCGTAAGGGTTGAGGACGGCAAAACTCCGCCGTTGATGCGTTCTTATTCGGTGATGCTTTCGCAGGACGGCCAAAATCTTCAATGGGCGATTAAGCTTGTGGAGAACGGGCGCGGGAGCGGGTGGCTATTCACAAAAAAAGTCGGTGATGAGATGCAAGTGCTGTTTCCTCTTGGGTTTTTTACTCTGCCGGAAAATCCTCACGATGAAGTTGTTTTCATAGGTACGGGGACGGGGATTGTGCCTCTTTTATGCATGCTGGAGGCGTTGCCGGATGGATATGACAGGAAGGTAAAATTCATTTTTGGGGTTAGATTCAAGGAAGACATGTTTTATGAGGATAGGATCATGGCGTTGAAGAAGAAACTGCCGAATTTTGAAGCGATTTTGACGGTTTCAAGACCCGACGAGACCTGCAAGCTCTGCAAGGGGCGCGTGACCGATCATCTTGAACAGCCTTCCATGACCGCGCATTATTTTATGTGCGGAAACCAGACGATGATTACGGATGTGAATAGCTTTTTGCTCGGGAAGGGTATTGCAAAAGAGCAGGTTCATTTTGAGAGTTTTGGGTGATGCTTTCTGCAATCAAAGTGTTTGTAGCATGTAGGTTTCGTAAACCAGGTTGCTTGCTTCCCCGCGCAGGATTTCTTTGGCGGGGTAGTAATTGTCGCCCGCGGTTTCTTCAATGAGGTTGTTTTCGTAAGCGGTCTGGACGAAAGGGGCGTACCAGGCGGAAAGTTCCGTGTCTGCAAAATAGTTTTTGGCGGTGGATGTCGACATTGGCATTTCCAAAGTTTTGAATACGATTTTCAGCGCTTCAGCCCGCGATATTTTTTGGTCGGGGCGGAAGGTTCCGTCCGTATAACCCCCGATGATGTTCATGGTTTTGGCATAACATACATATTTTGTGTACCACGGTCCCGGAAAAACATCATTGAAACATGCGGTATTATAGTCATCCTGTACCAGAAGAAAATCATTTGCCGGGTGCAGAAGGTCGTAAGTGAGGGACATGATTTTCATGAATTCGGCGCGGTTGAGCGTGCCATCCGGTTTGAAGCTTAAGTCCGGGTAGCCGGAGATGATTTCGTTTTGATTCATCCAGCGGATCGCGGTTTCGTATTTGTGGCCTTTGATGTCGTAGAGGCGTTCCGTTGGGGCGGGCGTTGGAGTTGGTGTCGGAGTTGTGCCTGCGGGGGTGAAAGTTTTGTTTGTAGCGGCAATAAGCCATTGGCCAAGCCATCCTTCTGTGCCGTTGGCGCGGCGGATCTTATAATATCCATCCGTTTCGGCAATTACTTTGACCACTTCTCCGACCGGCAATGTCGTCACTACAACGGATGTTTCCATGCAGGGTATGTCGCGAAGGCGCGCGCCGGTTGTGACTTCCGCGTTCCAGTCAGTGTCGTAGATCGGATCTTGCAGACAGTCTTCAGCCAGGGCGGGCGGGGAGAGGAGGGCGATTGAGATGGGCAGGGCCAGTGTCATACCCAGTATGGTAGTGAGTAAGAATTTTTTCATGTGCGGGGGGTTAGGTGTTTGGCTTCAGTTTAGGGGAGGACGGCGGAAAGGGGAAGAGGTGCGGGGAAGGGGTTGTCGGGTCGTTGTGTTTTTGTGTGTATGTTGAGCCCACAAGCTAGTGGGCTCAAAGGGCACCGAAAAATACAGTGATATTCAAGAGATTTCCGAAGACCCGTGGAAGATCATTTTTTTATTCGCTTAAACAGAAGAAATCCGCAAAAAAGAATGATTGCGGCATAGAGCAGAGGGTACCAGATGGAGAGTGTCTCCGGCGAATACGGCAGGACGCGGAATTGCATGTTGAACCAGCGGAAGGCGGAAAAG
>Ga0209668_10000391_pt1 | contig 17942 bp, 21 predicted proteins | sample FrelakmetPLP11PL_FD_187150 | JGI IMG/M metagenome (GOLD analysis project Ga0209668, IMG submission 187150) | Freshwater lake sediment microbial communities from the University of Notre Dame, USA, for methane emissions studies - PLP11 PL (SPAdes)... | ecosystem: Environmental > Aquatic >... | reverse complement strand
GTGGGGTTATTACTCCGTGCAAGTTTTTTTGGTAATTTAGCCACTCGTCTCAAGTTAGTAAACGCTGACGAATGGTGCCCTACTGCCGCAACCGACGGGCGTAATTTTTACTACAATAGCAGATTTGTTGACATGCTCAAACCCAAAGAGATTGAGTTCTTGTTTGGACATGAGGTCTTGCACTGTGTCTATGATCACTTTGGTCGTCGTGGTGACCGTGACCCTCAATTGTTTAATATTGCCAATGACTATTGTGTCAACGCAGACTTGAAAAAACATCGTGTGGGCGAGTTCATTACCACTGTTCCTTGCTTGTATGATTCTAAATATCAAGACATGAGCAGTGAAGAAATCTATGATATCTTGTATGAGAACGCTGAAAAAATTGATATCGGTAGCCTAATTGACAAGATGCTGGACGAGCATTTAGATGGTGAAGGTCAAGATGTTGATGGCGATGAAGATGGCGAGCAGGGCAAAAAAGGTGGCAAGGGTCGTCCTAAATTGAGTGCAGAAGAACGTCAAAAGATCAAAGACGAAATCAAAGAAGCAGTACTAGCCGCGGCAAGTGCCAGCGATGGCGCAGGTAACTTGCCAGCAGGTGTTAAACGTATTATCGAAGATATGACTGCACCCAAAATGAACTGGCGTGAGTTGCTCCGTATGCAATTAGAAAGTACTATCAAGAGTGACTATACTTGGATGCGTAACAGTCGCAGAGGCTGGCACATGGATGCAGTTATGCCCGGTATGAAGCTAGATCCAATGATTGATATTGCTATCAGCATCGATGCTTCGGGTAGTATGCAAGACAAAATGCTTAAAGACTTCTTGGGTGAAGTAGCTGGTATTATGGAACAGTTCCCTAATTATCGTATCCATGTGCTGTCGTTTGATACTAAAGTATATAATCCACAGCAGTTTGATAGTGAAAACTTAGATGATATCACTGGCTATGAAATCCAAGGTGGTGGCGGTACTGACTTTGATTGTGTATTCCAATACTTTAAAGAAAACGAAATTGAACCCAAGCGTCACATTATGTTTACAGACGGTTACCCTAACGGTTCATGGGGTGATGAGCAGTATTGTGATACGGTGTTTATCATGCACGGTACCACTAGCATTGTTCCGCCGTTTGGTCAGTATGCTTATTACGAAGAAGAAAGCAAACACTAATGAATCAACGCTTACGAGAACTAATGCTTGAATCAGGATATGCGGCGCCTGAGATTGCAAGCCGGGCTAACAAGTTAGCCGAGTTGATTATAAAGGAGTGTGCTGGCATTGCTGAACGCCCACACGAATATATTAAAACACAATCTGGCCAACAGATTCGAAAACACTTTGGAGTTGAAGAATGATCAAAGGACTAGAACACGTAGGTGAAGATCACAAGTGTAATGTATGTGCCTGTGAGTTTACCGAAGACGAAGGTGGTGTCGTGGGTTACTTTGGTATATTGCCCGTAGCATTTTGCCCAACATGCTACAGTAGTATGGTAGATATGGTGCAACAAGATTTAGAGATAGGAGTAGAATAATGAATAGTTTTAGACAATGGTATTTGCGTAATTATACCGAGATTACTTGGTTTGTAGTTGGGTTATTAACAGCCGCAGGCATAGATGCACTAACAGATGGTCGTTACATTGGTGCTGTGTTTTATCTTGCTTTAGCCTATATCAATTACTTTTTTGAAAGGGCCAACCGGTAATACATCGTATCAATTTTACCAAAACACCCTATTTTGGGGTGTTTTTTTATGAAAAAAATATTCAGCCTTAATTGATCTCTGTTAAATATCTATATGGAAAACACTACTGAAAATCAAATCACCGTTGCAGATTTAAATCTGTTAAAAAACATTGTCGATCTTGCTAGCACACGAGGAGCATTTCGTGCAGCTGAGATGAAAGAAATTGGCACAGTTTACACTAAACTCAGCACATTTCTAGAAGCAGTTGTAGCCCAGGCAGAAGCCCAGGCACAAGCAGAGCCCGCAGTACAACCAGATTCAATTGAATCTCAAGGAGAGTAACATGGCATTTATGAAACACGTAGGTAAGCATGGTGACCGCAAGGTCTGCATTTTGTTCCGCCAAGTTCCTGGCGAGGATCACATGGCATTGATCATTTATCCAGAAACAATGCCTGCACATTGGCAACAAGCTATTCAAGTAGTGGTAGAAAGCGACATTGCTCAACAAGCAGAAGAATTAGCCGATGCACTGCATCGTAACTTCTTGCCAGACGGTCGTGCTATATTACAGACCTTGCACGAAGAGCGCATGATCAAAAAAGTTCGTACAAGCGATATCATTGTTACTCCAAATCAAAATGCCACTATTCGTTTAGATGAACTCAACAAGATGTTGAACGAAATGAAACTAGGCGATGCCGCTATTAAAAAGATGGCGCAAAATGATGCCAGTCGTGGCATGGTAGCTCCTGAAGTTAAACGCAAAGCTGAAGCTGAATTTAAAGCTCAACAATCTGCACCAGCGGCACCAGCATTCCAAGCACCAGCCGATGGTGCGCTAAGTGATCGCGACATTGCTGCTAACATGGTATTCCAAGCCAAGAAAATGGAAACCGAAGCAAAGAATATGATTGCTGAAGCAGCCCGCATGAAGAAAGATGCACAACGCATGGATCCTCGTGTAGTTGCCAAAGAAGCACCACCTGCCGCAGAAGCTACTTCTGTTAAGCGCGGCCGTCCTGCAAAGACCAAGGCGGTAGCGGATGCAACTCAGTGATGATTTTTTAGATCAATGGGAACACATAATTGCTACTGTTAACAAGACTGATGTTCCTATTGAATGCATTAAAAAAGTTGTTGTCAAACTAGGCGGCGGGCGTCAAAAAACTATTAATCTACATACCTTACTCAAACAGGGTTTAGAATTAGCTGAAATTGAAACCATGCTTACAAGATATTTCACCGAGCATGATCACGAAATTAAAGATGTAGATTTTGTAGTGGACATTAGTGCAGTAGTGGCCCTTGTTCAACCCGAAACCGACAAGTTATTAGGTAAAATTTGAAGGTTAAATTAGTTTCGTCGAGCCAGCCTAGCGCAGAATTAGTAGCCCAGGGTATAGTAAATGCCCAGGAATTGGTTGCATTCTGCGCTAGAGTTAGCAACCCCGGTAATCAAACAAATACAGAAACAAGCAAAAAACTAATTCGATATCTAATCAAGCACCGCCATTGGTCTCCTCTTGAAATGGTAAGTGCCTGTTTAGAGATCGAAACCACAAGAGATATTGCTCGCCAGATTCTACGTCATCGATCCTTTTCATTCCAAGAGTTCAGTCAGCGTTATGCTGTGGCAGACTTAGGGTTTGAATTTAAAGAAGCTCGACTACAAGACACAAAGAATCGCCAAAATAGTATTGAAGTAGATGATGTTGAATTATCAGCAGAATGGGAGCGGCGCCAAAGTAATCTAGCCAACGATGCTGCTGATGTTTACAAATGGGCATTGGACAACGGCATTGCCAAAGAACAAGCTCGTAGTGTATTACCAGAAGGTATCACTACCAGCAGACTTTATATGCAAGGTACACTTCGTAGTTGGTTACACTATATCGAATTGCGTAGTGGCCCTGAAACTCAAAAAGAACACCGCGAAGTAGCTCTAGCTTGTGCTCAAGCCTTGGAATCAATCTTTCCAATGGTCTCTGAATTCCTTGTAAAGTAACTGCAAATCTGTTATAATAACAGTATGCAGAAGATTACATTCCACTCCTTTGGTATGGGCGATGTAGAGGATCCAGAACTCTACGCCGCGGAACCGTTATACCAGTTCATGCAAACTGAACAAGGCCAGTGGATTAAAGAAAATTGTTCTGATCCACAATATATTATCCGTCCAGATGCCAACACCTTTGGGCAACGAGTTATTGTCTACGGTCTAGTAGAAGATCAATTGGCAACAGAATACTTACTAAAGTGGAGCAAATGAAAATACTTGTAACTGGTGGTCTAGGGTTTATTGGGCATAATGTTGTTGCACAATTAGAACAGCAAGGGCATACCTGCGTCATTACTGATACACAAACTACCTATGGTATTGTACCCAAAGATGAATTAGATTACCTAATTGTTGAACGCAAGAAAAAAATTAAAACAGATAGAATTTACAGAATTGATATTGCCGACCATGATGGAATTGATTGGTTAATACGAGAACATTGTCCAAGTATTGTCATACACTTGGCCAGCTTCCCTAGACAAAAAGTAGTCAATGCTAATCCGCAATTAGGTTCACATACCATGAGTGAGGGCTTGCTTAATTTATTAGAAGCCAGCGTCAAGTACAATGTTAGAAAGTTTGTTTATGTTAGCTCAAGTATGGTATATGGTAATTTTAAAGACATATACTTTGATGGAGTAACAGAAAGCCATGCAACTGATCCTATAGGACAATATGGTATAATGAAGTTAGCCGGTGAATGGTTGGTTAGAGATTACACTCGTAGGACAGAGATGGCACATACTATCTTAAGACCCAGTGCTGTGTATGGACCGCTTGATGTAGAAGATCGTGTGGTATCAAAGTTTTTACTAGGTGCCATGCGTGGCGAAACTATACAAGTTTGTGGTGGTGACGAAGAATTAGATTTTACTTATGTCGCAGATGCAGCCGCAGGCATTGCAGAAGCTGCTGTTAGTGAAAATACTTACAACACAACCTATAACATAACTCGAGGACACGGTAGAACCTTATCAGAGGCCGCTGAACTAGCAATCAATATAGTTGGGCAAGGCCAAATCAACATAAATGTTCCAGATGAAAACTTTCCCAGTCGTGGCCAGTTAAATATAAAAAGAGCTCATTTAGATTTTGAGTATGCTCCAACAGTAAACATAGAACAAGGATTCAGACTTTATTATGAATGGCTTAACAATTCCTTTTACAGGATTAAAAAAGCAGTATAATAATCTTCGCACAGAGATTTTAGATGCCACAGACGAAGTGTTACGTTCGGGCCAACTCATGTCGGGTAACTATACCGCTGAATTTGAAAATTGGTTAGCCAAAAAGAATCATAGTAAGTATGCAGTAACCTGTCATAGTGGCAGTCAGGCATTAGAGATAATTGCCGAGTTTTATCGTTTACAGAGCAGTGTAAATCCACCCAGAGTAGTTGTGCCCGCAATGACTTATGTGGCCACTGCTAATGCATTTATTCGCGCAGGTTGGGAAGTGTTTATTGCCGATACTGATGTGTACGGATTATTAAACAAAGAAAAGGTTCCACAGGACCTTAGTATACAAGCAACTGTCCTGGTTGGCCTGTATGGTGCCGCGGTTAATAGTAATAGATTCTGGGCTACTGATTTAATCATTGAGGATGGTGCTCAACATTGGTTAGCCGATAGTTGTAATCGTGTTGGTAATGCTACTGCTATAAGTTTTGACCCAATGAAGAACTTAAATGCCTATGGTAATGGCGGTGCTGTAGTAACAGACGACATAGACTTGTTGGAGTTTGCTAGAGAATGGGCCAACAACGGTAAGCCTAAACATACTAATATAGGTACTAATAGTCGTATGAGCGAAGTAGAATCGGCTCAGATGATGGTTAAAACAAAATACATCGACGATTGGCAAAAGCGTCGCAAGAATATTTCATTGTATTGGATTGGTAGACTAAAAAATACAAAAATCAGAAGTTTAATCGACACACAAAACTTTGAAACACACGCATGTCATAAGTTTGTTATTGATTGTGATAATAGAGACATTCTGGCTAGAAACTTAGCTATCAAAGGTATTGAAACACGAGTACACTACAAGGAACCCTTACATGAGTTACCAGCTTATGCAGAGTATGCACAACCTGACATACTAAGTGTAGCAAGTGCTCTAAGTAGACGTGTATTAAGTTTACCTATCTATCCAGAACTTAGCGATCTAGAAGTAGAGTACATCATTGACTCGGTGTTAGATTGCGCTTTATCAATGCGTAGCTAGACAACCACTCCCAGTCGTAGCTTTTCTTAAGCTCGGCAAAATTACCACCAACTGCATCATAATACTCCACAGCATCTTCTGCTCCCCAGATACTATACTCGCTGTTTTCCACATTGTTTAATGCTGTTAGCCAACGTGCAAGTCTGTATTCGTTCTCTACATCTGGTAAACTATGTTTAAGTTTAATACATTCGCGGAAGGCTGTGCGCCATGCTACCCACTTACTATAATGATAGTTTGCAATACCTGATACTATAGGAACTACTTCGTGTGCTTGATCCAGTGTAAAGTCTAGGCCTGGGGCTGTATTTTCTAGCACCAGCTTTTGATTATATGCTATCATGGCTTGGTGTCCATACTCTAATCCATTGACAGGATTGTAAGCGTGAAAGATATAGTGTTTGGGTTGTTGCCAATAATCGGGTTGCCAAGACCAGTCAAAGCTAGAACTAACTTCTAACTTGGCAAACACAGCAAAGAACCAAGGCGTTGTACTCAATTCAGCAGCAGCACAATAAGCAGCTACACGACCAGTGACTCCTGAGCTACGATGTATTTTAATATCATTGGCACGTTCAGCGGCCCATTTCAGGTATTGATAGTTATCGTCAGCATTGGGTTCGCCATTATCAATAAACACTATATCCAACAGTTGCCCCGGATTTAACTTTTTCTTTTCTAAATATTTGTAGTCGTATATTTGTTCACGTATGCTACCGTGTGCATCTCTGGGTATTAAACTGGTTGCTTGATTGTCAGTAAGCCCAACAATAGGGCGTTCTCTCCATAACCATGGAGTCGCCTGTACGGGCGCAGGATTACGTTCATTTTCAAACAGTACATACGGAGTGTGACATTCAGCAGAACTTATAGCGTCGACTAAATTGTCTGAGTTATAGTTGACCGTTTGCCATGGCAATCTGGCCACAGGATCATGTTCAAAATTTACATCCTGATATTGTTCTAATCTTGTTAACGATTCTTGTTGTTGATTCCAATGAGCTGTTGGTATCAAAAAGGTATCGCCAAACTGTTGGTCACCGCTGGGCCAACAATGTACCTGATGGCTTTGCCAAGGTGTAGGTTCCCATAAAAAATCAAAATTGCTGTAATCGCAACAACTGCTTAATACCCAAAAATATCTAGTGCGTACAACACGACTGCCGCGACGGATTGTGGACAAATGATCAGTCCAATTGATTATTTTAGCATGTGGCAATCGATCATGTAAATACTCTACATTACTGCTATGACCGCCCATGTCCATTATGACAACATCAAACATGTAGTAATTATAACATAATTTTTAGCAAAGAACAAATGATTAATAGTTATACCAGTTGGCAACCCTTAGAAGAAGTCATTGTAGGACGAGCCTACCCGCCCGATTATTTTGATTTTATTAATAATGCCCAGGTGCGATGCCAATTACAACAGATACTAGCCGAAACCGAGGAAGACTTAACTAATTTACAACGCACCATTGAGCAATACGGAGCTCAAGTATTACGTCCCAATTTACCAACTAAAGATTGGTTTATTAAATCAGTACACAACAACAAACCATTATTGCCACCATTGACTCCTAGAGATTGGCAAATTAGTCTGGGTCAAAAATTATTGCGTATTATACCCATGCCAGCACTAGATGAAATATGCAATCAATACCGAGATCAAGTTATTAATCCGCACAAGGCAGCCTGGGACCCAGACTGCATTTTAAACGGTGCTAGTGCTAGTTGTATTGTGCGGGTAGGACGTGATATATTTTTTGATAACAGCAATTATTTAAAGCCCAATCAAACACGCTGGATAGTAGACAATGTCTTGGGTCCAGAATATAGAATACATGAAGCCATAACCGACGGGCATGGTGACGCGGTGTTTGCCATCTTAAAACCTGGAGTTATATTAAGCAGTAAACATGATATTCATCTACATTTAGACAAAGACTTTCCGGGCTGGGAAGTATTAAAGATTTGGGATTCTAGTATAGTTGCTGCAATGAAAATGGGCAAGTTCAAACAGGATGCCAACCCAGGCGCATGGTATGTACAAGGGCAAACACCAACACCAGAATTTACAACCTTTGTAGATACCTACCTTAAAGAATGGATTGGCTTTGTAGCAGAAACAGTATTTGATGTTAACTGCCTAGTCCTAGACGAAGAGAATGTAATTTTTTCTGCTTACAATAAATCAGTATTTGACTTTTGTGAGCGTCATCGCATCAATCCAATCATCTGCGAACTACGTCACAGTTATTTCTGGGATGGCGGTATCAGTTGTTGCACTCAAGACCTACGACGCCGTGGTGGTCTTGAGACTTACTTATAGTTTTAAAACTCTTGATCAAGCCAAGGAAACATCTTGGGCCAATTAGTGCCACGTCTACGATCTAATTCGGTTAGATAAGTTTTTAATTGATTGATCCGCGTTAAATCTCTAGGAGTTGCTGTTATTTGTTTAAAAATTCCAGCCATGTGTTCTTTTGAATTCTTATGAAATACCGTGGTTGACGGCATAACTTCTAGCACACGTTCAAAGTCTGAATCAAATACGCCTGCTCCAAATATGTCTGGTACAAGATGTTTTGGGTCTGTTGCTGACATAAAACTGTGGAATATTTCTAAATTGTTTGGGCGTTGCAGTTGCCAATCTTTGATGCGCAAAATAAGATCTGGTAATCCTTTAATAGTCAACGGAGTTATAGCACTGTTAACATTAAGCACAATCCAAGGCTTGTCTAACAAATAGGTAAAGTTTTCTTCCCACTCAGCAAGATCTAATCCCCAGCGTACATATTCTTCTTCTGGTCCCCAAGCGTCAAGGCTTCCTGTTATTTGTAATCGATTGATTTGTTTATTTTTGACCATGTGTTCAAATCGATCTATATACTGATGAAACTTTTTAGGTGGAACTTTTAAATTGGTAATAACGTTAAATGCCAGATCTGGGTTAGGATGCGATTCCCAAAAGTCCAAGCATTGATCAAATTCTGTTTGAAAAAATGGCTCGCCGCCTAGCACTTGAAAATAACGTATGCTAGCATAGTTAACCCCTAGATACTGCCAGAAGTCTGCTAACATTTTTTCATACTCAGATTGGGTAATACTCTTATTAAGATTGTTGGTTAAGTTGGTTATTCCAAATCGCCGATTTTCTTCTTCCCACTTGCTACTAAAATGACTCCCACAGTACACACATGCCATATTGCAAGTGTTGTTAAAATAAATTTCAAGTATAGTAGGAACTACCCGAGTTTGCGTGGGATTTTCAAAAAGCTCAGGGGGTATTTTATTTAAATCTTGATCTTCTTGTTGTAAATGATTCAAGCGATCACTCATGCCCCCAGCTTGTTCAATTTTTTCACAGTATTCGCAACCGCCCTTGGGCCACTTGCCTTCCAGCATTAATTCTCTTGCTGCTAACTTGTCTGGATGATTGTGAAAATCAGCAAAGTTATTGGGGTCTATTATAGATTGTTTAGTACGATGACAGCTGGCGGTTTTTCCTTGTCTTAGATAAATGGTCGACCAGGCCCACTTAAGAACGCACCCTGTTTCGGTTTGAATAGGAAATATTTTTTTCATGAATAAGAATCTTTTATATTGTATTTTCTGGTACTTCTGTTTCTAAAGGCTCGCGGTCTAAACTTAGCACATCTTGGGGCAATTCTAATAATTTTATTCCATAGTAAACTATTAATAATGGTGCCGACGGGATAATTTCTAGAGATTTTTGTGCCGAGGAATGTATTTTCTTAGTTAAGTTTTCTTCCATAAGCGCCGGTGGCAGTATCAATACTACTCCTAGAATTACCAGGACAACGCATAATCTAAACATTCTCAAAATAATTGCCAGGATTTAATAGGTATAGGCCAATGCAGCCAGTACATGCACTACAAAAGAATCAGTTGGAATGCGGGTAAAATTATCCCTACAATTTTGTATGCGTTGTTTTGCCCAGTTGATCATATCATGTACTTATGTCGACCATAATTACACATGGATTTCTTTATTACATTTTACTTAATTGTTGTTCCATATAATCTGTGTCCCACCAATGGTAATCATATACACCACTGGCGTTGCTGGTTCTGATTGCATAAACATTTAAATGAGCGTTTAATTGTTGCCAAATCAACTGGTAATCTTCTGTGCCAAAACTACGCATCAAATCTGCTTGCCCTATTTGTGGATGTCCTATAGTCAACGATTTATCTTCTGGGTCAAATCCATTAACTATTAACCATTCGCGGAACTCTTTTAACTGTATAATTTGCCAAGGAAAGTTGCCTGGATTATTAGCCCACTCTATATCAAAATCACCAGCAGCTTCAGTCTGTGATTTGAGTGTGCTGGTCACTAACTCGCCAATTCTACTGTCTCGACCTTCGTCTTGAAATACTTCCCAGTGGTGTTTGCCCACGGCTTTGTTTACTCCTACATACACTCCACCTAAACTGCGATTAATAGTTTCTACGCCAAATAGTTCATAATCTTCAGGGTCAAGATTAAACCGCGGTGCATTAAGCCAACACATTAGTTGACTAGGTCTTTGCCACTCAGGTGCTGTGTGTTTTTTACGCCAGCTCAATTGCCATGATTCAAACTCGTGACATAATAAATTTAATTGGCGTATATGCCAGCGAGTTGGATTGCTGGCCCGTCGGTAATAGTCACTGATGTGTCCGCTACTGCCTTGCAGGTCTTCAAAATATCTATGTAGTTGATTAAAATGAGCATGATTGACTCCTCCTTGAGCATCCACGCTATTTGCCAAGGTAAAATAATCGTCAATATGATAACCTACGTTAGCTCGATTAATTGCTGTTATACTGTGATTTATTTGCTCTAGCAAATAGTCGCCGTTACGAGTGCCATCGGCAAAACCAAAAAAACAATAATTCTTTTCCAGATGATAATCGTTGATTAACAAGTTATTCAGAGCTGCTAGCCATTTACGGCTTAAACTATTGTCGTAGATGTTTAAGTACACAGTCAGCGTTTCTTGAGCTTGCGGTAATCCTAGCTCTATTTCAACCACTTCAAGCAATCGAGTTATACCACTCATGAATTTCTAGATCCTGTTTTAATATATCTGCTAGTGTGTATGAATTGTCACGTATGGATTCTAATTGTAACACGCGAGCCTTGCCTTTTGCAAGTCCTTTTTCAAATGAGTCTGGCCATTGTTCCGCAAATGTCGGGCGATTCTTTAACTGTAACAATATGTCTTGTAATGCGCCGCTGGGCAACTGATCAACTAGCTCATCAATCTTGCGGTCTAGTATGCGTCTGGGCAAGGCCAATGGACTTAGTATAACATCTGGAGTAAAGCTGAATACCACTTTGGCCAATACGTCTACGCCAAACTCTTGGGCAAGAGCCTGAATGTTTCTGACTTCGAAGATTCCTGGTAGTGTAAGAGTGAAATCGATACGCCATTGTCTGCGGTTTTTGGCCATACGCACACCCTGGGCGAAATTAGTTCTCCATGCACTGTAATCAAGTCCGGTACGTATGTATTCACCAGTGGCGCCGGTTCCATCCAAACTTGCACAAATCTGATAATCACGAAGGTGGGCAAGAATATCATTATAAAGGTCAATACCTTTAAAACTAACTCTACTAAGATTGGTGTTGTATCTAGCATATACACGATCTCCGTCGCCTTGATCTACTATTTGTTTCATGTACCGCCAATGCTGTTCATACATTAGTGGTTCGCCTCCTACCCAATATACTTCTTCTACGCGGTGTTCTCTTACTGCTTGAGCAAACTCTGCTTCAATTTGGGTGTCTTGAAATGTACTTATCTGTTCACGTACTTCTGGCTTCATCCAGTTGTTTTTAGGGTTTGCCCAGTCAATCATGTTGTGCTGTCGCTGTTCGGACTCCCAGCTACTGCTCAGCATGTCGCCACACATACGACATTTAAAGTTACACAGGTTACTAAACCGGTAGTCCCAGCTGATTGGCTTCATCGTAGTAGAGCCATCAGCATCTGTAGTAAGCCACACTTCGTCTTGCTTGTGCTCAAACATACGATTAAAATAACTGCGGTAAACGTCTGTGTTTAACAGTTGTTCATTACATACAGCACACTCCGGAAGAGTCTCTCCGGCCATCATGCGGCGACGCACACTTCGCATGTGTTCACCGTTCCAATGTTCCTCAAGAGTCAGTGGAATGTATTGGCCTGTACCACTAGCAGTATCAATGTACTGCTCAAAGTTTTGTGCTGGTTCTCGACTGGCACAACACATACGGCGCTCAGTTTGTGGACTGAGATAGGTATGTGTCCAAGGAGCCAGGCAAAGTGTTTTAGGTGGCAGTTTCATAACCCAATGCCCTAGCAAGTTCTGGTAATACCGTAGAAAGGTTTTCTTTTCTACGATGATCTACACGATGTATTTCTTCTTTTAATAACATTCCATCAAGACTAACACCTTGATTCATAAAATCTATAATACGGTCAAATTCTTTTTTACAATCTTGTGGTATGCGGGCATTACGCAAGCGGTTAGCCGCTACAAATTTAACATCTTCTGGTAGACTGCTGATACTGAAATGCTGTGCTTCATGTAACATATTCCAATATACAAAATCAAAGTTTTGCCGTGCCAACCAATTAGCCACAGTTTCTAAATACATAACATTGAATACGTTTACAGTACAGCAGGCCTGTAACTGTATGTTTTTATAACGATCGCGAAGTTCTTTGAATAGTTTTAAGTTGCGTACCACATCCGTCCAGGTAGCACCACTACGCTGATATTCAAAACGATCCTCAACATCATCGATGCTAAATGCAATTTCTACAGTTTTAAAATAACGCCAAATATCTATGGCGCCAGCTGGGTAGTGTGTGCCGTTGGTGTTATAATGAATCTCAATACGGTGGGCTACTCCTTGATCAACTAGTCGTTGCAACATGTCAAAATGTTCTTGAATCATAAATGGTTCACCGCCAGTGAACTCAATGTAACGTAATTGATCTACACTATCAGCAATCTGTTCCCAGAATACTGTATTTTCTCTGGGCCAACGACCTTGTTTTAACATTTGATAATGAAAAGATTTTTTAGAATCAGCGGATAGATCATGTGCTAATTCCTCTACAGCAAATGTGCTCGAACTCCACGATCCGCAGATACGGCATTTTAAATTACAAATGTTACCCAATTTAAGATCTAAGAACAACAAGGGTTTAGCATCTACAGTCCAATCTTCCGAACCAACAACATGTTTAAGTCGATCTAGGGTATGCATTCGTTTACTGGTGCGACCTGCACTTTCTTCGTTCCAACATTTGCGACAAGTTTCTGGTTGCTTGTTATCAATAAATTCTTGCCGCAATTGGCGCATGTAGTGACTATTTTGTATACTAGCAAAATCAGCTGTGGCTAAATTAAATTTATCTCCAGCATTGTTTACAATTTCATCCTCGGCCAGGCAACACGGACGCACTGTGCCAATTGGGCTGGCTTCTAGACTGACCCAAGGTAGCACACAGAATTTTTCATGGGGCAATTTCATTTAAGCGCCGCCAGTTCTGGTATTATGTCTAAGATATTTTCGTTTCTTATTGAATCTAAATCATAGGTTTTGCGCCAAAACAAATCTATTAGCTGTGTGTTGTCAATGGCATTCATAAAAGTAATTGCTGATTCAAATCCCACAGTAGCACGATTCAATGGATCCAATGGACGTAGCCATTCTAGATGTTTTTCATAACATTCTTGTATGCGTTGTTTATAAGCAACCGGTGCAATATCGATACGGAAGTGTGCAGGATCTTGCAAAATGTTTATGTTTAAGTCTTGTGGCCGTATTAATCCTGCTTCACTCCACTGCCTGTGAAACTCGGGCAAACTTAAAGCATTCATTATACTCAGTGTAGGACTAATATAAAAATCTACGTTAGGACAAGTTCGAATCATTTCTGCACGGTTAGCAATAACTTTATGCCACTCAGTACCTTTACGTATGTATTCAGCACGACCGTGCTGATCATCTAAACTTGCGCCCACTGCTACACTTTTAAACTTCTTCCAATAATCAAACACAGTACGATCTTTTAATTTGATTTGTGTAAAGTTTGTATTGTAAATAAGTCTGACATCAAACCTTCCTCGACGTTCCAGCTCATCTAAAATATTATAATGTTCTTTCATCATCAACGGCTCGCCGCCAGCAAAGTATATTTGTTCTACATAGTCCAGATGTGGTATTAACTGTTCCCACATATCGGTTTCGGTGCGGCCAGCATAGTTTAATACTTTGTTACGGTCTTTCCAGTCGCCCCCGGCTATCTTGGCTTGATCTTGATACCACGATGAGCTAAAGATATGTCCACAACTACGGCAACTCAGATTACATAAGTTACTGAATCGGATATCCCAGTAAGTTAATTTAAATTGATCTGCTTTACCTGTTGAATCTGTTCCGTCTACTAGACCAATTAAATGCCCGTGATGTTTATTTGCACTTTGTCTTCCGCTGAAAAATCCCGATGCTTCTTGTTCATAACAACGAACACAGGCCTCTACTGCACGATCGGATAACATGCGCTGTCTAATGTCACGCATGGGCGCATCGTTCCAAATTTCTTTAAGCGTATTGGTGCGACAATCTCCCACTGGGTGTTTCATTTCACTTTGACAACATGGATATGCCTGTCCGGTTGGATAAGCATGCAGGTGAATCCAGGGATACATGCAGAAACTTGAACTTTCTGTTAGTAGCTGTCTGTGTTTATCATTGAGTTCTGATAAACTAATTTTTGTAGGTTCTGCAGAATTATAAGAATATTTTGGCATCTTTTTTTCTATGGTACGTTGATGTATTTCATCTGCATAGGCAATGTACGTAATGCTAACTGGGTCTTTGCTGATATTTTTTTGGGCCCATTCACACGCTAGTGGAATATAACGACTATCGTTGGTTAATAGTATAACAAAAAAATTACTAATATCAACAGCGTTTAATTGACGATAAAAATCTTTTATTAATTGTCCAACTATTGCATCTTCCGACTCGTATATATCATCGCGAGTCAATGTGAATACTATGCGGTCATTTTCTTCATACACAGGCTTATATACTGCTGATAGTTGTTTGTTTAACCATAACTCTCTTTTAAAGAGATCTTGGTCAAACCACGGATCCAAATTAACAATTTGAATATTGTAGGTTGAAGATAATTCGTTAATCTTAGAGTCCATTATACCATGTAGCTAATAAAGGAAATGTGTCAGCAAAATTTTTATCTCTTCGTTGATCATATTGAGTAAAAAATTGCCTAAAGTCGTTGTGTAACTTAGGCATTTCAAATGCGTCTGAGTGAGGAGTTTTAACTACATCTAAATAGTCTATTAACCGTTGCAAGTGATTGAGCTCGTGTTCGTGCATTAACTTGTTATGAAGATGATTTAGTCTCCATTCTCGCAAGTTTAATTCAAACGTACGGCGTAAGTAGGCTGGCAAAATTAATGGGCTTTGAAAACTTGGAAAACGTAGTATGTTTAATGTAAAGCTCACGCGATCGCGGCCGTACTGTTGTTTAAATTCAACCAGTTGATCTAACAAGTTGGGTAAACTTGTTAGACATAATGCATTAATAGTAGCCATACAATGCACGGCTCTGATACGGTCTGAATCTAGTAGTCGTTTTACATTAGCTAGCCAGGCTGTGTAGTCTAGGCCGTCGCGAATATATTCTGCTTGGGTACCCGTGGATTCGTTGCTGGTGTAAATGTCCACTTCTAATCCGTTGATACTGTTTAATAGTCGATCTAAATCTACTTCTGCACCCAGGTTAGTATTGATAGCTAAACGTGTTGTACTACGACCTTGGTTTGTTTTAAACCAATCCAACAACTTCCAGGTTTCGCCACTCATAAGAGGCTCACCACCGGTGATTCTTAATTCTTGTAGCGTTTTGTGTAGGTCCGTTTCCCACCATTGGAAAAATGCTTCCACATACGGGTTAACCTCACCAAACTTATAAAGCTGACTACTGTTATGCTCATGAGTAAAATGATTTCGCCCGTCACTAACCAGCCCGGCATATGGCCCATTTTTATTGATATCGCGGACCCAAGTACTACTAAAGGCGGGATTGCAATAGGAGCAAGCAAACTGGCAAGTGCGGTCAAAAGCAATTTCAAGCGTTCGTAAATTGACATCTTCGCGATGGTCTGAATGATATGCTTCATCAAGGGTCCTTAAAGGGTAAATTTTACTTTTATATACACGGTCGCTAATAGCGTCGCGACCCATGTCTTCAATTTTCCAGCAGTATTCGCAACCTTGAGGACGGTTTCTTGTTTGCATGGCCAGTCGATCCATTTTCTTTTGTACTGTATTGTGTATGGCACTGGGACGAGTTTTAATTTCTTCTAGATCTATGCTATGTGCAGGAGGATGATGACAACTGGTAGTTTGTCCAGAGCCTAACCATATGGTGGCGTTGTACCATTTGGCTGCGCAAAAGCTCGGGCCCTTGGGATCTAATACTTGTTGTTTAAATTCTAAATCATTCATCAAAATTGTGTTGTTTTATAAATTGAAAAAAGCGGTCTGGAAATTCACCAAGTACCTTAAGTCGTGTTTCCACAAGGTGCTGTTGGTTATATTTACATGTTTCTTGACAGGCATCCAAGAATTGTTTGAGATCTTGTTGGCACAAATCCTTAACTATTTCTGTTAGTCGACTCAAACGGTCTTGATTGTTTTCAATAAGATCAAAACTTTCATCAATGATACCATCAAAGGTGCGGAATCCTAGATTGCGTAGGTCTCTATAGAACCCATAGTTGGAAGCCACAATCCAGGGATGTCCAATTGCTACTGGTTTCCAAAGTTTCTCTGTTCTAAAACTGTAAGGATATTCAAATACTGTTTCTGAAACCAAACTAAAATATGAGTCAGAATAAATGTTACTCTTGAGCAAGATATCGGCCCATTCTTGCCCGAATAAACTGTGTTTAACGAACCCTTGGTCTGGTAAGTTATTCATATTATTATGATACTTATTAATTTCGTATTTAGGATCAAGTAGTTGTATGTTACCGTTACCAGTGTCTAGGTTTGACCAGATGGCCTGATCTAATAAATTTTTTAAATTTTCTAATAAGTAGTAACGATGCGGTCGTGCCCGACCATTTAAAAATACAAATTTATAAGGGCGATCATGTGTGTACTGTTCTTGGTATTCTGTTATAGCCTGTAGATTTTCTTTGTATTCTAAAACTTTGGGTAAGAAATTTTCATACTGTAGATATGACCAGACTGGGTCTTGATCGCCGCCGCTGACCACTAATATCTTTTTTGCTAATATAAAATCATTGATTTTGTATTGCCAAATACATTGGTTATATATAGTGTCAGAACCTTCAGCAGGGTTGCTAAAAATTACACGAATAGTGTCACTGTTTAATAATTCTTTGATTAGAGTTGAATTCAATCGCATCTGTTCGCGACCAATAACATACACAGCACCTGCTACTAATTTTCCTTCTTCTACATGACGTTTAAAATCCCAAAAGAGTCCGTCGGCATGTTGTTTAATCATGCTGTAAATTTCACAGTGGGTATCTAAAATTAATTTACGTTTGACGTGCATAGTACTCACATTCTGACCACCAGGTACTCATTTCTGGAAATGTTTTTAAAAAATCTGTACCACGGCGACGATCGTGCTCACTAAAGAATCGATAAAAGTCTGCTTTGTTCTTGAGTATGTATGCAGGGTCCAGCTTTTGTCCATCACGCATCCAGGCTATGTCACGATCCAATCTGGCTATCTCATAGTCTTTAAATCCCTGGAACGGTGCTTCGGTAGTTTCAATTTGTCGTATCATCCAAGCCCATAAGTGTTCAAGTTGATCTACATAGCTTTCGGGTAGTAGTTGTAGACTTTGCCATGTAGGTTGCCTAAGTACTG
>Ga0209668_10000390_pt1 | contig 17960 bp, 15 predicted proteins | sample FrelakmetPLP11PL_FD_187150 | JGI IMG/M metagenome (GOLD analysis project Ga0209668, IMG submission 187150) | Freshwater lake sediment microbial communities from the University of Notre Dame, USA, for methane emissions studies - PLP11 PL (SPAdes)... | ecosystem: Environmental > Aquatic >... | reverse complement strand
ACCTCCGGCAATAAACTGCGCCAATCCCTCCGTAATCGCCGTTTTCCCCACGCCGGGCTCGCCGACATGGACGGGATTATTTTTGAATCTCCGGCACAGCACCTGGATGGTGCGTTCAAGAATATCCTCCCTGCCTATGAGCGGGTCGATTTCTCCCGCTTGTGCCTTCGCGGTAAGTTCAGTGGTAAATGATTTTAAAATTTTGCTCTCTTCTGATTCCTTATCTCCGGATTCCCGCCCGGGTTCACTTTCATGCATTTTTTTCATGGGCTTCTGCATGTCTGTCGTTTCGGGAAGCACGGAAATCCCGTGGGAGATGTAATTCAACAGCGCAAGTCTGTTGACACCTTCTTTTCTCAGAAAGAAGGACGCATGGGATTCTTTTTCATCTAAAATGGAAACGAGGACATCCCCCAATTCCAGAATGTCCTTCTGGGCAGAGGAAGTATGCCACACAGCCCTCTCGAGTATATTCTGGAATCCCAATGACTGGACTGATCGCGCACCCTCTATACCAGGATTGCTCTCCCGGAGATATTTCGACAACTTTCGTTTTAAATGTTCCGGGTCACCACCGCATCGCTGAATGATTTCCGCCCCCTCATCAAAAAATAGCGAAGCATACAATAGATGTTCCGGCGTCACAAATTCATGAGATCGCGAATTTGCTTCCGCATAGGCAGCCATGATGATTTGATTGAGATTTTCGCTAATTTTCATACTATTTCCCCGATACTCAGGCCTCTTCCAAAGAACATTTTAACGGGAACTCCCTTCGCTTTGCCATATTATGAACTACCGACACTTTGGTGGAGGCAATATCATAGGTATACACACCGCATACACCCGCCCCTTTTTTATGCACATCCAGCATAATCTTGGTCGCTTCGGCTGCCGCCTTGTGAAAAACGATCATAAGCACCTCGACCACAAAATCCATTGAGGTGTAATGATCATTATGGAGTATAACCCGATACATCTTAGGCTCTTGCAAGACAGTATCGGGTTCTAGTTTGATGTCCCCATTATATTGTGAATCAGGATCAGGGTTCTTCGGCATCTTATTCCCTTAAACAACCAATCTACAATCTTCTTTTTGCTTTTCTATTCTCTAATATAAAACAAGGCTATCTGCGTGTCAATGGGGTTCTTAAAGGCGGGAACAAGTGAATATGATCAAACGTATGGAGGGGCCTCGCGACCCCTCACTTTGGTACTGCCATTATTGATTAAACACAAACCGGTTACACATCATCTCTATACTTGAACGAGATATTAAGTCTGATTCTGAATGATGTTATCTTTCCATTTTCAACCGTAACATCCTGCTTCACAACCTCCGCCACCCTCAAATCTTCAAGTGTCTTTGAAGACGTTGTCAGCGCAACCTGGGCCGCATCTTCCCACGACTTCGTGCTTGTTCCTACAATCTCAATAATCTTATATACCGACATACCTCTCCCCCTCCTTTCTTACCCATTGTTACACGCGTTAATATTGCCTTCACCCAAAGTGCCGTTTTTAAATAGCCTCATTGTGTCATTTCAGTGGCATGGAGAAATCTTATAACCCCTTGATAAATCATAAAATTGTTACGATACTTTACTCCTCTTAATGGCACGAGGTGTAGTGTTCCGAAGGTCTCCATAAGATTGGGAAGGACAGAATTCGGAGTTGAATTATTGTCTTTTAGAATAGCATAATGAAACACCATGTCAAGAAAGTTTGTAAGATAAAACTTTATCTTTGTATCCTTCAATTTCTATGCTAAGAAAAAATTGTTATGAGGCGTCTGAGAAAGATACAATTTATAGGAAACAGCTCATGCGCACGGTGACTGCGACTCTTCAATTCCATGCTCCATCTTCTTCGAAAAGAATTATTCATTCCCTGATACAATCTATGCCAATAGAAAAAGTAGTTGTCCTTTTTGACGAAAAGAAAGTTGACACATTGTGGCCAAAGTGTGAGGGAATGAGCGCGTCATCACTGGCATCAGGCAAAACATTACAGAAAATCATTGAAGAGACCGACACGGACTTTCTCCTCATCATTACTCACGCCCACACAATTCATATTTCCCCCGGCACACTGGAAAGGTTTCTCGATGTGGCGGCAACAACAGATGCGGGCATGGTGTATGCCGACTATTATGAAAATACTCATGGAAAAATCAAGGAATATCCCCTGAATGATTATCAATTCGGCAGCATCCGTGACGGATTTGATTTCGGGAATGTTATGCTCTTTTCACTTCCGGCAGTGAAACAGGCTTTGAGAAAATACGGCGCCCTGCGGGACGTCACCCACGCCGGACTCTATGACCTGCGCTTAAAGGTGGCTATTGACCACCGCCTCTTCCACATTCAGGAATTTCTCTACACAAAGGTGCTTTCAGATAATGACATCGATAAAAGCGGCGGTTTAAGGGAACGGCACTTCGCGTATGTCGATCCCGGCAACACATTGATACAAAGGGAAATGGAAGAAGTCGCTACGGAATATCTGATAAACATCGGGGCGTATCTCGAGCCTCGCTTTAAAAAAATACCGGTCTCCCTGCATACATACCCCGTCGAGGCAAGTGTGGTGATTCCTGTGCGTAATCGTGCACTCACCATTACCCATGCGGTGCGAAGTGCACTGTCCCAGAAAACGGACTTTGCTTACAATGTCATTGTGGTCGATAATCATTCCACGGACGGCACTACCGCGCTCCTTGCGGACATGGCAAAACGTAATCCCTGTGTGAAGCACATTATTCCGTCCCGCTTTGATCTCAGTATCGGAGGTTGCTGGAACGAAGCGATCTTTTCGGACATGTGCGGCCACTATGCCATCCAGCTTGACTCGGACGATTTGTACAGCGGTCCGGAGACGCTGCAAAAGATCATGACCATGTTTCGCGCCGGCGGGTACGCCATGGTCATCGGATCATACACCATCGTGAATGAACTGCTGGAGGAAATCCCCCCCGGCCTTATTGATCACAGGGAATGGACGGATGACAATGGACGCAATAACGCCCTTCGCATCAACGGCCTGGGGGCTCCGCGGGCCTTTGACACGGGAGTGATTCGCAAAGTCCGATTCCCGAACGTCGGCTATGGTGAAGACTATGCGGTCGCCCTCCGCATATCGCGGGAACACCGAATCGGAAGAATATATGAGAACCTTTACCTGTGTCGCCGGTGGGCGGGGAATACTGACGCGGCCCTGCCCATTGAAAAAAGCAACCGCAACGATGCCTATAAAGACAAGATTCGCACACTCGAAATCAGGGCCAGGCAAAAGTTAAACAATATTCTAAAAAAAGGTGTCATTTCGAAGAAACGGAGTGACTGAGGAATCCTTGATAACATTTGCACGCAGACACTATTATTTCCTATTGATTCTCCAAAATGGATACACCGGCAGAACATAAAATATTCGCATCATTTCATGGAAACGATCACACGGTGACGTTCCCCGATCTCTGCCGCGATTTTTTAGAGGCACAAAAAACATCGTGGGATATGCTGGCGAAGGGGTACGCGACGCTGGAACGCGTGCGCGTGAGGGAACTCAGTTGCGACGGGTTTTCGGTGAGGCTCCATCATAATCCGGCACGGATTAAAAGTACCACCGCCCTCATTGACCAAATATCGATCACCGCGAGGCCCTGCTTTCTGTGCCTCGACAACCTTCCCGAAGACCAGCAGGGAATTTTGTATCAGCAGGATTTCATGGTGCTCTGCAATCCCTTTCCGATCACCTCGCACCACTTTACGATCCCCCATATCACGCATGTTCCCCAGTCATTTAATAACGCTGTTGAAACTTTTCTGAAGATGGCACAAGACTTTCATCCCGGTTTTAACGTATTTTATAACGGACCGGAAAGCGGTGCCTCAGCGCCGGATCACCTGCACTTTCAGGCAACTCCTGCAGGCATACTGCCCGTTGAAAAAGACATCAACGACAGGGCAAAGCGGCTTTTCATAACACGCATAAACGGCGGCTCTCTTTTTAACGTACAGGCGGCGGGGAGGGGAATCATACTTATTGAAGGAGTGCATAGCGATTCTGTCGCTCACACGCTGATGAACATTATTTCTGCGATGAAAGATATTCTCTCGACACCCGGCGAACCGAAGATGAATCTGGTCTGTTCGCACAACGGAACGGCATGGCAAGTTGCGGTGTTCCCCCGGCAAAAGCATCGCCCCGGCGTATTTTATCTGCCGGGGGATGAACGGGTTTTGATTTCACCGGGACTTGTAGAAATGGGCGGCATCGTGGTGACACCGGTGGAAAAAGATTTTCATAGAGTCGATCATGACCTGGTTCAGGAAATTTACAAGGAAGTTTCCGTAGATGCCGAAATCATCCAAAAAATACTGGATATGGCGACCTCCTTTTGATATCAAAAAATCATCTGATACCCCCTTTTCTAAAGGGGGTCCGGGGGCTGTCCCCCGCTGGCGGGGGGAGGGGGTGGTTTCACATCAAAATCCCTCGAAATCTCCCTTCTACAAAAGGGAGACTGAATGAACCGGGAAGTTTCACCCTTCGTGAGACCCCTTCAGGGGCACAGGTTTTATTATGAATATCGTCCCTATCATTGACAGTGCCATGGCCTTTGAGGACGCCGTTGCCGGAACCAAAGCGCCCCGGGAGGTCATCGATTCTCTCTGCCTCGTGAACGTACAGCACCGGACCTTTGAGGGTCAGCTCCATCAGGGGCAACTTATCATTCACAGGGGTATAGCAAAAGATATCATTGAGATTTTTGAGCTCATCGAGCAGACGGAATTCCCCCTTGCGAGGGTCATCCCGCTTGTGAAATACAAGTGGTCCGATAACATGTCCATGGCAGACAACAACACATCGGCGTTCAATTACCGTGTCGTTATGGGAACGGAAAGGCTCTCACACCACGCGTATGGGAGGGCCGTCGATATCAATCCATGCCTGAACCCCGTCATATATGAGAACGGGCGAATCGATCCATCCGGCGCAACCTACATTCCGGAAAGGCCGGGAACATTGTACGCGTCCCATGCCCTGGTCAAAGAATTTATCGCACGGGGATGGCGCTGGGGAGGGAATTTCAGATCGTCCGTAGATTACCATCATTTCGACAAGCCTGCGTGAGCCTCACCACCATTATCCCGGTCATGGTTTTTCGACTCAAAAGATACTCATTGAGGGCGGCATCTGAAATAACCACCTTCTTCTCGACTTCTGAGGCATGGAGAAGATGAGTTTCCCGATCGAGCCGGACGGCGATGCCGACATGCACAATATCCAATCCCTCGATATCTGTTGTGATGGCGATTATATCCCCCTCTTCAATGGCTATGTCATGCTGTGTGTACTCTTCTTTGGGAATATAACAGAACGACCTCTCAGAGATGTTTCTCTCTACGGCACGCATCTCTTCGTAGACTTTAGCACTGCTCACCATAGGATAGGCATCCCGATGCGATGTCATATAATGGATGTTCTTACGGAAAGACATCCCGCCTATCCTACCCGTCACATCTTTTACAATTCCCTTCTTTTCATTGTCAGAGAGCCAGTCCAAAAAGTAGTGAAGGCGTGAGGGATATTCATCTACTATGCCGTCGCGGTAACGGATTCGTTCCAGAAATGCTGCATAATCCTCAAAGGTGCACTCCCCCTGTCCGATCATCCATGCCATGACCACGACATTTTCCACGAAGGTGAAACAATCAAACTCTCTTAAATTAATGACAAGGATCTCCCCGCCTTCCGTTTCGAGTGTGCTGCGTGCATAGGGAATCCCGAGAAAATACTTTCCCACGCTGATCATCAATCCTGCAACCGTGAGATCTTCTTTCCAATTCCGGCAGAGATACTCCATCACAGCATCATAAATCACGCGATCTTCAGACTCGTAACGTATTGCCCTTCCTCTATGCCGCATGAACCTCTCTCAGATTACTAACGAGATATATTTTTTCTCGTCATACGTGGAACCGGGATTGATGGAAACCAGGTGTTCCTTTTTTACCGTCTTCTGATCGTGAATGTGGCCTGAGATGTGATACCGCACTTTAGGATGCCTGAGGAGCATCTCCCCCAGCATGGCGCTTCCCATAAATGCATTGCAGAAATTCCATCCGGGAAATTCTTCCCGAGTGGTCAGCATTTCAATAAAGCCGATGTGATGGGTAACGACAATGATCAAATCCACTTCGGATTCAAGTGTTCTGATTTCGTCCTCTAACTTTTGTATCAGTTCATTGGTATAGTGACTGTCAGCCATCCCGAGTCTGACGAAACGGAGATCATTCCAGATAATGTGCCCCCTGAACATCTTTTTTTCGTACGACGATCGCGGGGGAAGCTCCATCGAGGCAAAGGAATAATCATACCATGAACAATTGCCCGCAAAGCCGATGCCATCGATAATTTCCGGCTTTTCATCAAGGATTTTAAATCCGCACTTCCTGATTCTCTCTTTCATGATTTCCAGGTGCCTGAAGGTGTCACCGTCCGTGCTCCAGTAATCATGGTTTCCGAAGACCATGAGTCTCACCGGCGCAATAGATCCGAAATGATGCAAACACTCCTCCAGCTTTGGCGAGCCGAGACTCACCGTATCACCCGCAATGACGAGCACGTCCGGCTTTTCACTTTCCATGCTTCTTATCACGCGATGGAATGCCTCGTGCTCCGACTGGCTTCGAATCAGGTCGTAATGGATATCACCCGTAGCGACAATTTTCATCGTTTTATACCATTAACCCAGATCCCTTTTCCCCTCATACCCCGTTCGATTTCCCTCCGATCCTCTTTGACCTTCAGGCTCTCCCGTTTATCGTAGAGTCTCTTACCTCGGCCAATCCCGATTTCCATCTTTACCATTCCACTCTTAAAGTATAACTTTAAAGGAATGAGGGCAAGCCCCTTCTCCCGTGACTTTCCATAAAGCCTTTTAATCTCCCCTTTGTGAAGAAGAAGTTTCCGGACGCGCAGCGGATTATGATTTTCCCGGTTGCCGTAAGAATAAGGACTGATGTGCATGTCATGAAGAAATACCTCCCCGTCCTGTACCAGGGCATAACTGTCCTTCAGATTCGCCTTCCCTTCCCGAAGTGCTTTCACTTCCGTACCCACCAGGACGATCCCTGCTTCATACGTGTCGTCTATGAAGTAGTTCAACCGGGCTGTCTTATTCTGGGCGATTATTTTTTCTCCTGATTGTTTTTTAGCCATATTTCTTCAGTCAAAACCTTCAAAAATCTGTTACGTCAATGAGGACAGGCGAGACGCCCGTCCTACCAATATATTCTGTATCATTCCATATGGGATATGCATGCTCGTCTGCCCAATCACTCACTCGTTACTTCATATCCCTCATGTTTTGCGGCAGATAATCCACCTTGACATGCCTCAATGCCTTATAAATGTTTTCCCGGATGTCTTTGTTGTCCTTTTCCAGTTCTTGCAAAAGTTTCTTTATGTATACCCTCTTTGAGGTTTTGCTCGTGGTACATTTATTTTCGATTGTCGGGAATTCACGCTCTTTCACGTATTTCTTTATCAGTTTCTCCTCTATATAGGCAAGGGGACGGATAATATGCATGCTTCCCTGGAAAATCTCCTGCTTGGGCATCATGGTGCAAATTTCCCTGCCGTAAAAGAGATTGATAAGGAGCGTCTCTATTATATCATCCTTATGGTGGGCAAGGGCAATCTTATTGCACTTCTTTTCATCCGCGATTTGGAAAATCCTTTTTCTTCTCAAGCGGGAACAGAGATAACAAGGGTTCTTGCGATTGTAATCACTGTGCGACAAAGGGCCGATATCTGTCTTTTCCATCACATAGGTATAGTTATTGACCTTCAGGTACGTTTCAAGCAGATCGTAGTCACTGTAAGACGGATCAAATCCCATATCAATATTCACCGCGAGAACGGAAAATTGGGGCACAAACACCATCGATGCCTTGAGAAGATCGAGAAGCGCCAGGCTGTCCGCGCCACCGGAAACACCCACGAGAACCCTGTCTCCTTCCTTGATCATGGCATAATCCATGATTGCCAGTTCGAGCCATTTTTTAAGGTGATGAAAAAGTCTTGTTCCTTTCTTCTCTGCCACAGGCACTGCATTCCTCTACTGTTTTCTCTTGATTTACACAAGTTTCGGTATTTAATCAAGTTCGTTGAGATATTTCCAATAACACCCTTGATATTTAATTAGAATTGGTATATTTATCACAAACATCCCACCTACAAAAAGGGAGGCCATATGACTGAAATAATCAATGTATATGCGAGGGAAATTCTGGATTCGAGAGGCAATCCCACCGTTGAGGCTGAAGTGACGATTTTTTCAGGAATTACCGGACGTGCTTCCGTTCCATCCGGTGCATCGACGGGAGAACACGAAATGCTCGAACTCCGTGATGGCGATAAAAAAAGGTACTTGGGCAAAGGCGTAGAGAAGGCAGTAAGCAACGTGATAAATAAAATCGGACCGGAAGTCATCGGCATGGACTGTCTGAGCCAAAGGGAAATCGATTACACAATGATCTCCCTGGACGGTACGGAAAACAAAGGCAACCTCGGCGCCAATGCCATTCTAAGTGTATCCCTGGCGTGCGCAAAGGCCGCCGCAGAGGCTTCCGAACTGCCTCTGTACAGGTACATCGGCGGTGTTGTCGCAAAGGATATTCCCGTTCCCATGATGAATATTATAAACGGCGGCCAGCATGCCGATAATAACGTTGATATCCAGGAATTCATGATTATGCCCGTTGGCGCAAAGAGCTTTAAAGAGGGACTCCGGATGTCGGCGGAAGTTTTTCATACTCTCAAGTCCGTACTGAAAAGCAAAGGCTACAACACCTCCGTGGGAGATGAGGGTGGGTTTGCGCCCAATTTAAAATCAAACGAAGAGGCCCTGGTTGTGATCATAGAGGCTATAGAAAAAGCGGGATATAAACCGGGAAAGGATCTCTGCATTGCCATTGACGCGGCGGCAAGCTCCTTTTTTGTAGACGGGAAATATGTTCTCTCGGCAGAAAAGAAACCCAGCAAGTCGGCCGCGGACATGGTTAAATTCTATCAGGACCTGGTAAAAAAATACCCCATCATCTCCATTGAAGACGGCCTGGCGGAAGACGACTGGGAAGGGTGGCAGCTGCTTACCAATGCCCTCGGCAACAAGGTGCAGATAGTGGGGGATGATCTCTTTGTGACAAACAAGAAAAGGCTGGAGAAGGGAATATCCCTCGGTGTTGCCAATTCCATCCTGATCAAGCTCAATCAGATCGGAACTCTCACGGAAACCCTGGAGACCATTCAGAGAGCAAAAGAAGCAGGGTACACAACCGTTATCTCACACAGATCCGGAGAAACGGAAGATTCCTCGATGGCGGATATTGCGGTCGCGGCAAACTGCGGCCAGATTAAAAGCGGGTCATTATCGAGAAGCGAACGGCTGGCAAAATACAATCAGTTGTTAAGGATTGAAGAACAACTCGGCGACTGTGCCGTATACCCGGGGAAATCCGCGTTCTATAGTATCAAGAAAAAATAAAGGCGACGATTCACGGATACCTCTGCATTATTACCCGTGGCTTATCGTCCGCCTAAAGCTTTTTCAAATAGAAGCCGAGGTCTGCATCATAACTACCGGGAGGGCCGGAAAATTTACAGCCGACATATTGTCCTTCGACTTCAAGGACAATGGCCTTTTTCTTTATTGGGGCTGCAGTACGGTCATCCAACGCAAATTCTATCTTGATTTCCTCCCCAGGCACTAACGTGGTTGTCTTCATTGTCTTGAATCCACACCCTCCCATGGACAAATTTTTTACGACCATCTTCCCCCAGTCGCCCGAGTGAGAAGATCTGAAATAAAGCCCATCGAGGTTCGTTTCTTTCCTGTAGAATTTCCTGAATTCAATTTGCACTTCGTAAACATTCGTACAGGTGCAGTCAATTTTAACAGGACCTTTGTGCTCTTTATACTGCTGCGCGCTTTCCTTTCGCGCAGATCCGCACCTGGGACAGATGAAAGCCACTGTGCCGTCTGCAGCTACATATAATTTCTTAATGTCCGTTCCTGTCATGCTGCACCTCCTTGAGACTGCTTTTTATATTATACTACACTTAAACTATTGTATACATCTTTTTGACAGGGTGATCTCATCGGACAGGTGAAATGTAACAGAAATGAATTCTATTGCGTAGGCAGAATTATGCAGGGTTTACTTTGTTATGCAGGCGGGCCGAAGTAGCCCGCCTTGAGCAACCGGTTTAATTTACTCTATAATAATCAGAACCGCTGCGATACGAGAGAACACACCTTATTTGTTATTCAGGGCGGCGTGGGCAGCCGCAAGTCTGGCAATGGGAACGCGGAACGGTGAACAAGAGACATAGTCCATGCCTACGCGGTGGCAGAGGTCAATAGATCTGGGATCGCCTCCGTGCTCGCCGCAGATACCGACCTTGAGCTTTGGACGCGTGGAACGGCCTTTCCTCGTCCCCATCTCAACTAGCTGCCCTACGCCACTCTCGTCCAGGCTCTGGAATGGATCTTCGGGAAATATTTTCCGTTCCAGATAAATGGGAAGGAAGCCGCCAATATCATCACGGGAAATGCCAAATGTGGTCTGAGTCAAATCGTTGGTGCCGAAAGAAAAGAACTCAGCCGTCTTGGCAATCTCATCCGCCGTCAAGGCTGCCCTCGGAATCTCAATCATGGTTCCCACAAGATAATTCAGTTTCACGCGTTTCTCTTTCATAACTTCATCAGCCATGCGCCGGATGATTGCTTCCTGATGATTGTATTCCGCGGCAGATCCCACTAAGGGAACCATCACCTCGGGATACACTTTGATGCCTTTCTTCGTCAGCTCAGCAGTAGCCTCAAATATGGCACGGGCCTGCATTTCCGTAATTTCCGGATAGGCGATACCTAGGCGGCACCCTCGATGACCCAGCATCGGGTTCAGTTCGTGCAGGGAATCAATCCGTGCCTTCAGTTTTTTCACGGTCATGCCGAGCTGCTTTGCTAACTCCTGAGTCTGCTCTTTATCAAGGGTCACGAATTCATGGAGTGGCGGATCAAGCAGCCGGATTGTGACAGGAAGACCCTCCATGGCTTGAAGGATACCCATGAAATCTTCCCGCTGAAAGGGCAGGAGTTTCATAATCGCCTTGCGGCGTTCCGCTTCATTCTCGGCAACTATCATTTCCCGTATGGCAAGGATACGCTCGGGGCCGAAGAACATGTGCTCGGTGCGCGTGAGGCCGATACCTTCGGCACCAAAGGCTCGTGCCTGAGCGGCATCCTGGGGGCGATCGGCATTGGTACGCACACCCAACCGGCGGATTTTGTCTGCCCATTTCATGAGCTGCGTATATTCTTTATTCGTTGCCAGATCCGGCCTTATTGATGCCATTTTTCCCTCGTACACTCTCCCCGTGGAACCATTGAGAGAAATCCAGTCGCCCTCTTTTATGGTCTTGCCGTTTACAATCATCAGCTTTTTTCCCATGTCGATTTCCAGGGCTGAGCAACCGACGATGCAGCACTTACCCCATCCGCGGGCGACAAGCGCCGCATGACTCGTCATACCACCTTTTGAAGTCAAAATCGCCTCCGCGATGTGCATTCCATGCACATCTTCAGGAGAAGTCTCATTACGCACCAGAATGACTTTCTTACCGTCCTTCGCCCACTTTTCCGCATTATCGGCAGTGAACACTACCTGACCTGTACTACCGCCGGGACCGGCGGGTAAACCCTTCGCGAGGACATGGGCCTTTTTCTCCTCCGCAGGGTCAAGCATGTCGTGCAACAACTCATCCAGCTGTGACGGTCTTACCCTGAGAACTGCCGTAGCCTCACTGATGAGGCCCTTTTTCGCCATTTCCACCGCCATCTTTACCGCTGCCTGGCCATTTCGCTTGCCAGTGCGTGTTTGCAGCATCCACAGGCGGCCTTCCTGGATGGTAAATTCTATATCCTGCATGTCTTTATAGTGTTTTTCCAGCCTGCTTCGAATTCCGGCAAGCTCTTTATACAATTTCGGCATTTCCTCTTCGAGGCTCTTGAGATGTCTCGTATCATCCGTCTTGTTGAGAACATTGAGAGGATTAGGCGTGCGAAGTCCGGCAACAACGTCCTCACCTTGTGCATTGACCAGCCACTCACCGTAAAATATGTCTTCACCTGTCGCGGGATTCCTGGTGAAGGCAACACCGGTCGCGCTGTGATCACCCATATTGCCGAAGACCATAGCTTGTACACTTACCGCCGTACCCCATGCGTCAGGGATACCCTCAATGCGACGATACGACACGGCACGTTTCCCGTTCCAGCTATGGAATACGGCTCCTATTCCACCCCAGAGCTGCTCGTAGGGGTCATCGGGAAATTCTTTCCCCAGAATCTGCTTTACCTTGGTTTTGAAAACCTTAACCAATTCCTTCAGATCTGTTGCGGTGAGATCCGTGTCCTGAACAACACCCCTCTTTTGTTTCATTTTATCCATGGCATGCTCAAGCTGTATGCGGACTCCCTTTCCCTCCTCTGGTTCAATACCTGCCGCCTTTTCCATGACAACATCCGTGTACATCATGATCAAACGGCGATACGCATCATACGCGAAGCGCTCGTTTCCGGTTTTGGCGATTAGCCCTTTTATCGTGTGTTCGTTTAACCCGACATTTAACACGGTTTCCATCATACCGGGCATGGAAGAGCGCGCACCAGACCGCACGGAAAGCAACAGTGGATTTCCCGGATCACCGAACTTTGCCTTCATAATGGATTCCACTTTGGCAAGAGCCTGCGCGACTTCATTTTTCAACTGAGACGGATACGTTTTTTTGTGTTGATAGTAATAATTGCAGACTTCTGTTGTGATGGTAAAACCGGGAGGTACGGGAATGCCGAGATTTGCCATTTCCGCGAGATTAGCCCCTTTACCACCCAGCAGTTCCTTCATTTCCGCTCTGCCGTCAGCTCTCCCTCCACCGAATTTAAAGACATACTGCTTTGACATTTGCCTCTCCTTAAAATGTGACCAATTATGATTTCATATTTTTTCCCTGATTACCTATGATACTTAAAATGAAACTACCTTTATGCTATGCATTAGATGAAATAATCACCATGATACTAAATACTTGCTAATGTCGTGGAGGGCTCCACTTTATGGTTAAAAAATACTTTAAACAGCGTGGATTTTTTATCAGTTTTGAACCATGAAGTCAAATGGAAATGCGGAAAGGGTTTACATACTACTTCCACTCCAATCTATCCTTAACCGCTTAGTCCCGGGAAAGCGCAAGATAAATATTCTGGCAAAAATAACAAATAATACTTGACAGATCGTTACTATAGATAGAAAATTATATCAGTGAAGCAAATAAGATTTTAACCTGTCGGATCTTCTCGAGATACGATGATCACGGAAGAAAGTCCGATATTTTCAGTATGAAAGGAGGTGAATCTCAGACGCGCGTAGAGTCGTATTAAATTTCTCAAAAAACTAATCACACAATTAATTAGGAGGAAAGAAATGAGAAAAACGTTAAGTTATGTGTTCATCAGTATGCTCTTGGTCATGGTTTTTGCTCCGTTCGCGATGGCTGCCGCTGCGCCGGCTGCTGCACCTCCTGCACCTGCACCTGATTATACAAAGGCCATTGTACTTGGATGCAGCCTTCTCGCCGTTGGTATTGCGATGGGCTTAGGCACAATTGGTACAGGTGTTGGAATGGGAAACGGATTAAGCGGAGCTACAAATGCTGTTGGTAGAAATCCGGAAGCACAGGGAAAGATCCTGCTGACTATGATGGTCGGTCTGGCGATGATTGAATCACTTGCGATCTATGCACTGGTTATTGCATTGATCATGCTCTACGCCAATCCTTTACTTAAGTTGGTTGGTATGTAGAAGAAATCTGGTATTTTATCGAATCAGGGAGGGGGAGCGCTACCACGACTTCAACTCCCTTTTTTTAATCAAGTTCCTCATGCAGGAATTTTTTAGGCATAGACATTTTTTCCGATCATCCATCTTTATGCTTCCGCACCCGTCCCTCGGTTATTCTCAATTAGCGACACATATGACGCATCCTTGATATAATCACCATACAGATTTTCCATATGTATTATTCCCCGAATGTGCCGTTCAAATAAAGACAAAGAGAAGATCTATTGAAGAAGCATGCCTTATTTTTAAATAGACTTAGAATAGATAAAGGATTCGCTGCAGGATATAAAAAAGTATAGAGCCAGGAAATACGTCTCTATTTATTTGGAAGAAAAGGCCGGAAGGCATTCACCTTCCGGCCTCTTGGGCTTTATTTGTCCTCTTCGTCCTCATCATCTTGATATCGTGCACCTTCTCCCGAATCTGCGGGAACTTCAGCGGCAATAGACCGCCCGATTCCTCGCGAGAGAAGCGCGGATATTAAGAAGAGAAGAACTATAGAAATGATAATGATCAGTACGATTGTCGTAGTCCATGCCTTCACTTCTTTTTCTATGTTCTGAGAAGCTTTGATGGCCTGTTCATTGAACCTTTCCACATTCACTCCCATTCCGATCCACCCAAACCCACCTGGTTTTGGATAGTCAGCGGAGTAGAATTTAATGGGTGCATAGGCTACAAATTTCGTCTGACCTGCAAACTTGTACATTTTGATGCCGGTGTTACCGGCTGCTGCATCTTTTGAGACTTCCGGCAGGCCCGGATCCATAAAACCGAGAAGGTTAATATTGAGAACCTCTTCTCCCTTTTTGGTCATCACCTCTGCGGTCTTTTCGCTCAGTGGCGGAACCGGGGTTCCGTCGCCATACAAACCCGCGATATGGTAATCGTTAGGATGTGCGGTGATAAATCCTCCGTTATTCACCATATACGCATAGTTTCCTGTTGACGCATCTGCTCTGAACACATAGCCAGCCTGGGTTGGTATAATATGAGCGGTGTACTCCGCTATGTGCCGATAATCAAGGGCAAGACTAAGAACCCCTGAAAATCCTTCCTGACCAAAAATCGGTGTGGCCATGCGAATAATTCCCGTAAAATTTTTTCCCTTTTCAAACTCCGATTTATTCACATACCAACCTGTTACTTGGGAGATATATACTTCTCCCTTATTCAGTTTCCTTGCCTTATTGAAGTAGTCCTCAGTTTTGTATCTTGTATTGGCGGGGTTACTGATATTCACTAAATTCGATTTTGGAACTGCCCGACCATCTACAATTTTCATCACCTCGTTTCCATTCCTATCAGCTAAGGACATCTCGGAATAGAGAGGGACTGAGACCTGTTTGATTATATTATCCTCTTTTACCCAGATTGCTTTCTTGTTTTCATTGATAAATTGTTTGTAGGTGGATTCGGTCGCCGGGATGATGGTTGCAATCAACAAATCCTTCTTTCTTTCCGTGAGAAAATTGGCAACTTCGTCCGCCGTATTACTGGCACGTATCTTGATTTCTTCCTGAGATGTCTGATCGAGAACAGTGATTGCTCGTTCTTTTGCCGTAATCCCTAATTTTAAAATACCGTTGGCAATCAGAATAGCCATCAGTGAAAAGGGGATCACAATAAGCAGAAAGAATAATCTCGCTACGGTAAAAAGCTGCTTATCTTTTTTATTTTCTGGCATTGCCTTCTCCCCCTAACTTTTGTCAGATTTTAAAGTTAATTGTTTTCAAATGAATTAACCCAAAAAATAACGCATAAAGGGGTTTGCAAATAGAAGAACAAGTGAAATAACCAGAGCATAAATGGCGATCGATTCCGCCATGGCCATACCGATAAGCATGGTCATCATGATTTTCCCCTGCACCCCGGGGTTTCTTCCTACGGCCTGACATGCGCCGTTCGTGGCGGTACCGATTCCCAACCCGGCTCCTACAGCACCTACACCCATCGCGATACCTGCGCCCAGCATAGCACCTATGGCAAAAAGGACCTTCGTGTAAGATTCTCCTGCTGGAATTGCTTCTGCAGCCCAAATGGTCTGTGAGGATAACAACAGAACCGCCGTTGTTGAAAATAGAGTTAATAAAGTTTTCCCGAATTTCCGTAACATTTTTTTTCTCCTTTCCAAATTAAATTGTTGCTCCTAAATATTCCTGCCCCATATCATGAAAACGTGACGATGGGAATGGGAAATCTATTAAAACTGTGCAGATATTAGCAATAGATGTGCCATTTACTCGACATTTAGGGCACAATTGTGCTAACACCATGCAACTCTTGTAGTATTATTATTAGTGCCATAAAAATAGATGCTGTTTTGAAGACATTCTGTTTAACACTTTGTGCAATTGACCATGCCACTTGAACGAAAAGTGCAATGCAAAATATCTTCAGGATGGTATTATCTGAATCCGGCAGCGAGCGCACTCCCCGTGGCGTGCCCGGGGTAAGTGAGCGAATGGGTAATATAATTATTCCTTATGGATCGAAGATTCTCCGCAGCGTGCTGCGGAGAGCTTCAATTGCAGGTATGATCGTGCTGTTGGTGTGAATTAATTTTACATAAATATAGATTAGTGTTTCCCAGAATTTGTCCATATTTTTTCTATTGAAAAATTGAAGTCAGACCGGTAGTATCAAACCAAACTAAAGCTTCCAAGAGGTATCCTATGCAGGAGTTGTTGACCGCCGTAACATATCTGGTCGTATGGCTAATATGTGCTCAGGTATTAGAAATTGAAAGCGGGTTCGTCAAGCTTATTGTTTCCCTCGGTGCAGCAGTCGGTGTGTACATACTGATCGCCCTGAAAGAACATAAAGAAGGAAAATCCAAGGACGCAGAAGATGGAAAGAGACCATCATTTATCAATTCCATAAAGAAATACATCAAATTACCCATCTGGCTCAATACGGTCATCCTCATTGTTATGATTATTCTGTTTTCTGTGATGATTAATCATGCGAGGGAAAAAGAGGCGGCGGAACAATATGGAAAACAGTTTATGGCTATCGCCAAGGGAACTGCTGCAGGTATTGATGACCTATTTGATAGTGTGGAGAAGAGCTTGATCATACTATCCCGTCATGTTCATGATAAGAAGCAGTTAAACATGCGCATGATGTATGATGACCTGGGAGGAAAGGTAGAATTCATAGCCAGAAAGGACTCCACGGGCAAACTTATTGAGACATACCCAAAAACTTTTCACGACAATACATTGGGAATAATTTCAGAAAATCCGGTCCTCGTTACGCTAATCCAGGAAATAAAAAGTACGGGCAAACCATCTGTAAGCGGCCTCATTGCTGTCGATCATAAAGCAAAGACAGGTGAAGGGAAAAAATACAGAATGGTTATTGTTGGTGTTCCCGAGTTAGATTCACACAAGGTGTACACCGGCATCGTATATGCCGCATTATCCGTCTCTTCCATCGTTGAACGATACATCAATCTCACAAAGGATGAGCTGCCGTGTGATGCGATAATTACCGACAATGGCGGAACCATATTATTTCATCCACGAGAGGAATTGGTCGGCGTCGATATAAATACAATTGAACGCGGCAAATCAGAACAGCCCACTTCTCTGAAAGAAAGGATAATGAAAGAAAAAGCGGGGTATGGCGAGTATGACTTGCTCAATACAGAGGGTAAGTTTGAAAAAAGTATTGTTGCCTATGCCCCGATTGCCTTAGACAACCAAAAGTGGTCGGTTGCAGTCAGCACTCCTTACCATATCGCGATTTCACAGATAAAAAAAACATATCTCATCGTCATGTTGGAAGCCTTCGTGCTAATTTTTACGGTGATTGCCGGAAGTGCGCTCATTTTTTATTCAGGCAGGAAACGTCATCTTCTTGAGGAGGAGCTGAAGTACCTCAGAGAAAAAGATACATGGAGAGGAGAACTTGATAGGGAGAAGAAGACTGTAGAAGGGATCATAGAGGGTTTTCCAATGCCGACGTTTGTCATTAACAGAG
>Ga0209668_10000389_pt1 | contig 17988 bp, 21 predicted proteins | sample FrelakmetPLP11PL_FD_187150 | JGI IMG/M metagenome (GOLD analysis project Ga0209668, IMG submission 187150) | Freshwater lake sediment microbial communities from the University of Notre Dame, USA, for methane emissions studies - PLP11 PL (SPAdes)... | ecosystem: Environmental > Aquatic >... | reverse complement strand
AGGTCTGATAACAGGATTGGTAAGCAGTTCTTTCATCTCGGGAAGGTGACAAATTTCTTTAATAAGGATCATATCCTGGTTAATCCTGTCGAGAATCTTTTTATCGAGAGATGACTGGAAAAGGGCTCTTGAGTACCTTACTGATATTCTGCTTTCGTTCATTATTAAAAAGCTGTCTAGTTTTTATTAAAATCAACTTCCTTCAGATAGTTTTCGATAAGTTTTTGCTGCTCCCCTGTTTGCTTGAGTTTTTCTCCAAGCAGTTTTGAGGCAATTTCAATAGAGAGGTTCGCCACCTGGTCGCGAATATCAGCAAGAGCAATTGTCTTTTCCCTTTCTATACCAGCCCTGGCCTTTTCAATAAGCTTCTCGGCTTCCTCCGACGCTTTGCCTTTGGCTTCTGCTATCAGTTTATCACGTATATCACGAGCTTCTTTCAGGATCCCTTCGCGCTCTTCCCTGGCTTTTTTCAGAATAGCTTCATTATCGCTCTGAAGTTTTGCCATCTCTTTCCTGGCTTTTTCGGCAGAAGCAAGCGATCCTTTTATCATTTCATCGCGGGCTTTCACCGCACTCAGTATAGGTTTCCAGGCGAATCGTGACAAAAGAAGAAAGAACAATCCAAATATAAGGACTGACCAGAAAACGAGACCAATCCCCGGTGAAGTAAGACTGTTTGCTAATATTACCATATCTTTAGAATTAAATCAGTTCATAATAAAATGAAGGCCTGCAACCAACCGTTACAGGCTTCAAGACCTCTTCTCTTATTTTGTAATAAGAGCCACAACAATTGCAAACAGTGCTGCCCCTTCAATAAGAGCAGCAGCAATAATCATTGCAAGCTGGATCTTTGAATAGGCTTCCGGCTGACGTGCAATGGCATCCATTGCTGAACCGCCTATCCTGCCAATACCAAGTCCTGCGCCTATTACTGCAAGTCCTGCACCAATTGCTGCAAATGTACTTCCTGTCATAATTTTAAAATTAGTTTAACAATTATTAATGATGTTCTGAAGGTACAGCCATACTTATAAAGAGAGCTGACAACAGAGTGAAAATATATGCCTGAAGGAATGCCACCAGAAGTTCGAGGCAATCCATGAAGATCACAAAGATGATCGAAATAGGTGCTATTGCAAGAGAATCAAAAATGAAAATAAGGCATAAGAGGCTTAATACGATTATATGGCCTGCTGTTATGTTTGCAAACAATCGGATCATCAGTGCAAATGGTTTTGAAATGAGCCCTATAACTTCCACAGGTATCATGACCGGTAGAAGCCAGAGTGGGACACCCGGAGCAGCTATAATATGTTTCCAGTAGGTTTTGTTCCCACTGAACTGTGTAATCAGAAATGTACATAAGGCAAGCACAAATGTAAGAGCAATATTCCCTGTAACATTTGCTCCAAATGGGGGAGGAAAAGGAATCAGCCCCATAAGGTTGTTTATCAGAATAAAAAAGAACACGGAAAGAAGATAGGGCATATATTTTTCATACCTCTCCTCTCCGATATTTGGTATTGCAATATCATCACGGACAAACAGGACAGCAGGTTCGAGAAAGCTCTGTATCCCTTTTGGATGGCTTATACCGGTTTTCCTGTATGAGCGGGAAAGGGAGATAAACAGCCAAAGCCCTATAAGAGCGGCTGCCAGCATCCCCACAACAGTTTTTGTCATCGACAGATCGAGCGGCAGGTTTTCTTCATCCACTCCTCCTGCCTCATGAACACTAACAATTTTACCTTTCAGATCCCCCTCCTCTTCAAGCTTATAACCTTTGTAAATATTTCCGTGAGCCAGCTTTCTTGAGGAAAAAATATCAAATCCTTTCTCTTTGGTATAAAGAATCACAGGAAGATAGAGTGCAACATTTCTCCCGTCCTTCAGTGTAAGCAGATGCCATTCGTGAGAATCGGCAATATGATCAAGGATAAATGTGCTGGCATCAAATTTCGGCTTTTCCTCCTGAGCCATATGTTCCTCCTGGGCCGAAAGGATTACAGGGTACATCAGAATAAGCAGACTGAAGAGAATACTTTTGGCAGGTCGCATCGTGAAATCAATATAGTATTATAAAGATTTGCGTTTCAATGTGTTCAACATAAAGATCAGTGAATACAATGAGAATGCTAAATATAAGACAAAAAACATTAAAAGTGTAAACGGGTAAGTTTTTTTTAATACCCGAAACCAGATAAGGGCAAAGACCATTTCAAGAAGCATCTTAACTGTAATAGCAACCAGAATATGTATCGTTTGTGAGCCAGGATCTTTACCTTCTCCTTTACAAAAAACAAAAAGGGATATACCTGCAATAAGTGAATAACAAAAAGTCAGTATTATAATATCGCTAAATGGAAGCTTTATGGCGGGGAAAGATGTCAGGAAGTATCCGGTCATTAAAATAGCCAGGTCAAGAAGAAGCAATCCTGTTATAACCTTTTTAAATGACACCGGGATCAATGATCACTTTATAAAATCTTTGACGGCAATGTAGATACCTGCAAAAACACCTAAAAGAGAAAGTATGATTGTAAAAACAGGGGTTGATAATCCAATAAGTTTATCAAGCTTGATTCCGCCCCATGTCATAACCAGGATAACTGCTATCATCTGGAATGCAAGCCCTGTATATTTTCCGAAATCCCCGAATCCTTTACTTCCCGGATTTTTCGGAGTTCTTTTCTGGTTCTTTTGTCCTTGTGAAAGATTCTCCTTCATTATTTTCGCTTTCACTCATTTTGCAGTTTCCGGTGAATTTTGCGCCTGGTTCAATTGAAAGCTTGAAAGTAATAATATCCCCGGATATTTTTGAATCTGTTTTTAGTGTAAGAAGCTGACTCACAGAGATTCTGCCATCCACATTTCCGGAGACCTCAGAGTTTTTGCAATAAACCTCACCTTTGACTTTTCCGGTGGGTCCAATCACAACCTTACCTTTTGTTGTAAGGTTTCCGGTAAGCAATCCGTCAATTCGTATATCACCGTTTGATTTTATATCTCCGGTTATTTCGGTACCGTTACTGATAAGATTGATTGTAGTGTTGTCAGTCTCATTAAATTTTCCCATTTTTTCCCAGAATTATATATACAAACTTAATAACTCACAAATATAAAAACTATTGCAAGGAAAAATTAAATGTTGAGCATTTTTCCCCCCTTTGGGGGAAATTAAAAGGAGGTGCTTAAAGCATGGCAGTGAATCTATTCCGGATCATATGCCCACTTGAGATACATTGCGCCCCAAGTAAATCCGCCTCCGAAAGCAGCGAGAATGATCTTGTCTCCCTTATTAAGCTTTTTTTCATATTCCCACAGACACAACGGGATAGTGGCTGCAGTGGTATTTCCATAATTCTGGATATTTATCATGACCTTTTCGGGTGGCAATCCCATCCTTCTTCCTGTAGCATCAATAATCCTGAGATTTGCCTGATGAGGCACCAGCCAGGCGATATCATCAGCTTTAAGATTATTACGTTCCATAATCTCCGCAGCTACATCGGCCATATTTAAAACGGCAAATTTGAATACACTCTGACCTTCCTGATAAACATAATGCTCCCCGGCATCAATTGTCTCATGCGAGGCAGGCCTCGCTGATCCTCCGGCTTTTAAATGAAGAAACTTGCGTCCCGAGCCGTCAACATGAAAAATATAATCAATAATCCCGGAGTCTCCGGTTGTCGGTTCCAGCAGGACTGCGCCTGCAGCATCCCCGAAGAGAGGACAGGTTGTCCTGTCAGTGTAGTCGGTTATTGATGACATCTTATCGGCTCCCACTATTACTACTTTTTTATATTTGCCGGTTTCAATAAAAGTAGCACCTGTCTGAAGGGCAAAAATGAAACCCGAGCAGGCAGCTCCAAGGTCAAAGCTGAATGCATTCTTTATCCCGACCTTATCAGAAATTATATTGGCTGTTGCCGGGAATTGCATATCGGGGGTAACGGTGGCACAAATAAGCAGGTCAACCTCATCGGGTGAGGTCCTTGTCTTTTCAAGAAGTCCTTTGACAGCATTTTCACCAAGGTAAGAAGTCCCCATGTCTTCACCTTTCAGGATCCTTCGCTCCCTTATTCCGACTCTCTGCATTATCCATTCGTCGGAAGTATCAACCAATTTTGAAAGTTCAAAATTGTTGAGCTTATATTCCGGAACCCAGGCATGAATTCCGGTTATGGCAGCCCGGATATTTCCCATATTAAATAGCTTCAATAATCTTCTGCGACAGGGTTGCTTTAACAACAGCCCTGGTCTGAAGAATCATGTTCATCACGGCTTTTCTCTTCGAGATGCCATGACCAATTACCACGTTGGCGTTTATTCCCACGATTGGGGTTCCGCCTATATTTTCAAAATTGAAACGCTCAATAAACGGATGAGAAATGTTTATTTTCTTTGAAATAGAGTAAAATGCTTCAGCCTGTTTAAGAACTATATTTCCAACGAAACCATCGCAAACCACCACATCAGTAATATTCTCATGGAAAAGAGCATGACCCTCGACATTTCCCGTAAAGTTTAAACCGGGATGCTCCTTCATCAGTTCAAATGCCGCCTTAACAGCAGAGGTACCTTTCGTCTCCTCCTCACCAATATTCAGCAACCCGACTGAGGGATTATCTATCCCAAGAACAAACTTTGCATAAAGGCTTCCAAGGATCCCGTATTGAAGCAGGACATCCGGTTTGCAATCAGGATTAAGTCCGATATCAAGTATTACAGAATCACGCCCGTCAATACAGGGAAGTATCGTTGCCAGAGCCGGTCTGAAGACTCCCGGGATGACATTTACAGTATAGCTGGCTCCGACAAGCATAGCTCCGGTATTTCCTGCACTGCAAAAACCATCAAGAAGATTGTTTTTCAGCATTGCATATCCAATCGCAATACTCGAATCTTTCTTCTGTGAAAATGCTTTAGCAGGATGATCGCCCATCTCAATAACCTGTGAGGACGGAATAATCATGAATAATGACCGGGCGATCTTCATCTCGTCAAGTTTCCTCAGAATAGATCCTTCATCCCCCAGAAGATAAAGTGTTTCATCAGCAGACAAATGCTTCAGGGTATCAACTGCACCTTCAATAATAGCATCGGGTGCAAAATCACCGCCCATAACATCAACGCCAATTTTCATACTTCAATAATTTGATAAAGAAAATCAGGCTGTTGCCTTTTTCTCAACTGCAAGTTTTCCCCGGTAATAGCCGCACTCAGGACATACCCTGTGATACTGGACTGAAGATCCGCAGTTAGAGCAGGTCCCTACAGTCGGAGCTGTAGCTTTATAATGTGTTCTGCGCTTATCTCTTCTTGTCTTCGAATGTTTGTGTTTGGGATGTGCCATTTTACTCTTTTTTAATTATCATTCATAAGTTTTTTTAATTCGTCCCACCTGGGATCATTGCTTGGCTCCTCTTCAACCAGGTGTTCTTTCAGCTTCTCAAGCATAAAGGGATCGCATGTGCTTATCCCTTCTGCATTATCGGGGTGAATTCTCTGGATCGGTAGCGCAAGATGAATAAATTCATAAATATACTGGTTAAGATCCAATTGGTGCTCATCGCGAGGTATAGTTATAATTTCCGGATCACTTTCGTCCCTTTCATGCCCAAACTTTACCAGCAGTCTGTTTTCCCATTTAACGGGGTGATCAAAAATCTCAAGACACCTGTCGCAGCAAATCCTGACATTACCTGAAATTCCAATATCCACCTCAATATGCGTGGGGCTCTTGTTCACCCTGGTAACCACCATCAACTCACCTTCCTTTACCTCCGATTCTTCAAACAAGTCAAAAAACTCTTTATCAACCTCAAACTCAAATATGTGATGTCCGTCTTTAATTCCGCTTACTGGTATCGCAAATAATCGGGACATCTTTGAAAATTTTGGTCTGCAAAAATATAAATCCTTCTCCAATTAAAAAAATTATCAACAAAAAAGTAACATTAAATGCTTAAAAAGACCATCTGCCGGTTTTTTACTGCATCTTACCGATTATAATTTACCAATAATTGTTTTCAATTGTATTTTTGATACAGAATAAACTAAAAAGTCATGAAACCCACATGTTTTACTGTCACAAACACTTTTAAATACAATTTTATAAACATGTGGGTTCCATCATACCATTAAATTCAAAATTATATTATGATGAAAAACAGGAACCATCTCTTTGAAAGGCATAAAGAACATCATCCTCAGGTAGGGGTTGGATTGTTCCTTATTGTTCTGGGACTTGCTCTCCTGGTCGCAACGAATGATTTGCTGAAGCTGGGAAGCGTAAAAGAATATTTCACCTGGGAGACAGCACTTGTATTCATTGGTGCGTTGCTTCTTCTGAACCTTCAGTTCACAGGTGGACTGGTGCTGATTTCAATCGGAACCTGGTTTTTCATCGAAAACAGGGACTACGCATTACCTGACATTGTCAGGTCGATCTACTGGCCGGCAGTGATTGTTCTGATTGGACTGGGTTTTATAATTTCATCCTTCTTCAGGAGAAATAAAAAAACAATTAACTTCAAAAATAATTAAATCCATGGAAACACAAGAAGATTTCAGAGACGGACGCCGTCCGTTTAAAGGAGAAGATGGCAAGATAGATCATGATAATCGTCCTCCTGCCAATAATAAGACTTTGATAGGTGTGGTACTTGTTCTGGCAGGTCTGTTTCTTGTAATAAGAAATACGGGATTCTTTCCGGAATTCATTGATAATGTTATTTTCAGCTGGCCCATGCTGCTGGTCGCCATTGGCTTTGTTATGACGCTTGGAGCAACTGAAAAATCAGCGGGTGTTATAGTTATGGCAGTAGGCGGCTTTTTCATGATACCACTCGTTTTTCGTGAAACTTTTCATATGTATAACATGTTCTGGCCTTCGATATTCATAATTATTGGAATAGTATTTATAGTCTCCAGACGCCGGGGATGGAACGCAGTATCTTCAAAGGGAATAGTCGGGGATGATTATGTCGATTATGTAAATGTGTTCAGCGGTGGGGAACGCCAGATAGTCTCGCAGAATTTTAAAGGCGGAAAAATTTCAGCTGTCTTTGGTGGCATTGAACTCGATCTTACAAAGGCAAATCTTGCTCCTGGTGCCTCTGAACTTGAGATCGCATGTGTGTTCGGAGGGGCTACCATAATTGTCCCGGATGACTGGTACGTCACTATTCAGGTTACTCCCATACTGGGCGGATTCAGTGATTCACGCAAACTGAGCCCCGGAAGGTCAGTAGATTCAGCAAAGCATCTGCTAATAAAAGGAGCCGTTATATTTGGGGGCGGAGAAGTAAAAAGCTATTAAGTTTAAAGCTGGATGAAGCATCCCGTACTCGCGAACAGTTCAAGACTTATAATATGGTGGCTGGTATGGCTTTTCATTACGCTGGGCCAGCTGCTTTTGTACTATTATTCATATGGGAGTTTTTCAAATGCCTCTATCCCTGACGGAATATTATCTCTCATAATATACTCCGGAATTGGTTTGTCGTTATGGTATCCCTTCAGGTATTTTAATTCAACAAGCAGCAGAACCACTGCAATAATTGCTAATCTTGTCTTCAGCGGTGCAATATCTGTAACACTATGGGTGCTGATAACAAAGTATTTAGTGCAGCTGATACTTCCAAAGGTAAATGACTACCAGGCTTACTGGGAAGCAACTTTCCCCTACAGGGTTGGTACGGGAGTTTTTATTTACGGACTCATCGTTCTTGCATATTACCTTTTTATAAGTCTTTACAGGCTGTCAGAAAAGAATGCCAAAGAGGCAAGGCTTGAAAGCCTTGTCAAGGAGACCGAGCTTAAAATGCTGAGATCACAGATCAATCCGCATTTCCTTTTTAACAGCCTAAATTCGGTTAGCTCACTGACAATTACTGATCCGGATAAAGCCAGGGAGATGGTAATAAAGTTGTCGGAATTCATGAGGTATTCTTTGTCCAAAAAGGATGAACAGCCTGTTTCCCTGAGAAGTGAGCTCGAAAACCTCCGATTGTACCTCGAAATTGAAAAAGTCCGGTTCGGCGATAGATTGACAACTGAAGAAATCATCGATGAAAAATGCCTTGAAACCAAAATCCCGATAATGCTCCTTCAGCCGCTTTATGAAAATGCTGTAAAGCATGGGGTTTATGAAAGTACAGATAGTGTAAGCATAAAAACAAAAATAGCCTGTGGCAACGGATATGTTGAAATAGTAATTAGTAATGATTATGATCTGGCACCATCGTCAGCAAAAGGTACAGGTACTGGTTTACTGAATGTTTCCAGAAGGCTTGATCTGTTTTACGGAAACCGGGCGTCAATAAAAGCAACAAAGCAGAACGGGATCTATTCAGTATCACTTTTTATACCTGCAGAGGCCTTTAATTAAGATAAATCTAGGTAAATTTATCAACGATTTGTAACATAAAAGCGATGGAAAAGATCAGAACCGTAATAATTGATGATGAGGCCCCGGCAAGGGATATAATCAGACATTATCTGAAAGATCTGGATTATATAGATGTGATCACCGAATGTGGCGATGGATTTTCAGGGTTGAAAACAATTTCATTAATGAAACCCGATCTTGTTTTCCTTGATATCCAGATGCCAAGACTTACAGGAATTGAAATGCTTGAGGTTGTTACTGAAAAACCTGAGGTCATCTTTACAACAGCCTATGATCAGTTTGCAATAAGAGCTTTTGAGCTTAATGCTGTTGATTATCTTCTTAAACCCTTTCCAAAAAGACGATTCCTGGATGCGGTTAAAAAAGCTGCTGATAAGATACAATCAGGCGCCGGGAATACAGAACCTGCCAGTCAGATCCTAGCAAAAAAACCAGATCAGTCTCCTCCGGTCAACAGGATTGTTGTCAGGAAAGGAAATGCAATTAACCTGATACCAGTTGAAAATGTAAAATATGTTGAAGCCCAGGATGATTATGTGATGATCTACCACACTGAAGGCAAAGCTTTAAAACAGCAAACTATGAAGTTCTATGAAGATAATCTTTCAAAAACCGATTTTGTAAGGGTACACAGGTCTTATATAGTCAGGGTTTCCGAAATAAAGAGAATCGAACCCTATGGAAAGGATAACCATGTTGCCATTCTTAAATCGGGGGATAAGCTCCCTGTAAGCCGCACCGGATTCGGTTATCTTAAAGAAGAACTGAATTTTTGATTTCGATGAATACCCGTAAATCTTTGAAGGGGACTTTTATTTCAGCCCCCTTTAGGGGATTTGGGGGTTTTCATTTCTTCAGACGGTTGCATTTCTTATAGTGCCTGAAAGGACTAAATCTTTTAATCCACAAAAGCGGTACCGGGTCATAACCATGAGTACCTCCCGGTCTGCAGCGGAGAATCCTGGTAATGGCAAGAAATGATCCCTTCAGGGGTCCATGCATTCTCAGGGCATCAAGTGCATATTGCGAACATGAGGGGACATGACGGCATGATGGCCTCAGGTAGGGCGATATTGCATACCTGTAGAAATGTACCGGAAGTGATAATACTCTTATAAGAAATATCTTAAGTACTTTTGCCATCCTGCAAAGATAGCAAATAGGAGAAAGCACAGGCTTAGCTGGGAATTCATTAAAGCATGAAGAGAGTAAGACTTCAGGCATGACAAAATGACCAGAAAAAGTTATGTAATTGCTTTGGCAGGGGTTTTGAAGATTCAGACATTATTTAAAAAATCTAGTTATGCAAATACAACATGCAAATATGAATATCTGGGTAATATTCATCTTCTTCATGATCCTCAGCTGGATCGTAAGTGCTGTGTTAAAATCAAAATTCAGAAAGTATTCCAAAATACCTGTTGATAATGGTATGTCAGGTGCCCAGGTAGCGGAAAAAATGCTCAGGGATAATGGCATTTATGATGTAAAGGTTCAGAGTGTACAGGGGCAGCTCACTGACCATTATAATCCCCAGAACAAAACAATAAACCTGAGCCAGGATGTTTATAACAACAGGAGCATTTCTTCTGCAGCTGTTGCTGCCCACGAAACAGGACATGCTGTTCAGCATGCTCAGGCTTATGCATGGTTGGGCTTCAGGTCGAAGCTGGTGCCACCTGTGACCTTTGCATCCAAATATGTTCAGTGGATTCTTCTTATCGGTATAATAGCAGTAAACACCTTCCCCGCTCTTTTGCTTGCCGGAATAGTGCTATTTGCGCTTACAACCCTTTTCAGCTTTGTGACCCTTCCTGTGGAGATAAACGCTAGCCAGAGGGCTCTTGGATGGCTCTCAAATGCCGGGATAACTTCCTCAATGAATCATGACAAGGCACAGGACGCGCTCAAATGGGCAGCTTATACCTATGTTGTGGCTGCTCTGGGATCGCTTGCCACATTGCTTTATTACATAATGATATTTACCGGAGGCAGAAGGGACTGACAAAACGTTTATCTGCCTTCGCTTTCGAACCATACTGTTTTTTTGTGGATCAGCCTGATAACTGCCCATATAATAAATGCCGGTATTCCCAGATAGGTCCACATCGGGGTAAGATATACCCTTTCTGAAAGAAAATAGTTTCTGAAAAGATCGAGAGCAACAAATATTACAAATATGTTAATAAAGCTGTTATGCTCACGTTTGAGGACTGTTTTAACTGAAAATGAAAGAGTTGGTTTGATGAATCCCTTAAATCGCGGAATAACAGCCTTTACATTTTCTGACCATTTGTCATAAATCTCTCCAAATTTACGACGTAGAAATTGCTCTTCGGCAAACATAATCCTCTCATAATAGAGCCAATAAACAAGGATAAAGAAAACTATGGCCATTAATGACCTTAAAAAAAGTACGGGTCCAAGCCACATTAGAAAATTGCCAATATAAAGGGGATGCCGCACAACTGAATATATGCCGCTGGTATTAAGTTCATCCGCGACCTGGCCCGCTGCAGTATTCCTTCCTGAAGTACCTCTTGGAGCAAATCCAACTGTAATAATCCGTACAGCTTCACCCAGAAGGCTTATGCCAAGAAAAGCCAGCTCCTCCGTTGAGTCATACAGGATTGCCTGCCTGTTTGTCAGGTACAATACTATTATGCCTGCAATAACCAGGATGGCGGGCAGCCAGCTTCTCCTTCTGAATAACCAGTTGCCGCTCTTTTCAAATTCATGTACAAGTGCCATTCTGAAGCTGAGGTTTTTCTGAAGCGGTAAAAGTATAAAAAATTCAGAAACTGTATTTCAGCCTGAGGAATGCAAGGTTGATTTTCGATTTTTCGCCGTTCATAATTGCATCGAAATGCTGCCATAACAGTGAAAAATCGAGATTCTGCGCCAGTGAATAATCCATTGAAGGACCTACAAAATATCCTTCCAGGTCGGGGAACCAAATGGCAGCAAGAGTAAAGTTAAGAAGCGGAGTGGCAGCCCATGTGAACTGTCCGAATGCAGAAAACGTTGAGAATGCAAGGTCTTTTGTGGAAAAATTCCTTGAATACAAACTGCCAAAATTATTAAGATCAAGCGGATCATTACAGTACATTATCTGTATCTGGGCCATTGAATTATTCTTAAACACCTTATCGAGTCCGGCAGTTGCAATAACAATCCCTTCATCCCCGGGGAAGTCCTCATAAGGATCAAACCATGTTCCCTCACCCCTGAATGCAACACTTCCCACAGATCCTGACCAGCCGGCCCCTATAACAACATCTTCGCTGTTCATAAGTCCTGTAAGGAACTGGATATCGTAACCCCATTTGTTGAACCTGAAAAGCCCGGCAGCTGTGATATCGTTTTCACTGTTCACCTTCATTACAAATTCAGCCACAGACGATGCAGAAGGAAAATACTGAAGCCTCACTGCATCACTGCCAGGCCTTTCAATATAGTCAAAATCGAAATAGGAATAGGCATTGAAAATATCATTGGGATTCCAGACAAAGGTCTGGCCCCAGTTTATACGCTGCCTGCCAAGAGTAACCTGGAATTTATTGAAGTGGAGATCAAACCAGAGGCGGTCGACAGTTGTGTTTATAAGGAAAGATTGTTCCTCAATAATGTTCCACGACATATCAACCACTCCGTCATCATTTCCGATCATTCCTGTATATGGCCTGCCATATCTGACCATATCACCCGTAAAAAGCCGGTTTCTGAGTTCAGCTGCAAAAGTTATATTGTCGTTGATATATCCTCTGAAATTCAGCCTGTTATGCAGAAGAGTTTCATTCAAAAAGGGCCCAGATATGGAATCGAACATTGAACTCTGCATAGTTGTAAGATAGCCCTTAAGAGTTATCTTCTTTTCTTTCTCCTGAGACAATACATTAATAGATATTGTCAGTAAAAAGAGCAGTGTGAACAGATGTCTTTTATTCATGAAATCTGCTTGAAAGTATTATTCTCTTACATCATCTGAAACTACTTTCCCATCTTCGAGGGTAATAACCCTGTGAGCCATCTTTACTACCCTTGCATCATGAGTGGAAAAAATAAAGGTTATTTTCTCCTCATGGTTCAGTGTTTCCATTATCTCAAGGAGGGTTGAGGCGGATTTTGAATCAAGATTTGCTGTAGGCTCATCGGCAAGAACGAATTTCGGCTTTGAAGCCAGGGCTCTTGCAACAGCAACCCTTTGCTGTTGTCCGCCCGATAGTTTGGACGGACGGCTCTTCATTCTGTCGGACAGTCCGACAGCTTTTAAAAGCTCATAGGTTCTTTTATCACGTTCTTCCCTCGTCCTTCGCTGAAGTGACATAATGAATTCAACATTCTCCTTTGCTGTCAGAACAGGTATCAGGTTATACGACTGAAACACAAAACCGATATTTCTCATTCTGAAATCAATAAGTTCAGATGATTTCAGCAATGAAAGATCAGTACCATCTATGATTATCTTTCCTGAAGTGGGCTTGTCAAGTCCCCCAATCAGATTGAGAAGTGTAGTCTTTCCGGAACCTGAAGGTCCTACAATTGCAGCAAATTCAGCTTCCTGGAAATCGATGGTCACACCATTTACTGCGTGAACCTTGACTTCAGACCCATTGTATATTTTATGAACTTCTTTCAATTCGAGTATCTTCATAATTAATCGTTTTATTAATTATTATTCTGTTCTTAATGCCTCAACAGGATTCAGGGCAAGCGCTTTCCTTGCGGGCCATATTGAAGAAATTATTGCAGTTACAATTACCAGTATGATAATGAAAAGGAAAAAGTCAGCAGAAATAACAGGGTATACAACTGCAGAAAACCCTATAGCTTCAAAACCTTCTCCCCAGCTTGAAAAGTGGATCCCCGACTTCCCCAAAAGCTCAACAATAAGCCATCCCGACAACATTCCTATTATAGCTCCTACAATTGTAAGAAAGATCGTTTCGGTCATTATCATGCTAAAAACTTTGATCCTGTTCATACCAATGGCCATAAGCATTCCTATTTCTTTGGTCCTTTCAAGTATAGCCATCATCATGGTGTTGATGATCCCAAATGCCAGAGCAAGCATAATAATCCCAATAAAAATAAAATAATAAATAACCATGTAATCATTCATCATCGCAGCATCAGGTGCCAGCTCTTCCCATGTATTGACACTATTGCCGGCAGATATTCCAGTTAAATATTCCTTTACCTGATCCATGTTTTCAGGGTCCTTAAGCATTATTGCAATTTCATGGGTATATACCTCTCCTCCATAAAGATCTGCCAGATCTCCTGAATTTATATAAGCATTTGCCTGATCAAATCCACCGTTCCTGGTTTTAAAGATCCCGCAGACCCTGAATGTTCCCTGAACCGGAGCACCAGCTATATCCGAAATTGTGACCTGTATCTTGTTCCGTAACCTGTAATCGAGAGCTTTATCGATTATCTTAAGACCATACCTGTCGAGCTCTTTCTTATTAAATTGTTCCCTGAGTGCTTCCCTGAAATCCTTTTGTGACCTGAATCTTCTGTCCTTAAGGCTTTCCAGACGAGCAATAATTTCAACAGGGAAATTTTCATCCTTCAGGTTATTAATTGACTTCTCTGTAACTATATATTGCTTTAGTTTCAATAACTCCGCTGTCTTGTCGCTGATAAGAATTTCCCCGCGGCTGCCTGCTTTAAGATATTCTCCTCCTCCGGGAACAATATTTTTATATATTTCTGTCACCTTCTTCTCTTTTTCCGGGTCAATACCGTTTATGACAAATCCGCTGTTTGCCCAGGGTGTATTTACCATTGCAAAGATCTTAGTACGTCTGACCCACCCTGCTGCTGAAGGTAATGCTTCAACTGCCCTGAATAATTCGGATGTATCGGTTACAGTAAGAAGAATTTCTTCGTTTTTCAGGTATTCGGTATTATGAATCTGCAGGTGTGACATTTCATTATAAATAGCATCATGCACCCTTTGTTCCACCCAACCTTTCATAATTCCGACAAGAAGTACTCCTGAAATTATTCCGAGTGTAACGGCAACAATAACAACAAGACTGCGATTTCTGTTACGCCATAAATTCTTCCATGCGATTGACCAAATCATAGCCTTTATTTTTAACTTCTGAGTGCATCAATTTCCTTTAATTTCCCTATTTTTCTTAAAGGATATATTATTGCCATCAATACCATTAATCCGACAATAATTGCCTGCCAGTAAAAGTATGGCCCAAACCATGCGCTCGGCATTACAGCATCCCAGCCGTAATCCTCGAGCATTTTTGCAAGATCACCTTTCAGGACGATGGGATAATAGTAGAAATAAATGATTACGGGGGAACCAGCAATCAGTCCCGCAGTCAGTCCAATGAGACCAAGAAGAATTAGCTCGACAGTAACGATAAACTTCAGTCTTCGTTTTTGCATCCCTATTGAAACAAGGATCCCAAACTCCCTTTTCCTTTCGGCAACCATCATAAGAACGGTTCCGAATATTCCAAAGAAAATTATGAAGTAGAGTAATGCGAGCATCGCAAGCCCGCTCTGACTATCGCCCTGGATCTGCTGATACAGGATCGGATTAATCTCTTCCCACGTTTTGGAAATAGTATTCTTATCATCAAGCATTGAGTTAATGTTTTTCTTCGCCTCTTTAAGGATCTTTTTTGACCTTCCCGTAAGATTAACAGACAGCGAAGTTATTTTTCCCTCAAAATCGAAGAATTCCTGTGCTGCATGTATCGTCAATATAACAAGACGGCTGTCAATTTCGGGTGAAGGAATCTTTATTATGCCCCTTACCGGGAAAATCCCTGCAGCTGAGGCTCCATGATAACCCTGTCCCATAAGAATCAACGTATCGCCTATTGATACCTTAAGATAGCCTGCAAGCCGGTCGGAGACAAGAACACCCTCATCATTTTCTGCAAGATAACCGTTCAGGACCTCACATTCCTTGAGTATTACAGGTATAAAGAGTTCTCCGTCATCCTTTGGAAGACCCATCTCAAGCTCAACCCTTGCCCGTGATGAATATGATCTTCCGACATTCTTTTCAACAGCATCCAGTATATCCCGGGGAATGGTGTCTGCTTTTTTTAGTTTTTCCAGGGAGGATTCAGTAATTCTGTACCTGACAAGCTTGTTTTCAGGATCTGAGAATCTCCTTTCCTCCTCTGGATCAATAGCCAGGAGGGCAACACCTTTTGTGCTTGTACCATTTGAAGCAAGTGCAAATGATTCAATATGAGGAGTTACCGATATAACTTTTTCAATCTTTAATAAAGAGGTTTTTAAAGAATCGGTATAATCGAAAGAATAATCAACTGATGGATTATCCTGGTATTTAATGTGCTGTACCTGCATATGCCCTGAAAAGGATTCAATGAAGTTTGAGATCATATGATCATAACTGCCAAGCTGATATGACCGCATGATAACAGAAAAAAAGACTGCAAAAAACACCGATGCAGTAATAATGACTGTACGGCGTCTGTTCCGCCAGAGATTACGCCATGCTATTTTAATATCCTCTTTCATCCGTACATAATTTTGATTTTAAAGGTCGGATGGAACCACACATGATTGAGAGTGAATTATATTCATTAGGTGTTTGTGTTTTGGTCAATCATGTGGGTTTCATGTTGTGCTTCTGTCGCGGAATATTATTTTCAACAAACTTTAAGGGTCAATTTTAAATCTGCATGTGTTATCTCACATTTTTCATATTCTGCTGTGAGAAGAATCCCTCCTGCATTGGAATATTGAATTTTATTTCCTTGATTACCACCACAGTTTTGTTTCCCGGTTCCTCGGCAGGAAGAAGCTCTATTCTCGTCGGAATCATTCTTCCGTCCATAATCCTGATATCGGAACCTGTTTCAGTTCTTACAAGAACTCCTTCTTCGTCGTAGAGCTCAGACTTCAGGGTAAGGAAATCGTTTTTATCAATCCATCTTGTCTGATGTCCCCAGATTACTGCTGCATCCTCTTTTGCGATCATCTTTATACGGTAACAATTCCTGCCTGCCACCTGTTCCTCTCCGTTAAACTCATGTATATAATCATTCACTACCGATGACTCTTTAAGGATATCATCATTTGTGTAGTCGGAACCCATCCATCCCTGCGACATCATTGAGGGAGGAAGCTTAATAAGCCTGTTTATTGACGGATTCCAATTCCACATTTCATTTCCCCTTTTCAGGAATGACTGTCCTGCATCCTTTACAGGGGCAGTAATAAGTGTAAGGGAATATTCTTTTTCAAGGAGCCAGTTTTTAAACTCTACACTCCTTTGCCAGGCAGGTCTGATGATTGTCATCGTCATAACGGTATAGCTTGATTTTTCGCCGTTGAATTTCTCATCAGCTTTTCTTATAATATCAGTTGCTGAGAGCTGCTGGGCAACGAGCTGCTGGGATAAAAAAGAGAATCCGGCAATTAAAAGAATTGTAATCTCCGATCTGCGAAATATATTCATTGGGATCGCTTAAAATTTATCAAATTTAATCTAACCTATTCACTTTTAATTTTGAAATAAAAGAAATTCAGATAAATGAAGGTCTAAGTTACAAATAATAATTGGAGAGGCTAACCCGTTTATATAGGGAAAGAATATATATCTTTAACAGATTGTTTAAAATCTTTATACAATGTCAAGTCTCAAGATTTTACTTGGATTAATCCCTTCCACATCAAAAATTGAACAGGCCGAAAGTGACCTGATAGCCGAATTCAAAAAGCTTAAAGCATTCGCTGAATCCGACCTGCTTTCAAAATACAATAAACTTCATGACCAGGTAACCTCTGCCTCTTTTATTCAGAAAAAGAAGGAGACTGAATCCCTGCGGTATAAGAATTCGGAGGAATACAGCAAAGAAAAGGAGTTTTTTTCACTGCAGAAAGCCACTGATATCGTGCTATATTTTAGAACTGTTGCAGGAACCACTCTCAAAAGATTCAAGGATCTTGACGGTTCGCAGAAAATAAGGGATTTTGAAGAACTTGAGCATTTCATAAAATCAAATGCTTTCAGGCAGAAACAAAAAATGAAGCCCATTACATTCAAGGATTCAGATGAATACAGAAGATTCCTGGAATTCAAATCGTTAAAATCAGATCCTGAAATAAAGGCATTTAAAAAGGCGTCAAAAAAAGGGAAGCCGGAAAAGTCAAAAACCGTTCTGAAATTTGAAGAGCTCTCAAAGTATATAAGTAGCTCCGAATTCCTGGCAAAGAAAAACATGAAACCCATAACATTCAAGGATACTGAAGAATATAAAAAGCTTCTTGAATACAACCGTCTTAAGAACAGCCTTGATATAAAGGAGTTTTACAAATTCAAATCATCAAAGGAGTATGCCAACTTTCTGAACACCGATGGTTCCGCAAGGCTTTCACGATATAATGAACTCAAAGAGTATATTGCTACTCCCGGATTTAAAGAAAGAAAGGTTTATCTTCTTGACAAAAAGAGGTTTGAAAAAACAGGGGAGTTTATGGATCTGCAGGAATATGAAAAGCTGAAAAAGAATGAGGATATTATCTGGTATTTCAAAGTTAAGGATTCTGAT
>Ga0209668_10000388_pt1 | contig 18004 bp, 13 predicted proteins | sample FrelakmetPLP11PL_FD_187150 | JGI IMG/M metagenome (GOLD analysis project Ga0209668, IMG submission 187150) | Freshwater lake sediment microbial communities from the University of Notre Dame, USA, for methane emissions studies - PLP11 PL (SPAdes)... | ecosystem: Environmental > Aquatic >... | reverse complement strand
AACCAGTTGCTGGACGAAAATGCCCAGTTGCGTGCCGAGCTGGAAGAAGTAAGCCTTAAGCTGGCAACCATTCGCGAGATCCTTTTTGAATTTATGAATAAAAATTTCATATAATTTATTTTGCTAAGTCGTAGTAGTTTGTGTACCAATTAGGACCAGTAGCAGAGTCTGGGCTAACATAGGTAGTATTGGCACCTTGGGCAGATACGCAAATCGGCTTGCTTCCGTAGCGGGAAATCATTTTTACCAAAGGCGCGGGACAGGTACAGTGCTTTGCGGACGGCGGTTCATTCATTGAAATGTTCCAATCAAATGTGCCGCCGGCACACACATCCGCATTAAAATCGGCGCAACGGACGGTATTAACAATTCCTGTTGGGTCTGTTGTGGTTTTTGATACGGACGCGTAATTTGGGAACCCGCAGACGCATTCAAATTCACCGTGGTCGCCTCCGGCCCAGCCAGAGTACGTAAGCATGCCTCCCAGATTTAAATCACAAGAGTCCTGCTTTGCCGTAACCGGTAGGCAAGCGCTAGTGTTTGGGATCAATGAGCCATTGCCGAGCGAAAGCGGCTGGCAGGAGTACTCTACGTCGCCCTGGCACGGGGCACAGTCATCATCCGTTTTGCACAGTGTGCGGGTCACGCTGCAGTCGGTTGCCATATTTGAAAATGAATTGGGGTTTAGGTTGCTGGTTACCGGACTAGGTCGCAAAAAAATTCCCAGAATTGATAGACACACCAGCATAGTAACAATAATGCAGGAAAAATATTTGAAGAAGGTTTGTAACATTTTTTTTTATTTATCACAGAGCTTTCAAATAAAAAAAATGAACGATCGCATAATCAGGCTCTTCGTCATTGCACTGGCCGTAATTTGCGCCTACGTCGCCTACGAGTACCTGATGAAGCGCGTCGTGCTCCACGATCTGTGCCTCGTCGATACCAATAACTGCGCGTGGCTTCAGTACTGGTCCTACCAGAATACGGTGCTCGTTGACATGCAACCGACCGGGTACTCGATTTTCTTTGACGGCCAAACCGCGTTTACTTTTGGGGTCCAGCTAACCCGGGAGTACACTTGCCAGCCCGTCAAAGACAATGACGGAAAAGAAATTAATTACGACCCTGCGTACGAGGTAAATATTGTTACCGGGATACCTACCGGGGTCAAGTGTATTCTGTCAAGAGAAAATCTCCAGGATTTTTACCAAAAAAATAACGTGCAGCCCCAAAATATCTATGTCCGTACGGATTTAGATAAATTTGACGTACGTGCCATTATAAACAAACTACAAGACCTCGGGATAATAAATTTATCCACCGTTAAAAATATTTAATAATAAAAATTCTCACATGCCACCGATATTTAAAATTGTTTTATTTTTAATGGCCCTATTTATTATCATCTACCTCCTCGTTAATCTCCAGAACAAGTACAGTCCATTGTACCGCGATTTTTGCCGAAACGACTTCGATTGTCCCTCAAACGAACACTGTCTCTACGACCGGGACTACGACAACTCCATCTGCGTCTCCAACGGCACAATCGATTGCGGTCTCACGGCCGGCAAGGACCTTAAGGAGTGCGATCCCAGTGCCGCAAACTTTTGCGCCAATTCTTGCGTAAACCAGCCTCCGTTCCTGTGTCGCATTGTAACGCCCGGACGGCTGCAGGTCACGAGTCCCGGCGATAAAAATTTATATTCGCCAAACCCCAATGATGTCGTGAAGAGCCTGCCCGTTGCTTATAAACTGCAGCAATCAACGTCAATTGGCCAGGGAAGTGGAATGACGGTGGACGCCACCATATCCGGTGGGATCGTGGTATCCGCCGTCATCTCCAATATTGGAAATAATAAGTACAGCAAAAACGATGCCTTGGTGATCGCAGTTCCAAAACCAGCCTCCGGCGTTAAATCGGCATCGCCAATCAATCTGGCAAACATCAGTATCGTGGAGCTTGCAAATCCATTTGTATGGAAACAGGGCAGCACGGTGATTAACGTTCCAAATTCAAATCCCGGAAAAGGCTGGTGTTTGCCGGATGTCAGGCAGAAGACCTGCAACCAATTCACGTCGACCTCGGTGTTGACCGAAATCAATGACGGCGGAAAGACCGCATACACCTGGGACTGCCACTGCAACAACAACCTTATGTTTGACAAGGACGAGAACGGCGACTGTCTTGTGGAAAAGGCTTGTGGCTACGACAGCTCGGCTCCGGGCATTAACCTCATCAAGTCACTGTTTACCAACGCCGATGGAAATGCCGTTAGCTGTACCTCCGATTCAAACTGCACGACCGCCCAATCCTGTCTCGACAACAACGGCAATCCTGCCAACAAAACCAAATGCACCGACAATTGCTTTTGCTACGAAAATTGGCTTCTCAATAAAAATACCAATCCAATGGACGGGTTCTGTGTCTGTGACCAGGCCTCGGCCTCGGACAATCAGTACTCGGCCAACACAGAACCATCCACTTACCAGAAACTATGCCTCGCGGATACCTGCAAAGTACCGGGGTGCAGTAGCTGTGGCTGCAACAACGAGCAGGGAGATACCTGCAATGGCTGTGGCTGCGACTTGGCCGCCGGTATGCAAAACACTTGGAACACCTACATTCCGTGCGACTCTACCACGCGCAAAGCCTACTACTCGCCGGACTCGGGCAATAATCCGGACTACTGGTATGGACACGTCCTGGGTTGTCAGGTCGATGGTGTCGGGGACCCCAAGTGCATCCAGAATCCCTGCAATTCCGACATGTGCTACGCCCAATTACACGCCGACTCATCTAAATTTGACTGCATCGTCAAAGACCCTGCGTCGACAATTGGACCCGTTTTCGCCAACAACCCGGTCGGCTCCACCTGCATTGACCTGTGCAACGACGGAAAATCACTAAAAAATGGAGTAATTTTTGACTGCGGAGACCGTGGCACCTGCAAGGTTGTCACGGACGCAAAAGGCGTCCGGACACAACAGTGCGAGTGCAACGAAAATTACGCAAACGGGCCCGGCGACGTCTACTGCCAAACGAAGCTGTCGGGCCTCAAGGGACCGTGCATGTGTGGAGTCACAAATAATGGTTGCGTCCCGGGCATGACCTGCAACGGACCCTGTAACTTTGGAACCAGCGGCTCCGTGTGCTGCACCAATTACGATCCTAATAACTTTCCGTATTGTTTTTAGCAGTTGCCATTGAAGCCGCAGTACCACAGCTTGGGAACCTGGTCGTCTCGCTTATTGACGTTGAGTCCCGTCAGGTGATTGTCCTGCTGGTCGCCAGTGTTGTCCTTGACGCTCTGGTCCGTGCTACCCGGATTTCCGTCCGCCGTGCAAACGATTCCCCATCGCGAGTCGAATTTAGTGATACCGGTATTGCCAATATCATAGCCATGGTTCAGGTGGAACAGCTGCAGGTCACGCGCACATGGAATATTGTCGTACGTGCTGTTGCCGCTCTTTTCATTTAAACCGCCATTGATTGCCAGGGAACCGCCCTGGTTGTCCTTGTTCATCGATGTCCAGGTTAACCCTATATTGTCATTCATTTCTTTTGAGAATTCATCATTACCATTGAATTGGCATTGCGATGCAAACCCGTTGTTAGTACACGAAAATTTACTCATGTCCAAAATATCTTGCGCCATCTGAATGTTATCGGTGTCGGCAGAGCATGGACACTTTTCTGGCTGAAACGCTACGACACTATTCACCGGCCAGTACTTTTTAGTGCAATTTTCCTGAAACCCGCCGAGCGTTGTTTCCCGGGCAATACCTATCGCGTCATCCACGATCGGGCCCGTCGCGCTACAACAGCCCACCCAGTCGTGCGTTTTATCCGTTGATACAATATTTCCGCACGTGTAGTTGCCCTGCGCCGGGTCCACGTTTGGATAATATTGGCAAACTTTTGGCACGCTGTGGCACTGCGCACATGCAGGCTCATTGTCCTTTGGATTCCTGAAAGTAATGTCCGCACATTCGCTGTAGCACTCCTTTCCAAACAGGTTCGTGCTCTGCATGCACTGCTTTTCAGATCCGGTCGGATGCACGCTACAATCCCTTGGCGTCCCAAATGGTCCTCCGGTGTCACTGCACAGGCACTGGTTAGTGGCTTTGTCGTATTGTCCATGATAATAGGTACCGCTGTCGTACGTGAGATTGCAGGCGTAGTCCTCGTCCTGACACAGTCCTGTCGCGGGACCGGAAGGAACCTGGGAGTATCCAATGGCCGAGCAGTCGCAGGACGCCTTCGCCACGCCCGTAGTGCAGTCTCCCGCAATGCAGGTTTTATACTGGTAAAATCCTGCATTATCACTGTATACCTGGGAGAGGCACGGGTCCAGATGACAGTGATACGGGTCATTGGGCAGGGATATTGTCGGAATAAAATTTTCAAGATCGCCACTGCTATTCGTTTGACAGAGGCACTTGAACATCGGCGACCCGTCGGCGTTCTTTGACAATGGATTTACATGCTGCAAAGCGTTCTGTGAATCGGGATACGCCAGCGGATCGACAAACGGATCCCACGCGGTCCCGGCGGGAATTGTGAGTTGCTCGTTGACCTTAATCGCCTGGGTCGCCACCAGCTTATTGCCGCTCTGGTCCTGGGGACCGCTATCGCTCTCCCTAAAATTTTCCAAAAACTCATTGACACACGCCACCTGGGTCCCGCAGTCCGGTCCCGAAAAGAGATCCGGGTACAGACAGTCGCATTTCCACGACTGGCCAGATGCGTCACTCGTCCACAGCCACTGGCCCGTGTAGCTATTGCAGGTAGTGTTCTGGCCAACCGCAGGCAAGCACCAGTCTCCCTCGGACACCTTGTTGCCATTGAAGACGTAGTTGCTACTATCGGAGACGTAGGTGCACGTAAACTCGGAGGTGCACTTGGAGCACTGGCCAGTGGCGTCGCAGGGCGTCAGGGTGTCGTAGCAGGTGCTGCCCTGGATTTTGTTGTCGGGCAGGTCCTTCGGGGAGACCATGGGGAATGGGGAGACATTGAATTTTTCGGTTTCCGGAGCCAGGACGCAGTACAGGGTCAGCAGGATCAACACTACAAAAAACACAACAGTAAATGCCACGTAGTGTCTGGACAATGCCGTTGATAGTGACATTTTTTTTTATACTAGTGGATAAATTTTAAATATGTTCCCAACGAAATGATGGCACAAAATATGACGAAAACAATGAGCGAAATGAGCAGAATTTTTTCATTGGTCTGGTTGAGCTGAATATTGGGCTTGTAGGTGTCCGGCATTCCCGGTATATACGGCTGGTTGTTTTGAATTAAAAATGAGTTAGCTGCGACTCCGATCAGCGCCAGGCCCGCAATCACCGTAAACATCAGAAACGTTTTGGTGAACAAGGACGACATCGGCCCGTCCGATATATATATCGATGTATTGGCAATGGCCATGTAAATTGCAATGTTCAGAAAAAAGAGCAGCACCGCAATCACAAACACAGTGATTGTCCAGTGCCGTCCGAACCAGTACACCATTACCCGGTTAAGCGACGATAGCCGATCGGTCGACAACGAGTCGATCCGGATGGCCGACGTGGTGCTCGGAGTGTGTAACACATACCAGACGACGTACGCCAACACCGCCACCAGCAACACCCCAATAAACAATTTCTGCAATTTACGATTTACTGTTACAATCATATTTTTTTATTTATTATTTTTTATTAAATAAATTTTCCCGCAATTCAGTCGCCAATCCCAAAAATCCGTAGAGCCGTTTCAGCGCCGGATTGGCCTGTAATTCTGATTTTTTTACAGTCAACATCAGCTCCTTATTGATGTAGCCCACATTTTTTGGGAAGGCCTTGTTGACTTCCGAAAAAATAACCCCAATCGTCGGCTCTTTTTTTGTCTTGTGATAAATCAAATAAATTCCAACCCCCGGCGCTACCGCATCGGCTTTAAGCATTTTCTTGGCCAGTATTTTCTCCGGATCGATGCTAACCTGAATTTTTTCCGGCAGCTGGCTCATCCGGCTCATAATCACTTCGGAAAACTTCTGCATATCTACACTGCTGCAATCCGTCCCATTGTGAAACATGTAAAACAGCGTACTACCCACAAAAAATTGGGCTATTTTCTTGCCAGTACTCCCTTCATAGCACTCGGAACTGGGCCCGCTACAGTAGCCACTATCAGAGCCCTTGGGAATGTGACACTCGTAGCTACCCGCGGGAGACATCGACGGACACGGGTCGTTACCAACTGAGCACGCCGTATCAATGCTATAGTACTTTCCAAATCGCTCGCAGTAGTCCGCCGTCAGCGAGCAGCTACCGGTGCTTTTGTTGTAGTGAAATGCCGGCGCATCGGTAACGCCCGGCTCAGTGCCATTGCTTTTGCAACCGTCCGGATACGATCCGTCCGGATTGGGAACACACCGAGAGCTTGGCTCTTCGCAGTACTGGCGCAGCAAAAAATTACCGAGCACACACTGTCCCCCGTCCAAACAGTAGCCATTATTGCACGTGGCTGTCCCGACGCAGTCGGTGCTGCTGGTGCACCGGCACTTATTTACGCTTGTGTCGCACGATGACTTGGGGTAGTTGCAGCCGGTATTGTCAACGCACCCCACATCGGCTCGCCACTCGACATAGGGCTTGTCGGGATTCTTTGGGTCCTTGGATACAGGTTTGGGTGTGCAGGTATCGGAGTTACAGGTGTACGGCAGCTGTGACAAGTTATTGCAAAAGTCCTCGGTGGCGATCAAGCAAGTTCCGGAAAATACATCTGTTCCCAGGGTCGGCGCGAATTGGCAGTAGTGATTGACATCGGCCGGGTCGTCGGGATTTGGCAGGCACATCGGCAACATCGGCGACTTTGCAATACACTCCTTATTATTTTTGTTGTCGCCGGACGGATCGGGCGTGCATATTTCTGTCAAATCGATCGAAAACGGCACCGTCCAGTTTCGGCTGGAATCGTCGTTTTTAAAAGTAATGCAGCCCGCGCCATCCTTGCACTCGGCAATTTTCCCGTCGGCCGCACTCTTTTGCAGTGCCAGGCAGGCCGAATAGGCTACCTGGTCGGTGGCAAATGAAATGGCCCTTCCCAGGCTATCTGCATCAATGACTGACATTTTTATTTAATAAATACAAATAAAATAAAAATAATCAAAAGCACAAACACTACAGCAATGACCCAGTAATAATGCCGGTCCAGCCAATTCGCGACAACCCGATTGTTATTGGACAGCCGCAGAAACGTCGAGTCTAGCTGACTGGCATACCGCTGCAAAATACTATTGTCCAGCACCTCGCCACCGCTTGGCCACACAATTAGGTTCCCATTGCTGTCCTTGTTCTGGTAGGCCAGGTACAGTAACATCCCTTTGCCGAATTCAAGATTTTGGGCCGCCGTATCTTCCGGCGACAAGTAGTAATTGAAGTACTCGTTGAATGGAATGTTGATCGGCCAGGTGGCCTGCTGGTTTCCATTTAGCAAATCGGTGAGCAGCGCCTCCCGGAAGGCATCATTGTATTTTTTCGTCAGGTCGGTCATCGCATCGTGGTCCAGAAAGTTATTAAGGCCGCACGGATCGTACATGTCAAATATCATTCCAACAATCATAAACAAATCCATAAGCATACTTACTATTGGATTCTCTATCAAGTCCAAAGCCAACGACAGCGACTTCAACAGAAAGGTGGCAGCAAACCGGGAAACGCCAAACTCAAGGCCCTCTTTGAGCATCCCGGTAAGCAGCAGCGATGCATTGATCATCGACTCGGCGAATCCTTTCTCCGCCAGTTCGCTCATCCCGTCAACCAGGCCTTCGGAAAACCCTTTTTGCAGTAAACTCGTCAGTACTGATATCGTTCCTTTTACGCCGAGCTTACTGCCCTCAAATTCTGCATAACCAGTCCAAAATGCTGGACTTGCAATCAAATTTATTATCCGCTCGATAAGATCCATAAAATTTGTCAGGTTAATGTCGTCAATGATGTCACCGAGCGGGGCGCTTTTTTTTGCGCGGTTGACGCCCCTTGCGCGCCTCGCGGGCCCCGATGGGGACGGAAGATAAAAGTGCGAGGTCTGAAATGTAATTGTAGCAAGACTGTTGCTCGACGTACATTGCGAATCGTAGTACTTCTGGGTCAGGGGATTAATCACTCCAATGTACTTGGCCGGATTTTGACAATAGTCATGCACATTAACCCCTGACATTTATTTTTTTTTTTCGCCACTCTTTTATATTATTAAAAGAAAATGGAAAATTATGATTTGTCTGAATTATTTTCAGATAATAGCAGTTCGTTTGTCCACGTTTCCGGCGCCCTAAACACCGCTGACCTTCCTGCTGCTTTTAAAACCGCCATCGCGGCGGCTTCGCTGCTCTCAAACGATATTAAAAAAATTGTTTCAACGTTCTCAGTCACCCGCTCGCCTTCAAACGGAAAAATGGTCTTCTCCGTACCGGGCCTTGGCCGCGACCTCGACGAACACGACATCCGCGACCGATGGAACGGTTCCATTCACGGTTCCGGCATCGGCGCCGTTTTTCCCCCGGACCGGTTTGGCGTACTTCGCGACTTTTTTGGAAACCTGGGCGTTTTTCACTCCCCGGGGTTCCAAGGTGCTTATGCCGCCGCCGTCTCCGATTTTGAGTCAAACGTCGCCGTCCAGCAGGCCAATAAACTTGCGGCTCTTAACGCCCAGATTGCTTCAATTCCCATCCCGACGTCCCAAGAAGACCTGGACGCTATCCTCGTCAAGCAATCAATCACCCCGGACTACGCAACTCCCCAGGAACAAACCGCATGGATCACCCGCGACAACACTAATTTCAATCCAAAATACTTGTTTACTACTGTCACAAATCACCTGGCCGCTATGAACGGCTGCTGGTCAATTAAATTAAAGGACGCGTCAAAGTGCAAAGTGATGGCCGTTACCTGCAACCAAAAATCAACTGCGGCCAATGCAAACAGTTCGTTCCAGGCCTGCCAGCAGTGCGCGGACTACCTCGGCATTAGTAACACAACGGCCCAGCTCAGCGGCACCGGAAACAATTGGGGGGCAAAGCACTGTCCCGATTTATCGATAAACAGCACCAATAGCTACCATATTTACCACCGCGATTACCCAAAGAAAGGTTCCTATAATAATTTGGTCGATCCGTTGTCGGAAAATTTTTATAAAAATCTCTACCCCGGACTACCGTCCGGGACTCAGCACGCACCGTCAAAAAAATATTTATCGGAACCTGCCCAGCCGGACCCGTGTGCCGGTAACGCTCCGACCGACTCGTGCGGAGGTCCTGGCGGCGCGGCGTGCAGTCATTTTTTGTTTAACACCCAGCCCGGAACTACAATCAAATGCTTTAATGGAAATTTTTGGCTCGCAATGGCCGATATGTTTCCCGGAACGTTTTACTCAAAATCGTCTGATCTCTGGATTTGGATTTCAATCGGTGCTATGGTTATATTCTTTTTTTTATTTTTTTTATTTATTCACCGCTACCTTAAAAATAAAAGTTAAATGGATGTTTTTGGTGACATAGCTGAAGATCCCGAGGCTTTTGGTCGATTTAATGCTGGTGAGGGTATTGAGGGCAACGTACTAAGAGATAAAATGTCAAGTGAATTTAAAGACAACAAGTGGGGAAATACAAATGCTTTTGACGGTATGAAAGTAAATTACGATGAAAGTACAAAAGAAACTACAATTACAAACAAAAATGGAGACAAGATGACAACCAGTGAATTAGCTAAAAAAGCAAACGGTGATTTCTCAGTAGATCCCTCAGTAGGTCCAGATATTGGAGGCTATTTCGAATTTCTAACCTCTGGAGATTTTGACAAAACAGATCCACGTTTTGAAAAGGTGGAAAATGCACAAACCACAAATTTTAACAATAATCCCCTGAAAAAAGTCCAGGACCGCATGGCGTTGTCAAAAAAAAACGCCGCAGCCATTGCCGGGGGGGATGATACCTTAAATGATCCAAAGACAAGGGAAAAGACAATTGATAAATACAACGAAGATATAACAGAAAAAAAAAAAGAAGGAAGTAACTGGGATACGGCAAAATCTTGGTTAAAATGGATTGGAGCTACCGCTGGCGGTGTTCTTATTTACGATGAAATAAAACAACATCAAAACGAATGCAATGGTTGCTGGATCGTTAACTCCAAAACTGGAGATAAATGCAAAATCATGGATTTATCATGCGACCCTGCTAATGTAGACCCCGGTGCCAATGGAAGTGTATGTCCAATTTGTACCGACGTTTTGGGTGGAAGTAATGGTCAATCAAATTCTTCGGCTAATAATTTTGGTGTTTCTGGTAATACGTGCCCATCGCTAAGCTGGGCTCCTGGTTTTGCTTCAAATATTCAGGATAATAATTCTACCAAGGCACTATTGACATTGCCAATTCCATCCGGATATACCAACAATTACCCCGGCGGAGAAGCTGATGGTAACGGAAATTGTCTATATACAAATGCATCAACAACAACATCACTTCCGTGTGGCGGCAAACAGAGCTGCACGGGAGTCACCGGTCCCTGTGACGATACAACGTGCAATTCATCGACTTACACCTTACCGCCAAACTGTATTTTGAAGTGTGTCAATATGACACTGCTGGAGGCGCTCGATGATATGTTGCCAGGAATATTACCGGATGCTCCGAACAATATTTTAAGTTCAATTATAAAATACCTGCTCTATGCACTGGGAATTATACTCGGGGTGTACTTAATTTACATTGTTGGCAAGTGGGTTTTTTCAAAGATGACCAGCTCGCACTCGGAGTCCGGTCCGGCAAAAATAGAATTGACAACAACGTCGTCGCCTAAAGAATAAATATATTTTTTTTTTAAATAAAAAATGACAAATGTTTTAAAGACTCACAAATTTCAATACATAATAGGAGGTATTTTTATACTAATTTGTGTTGCCCTTCTCATCTACTTTTTGTTTTTCAGGGGCGCATCTTCGTCGACGTCGCCCACTTCCCCGAAATGCGATTCCCCAAAGGTACTCTGTGGCACCAATTGCTGCAACCAGTGCTCGACCACCGATCCTGGGAGCTGTTCCTACTGCAATTCAACCGACCTGACGGAATGCGTAAACTCGGATAATATAGTCACCTGCTGCAATAAAAACAACACATGTTCATGCATCGGCGGAACCACAGCGTCCTGTCCAGACAAGAATACTAACCAGTGCTGTCCTACTACTAATTTAATACCGTTTGGCAAAAGCATAAGCGGAACCAATGAATGTTGCTCCGTTAGTGCAGTCAACGCAGACGGATCCGGGATCTGTATAGATAATAACGGAAAATATCTATGCTGCCCCCAAGGATCTACTACAAATGATCAAGGCATTTGTTCCTGTCAAACAACATGCAGCCCTGGCTACACGCAGTGCGGCGGCGATACTTGCTACGATAACACTATATTCTGTTGCGACAAAACAGACCCAAAGAACCCAAAACCTTATTGTAAATTGGTGGGAGAAGTCTGTGATGTTACTAAAAAATCAGGACTTAATGTTTGCGGAACCCAATGCTGCCAAGGAGCTTGTGACGGAAATTATTGTTCCCAATGCAATATTGCAGACGCAAATCCATGTCAGGTTAATGGCGATAATCCACCAAAAGTAGATTGTTGCTACGGAGGCCAGACTTGTCTTTGCACAGGAGGCCAGGCCGGAGAAACGCCGGCCCAATGCTTTGCCGGTGAAAATACACAGCAGTGCTGCAACAACGGAAACGTTATTCTGTCGCAATTTAAAGCAAAAAATGGTTTAACGTACAAATCAACGACTGGGCTCAACGAGTGTTGTCCTTATAACCTGTACAACGCCGACGGAACAACCGTACGATGTACGTATCTGGACCCGAGTGATAATATAAATGTAGCCAATTGTTGTGAAACTTGCTCTAGTTATGGAAGGTGTGATGACAATTGCAATAGAAGCTCGGGGTTAGTGTCTTGCGAAGGCATGTGCTGGGATAACAAAATATTTGCTTGTACCAATAATAATTTGACATGCGTGGATGCAAAAACAGAAGTTTGTTCAAATAACAAAAACAGTGGCGGTCAGTCGGTTCCGCCTACCGTAACAAATTGTTGCTTAATTGGTGCTTGTGAATTGGACGCCAATAAGTTACAAACCGGAAACTGCCTGGCTTGCGATCCAAGTGAATTTACGCAGTGTCCGATCACCAGTCCCAGCGGGGCACAAAGCTACAATTGCTGCTTAACCAGTGAAACCGATTGCATGTGTACTGGGACCACCGCACAGTGTTCGAATAGCATTTGCTGCCCAAAAAACAATATAATTACTTTCGATAAAACCGTAAATGACAGTACTTGCGAAAAGGGATACAATTGCTGCTGTCCATGGGTTCCGGTCGACGGAGATAAAGACGGCAATACAATGCTTTGCTGTCCCAACGGAGTCGACACATCGACGACTCCATGGTCCTGCAATACATGTGGCGCCGGTTACTTTCCGTGCGCGGGAAAATGCTGGGATGCTACCCAATTTACTACGCCATGCACAACGACGGGCAACGACCCAGGCCCTGTTTGTAAAACATCTGGCAATACACGGTGTGGAACAACGTGTTGTCCCGGTAGTTGCAACCCAGATCCTAGCCAAGGATGCGCAGTTTCCGGCTGTACGGATCCGTCAAAGGTTTGCGATGCCGGACAAAGAAACGCCTGCTGTGCTCCCGATGAAACATGTGCCTGTGTCGGCGGAAAAATCGGCGGCGGAGCCTGTTCAAATCCTAGCGGAAATACCTGCTGCAACGTGTTGAACTATATTTCCTCCACCAAATATACCGACTATTTGACCGACGTTTGCTGCCCAGTTCCCGTGTTTGATACCAACGGAAAAATACTTTTCCCAGGCCCGGATGGCAGTCCTCTATGCTGCCCAAACGGCTATAATTCGGAACTAAAGCAGTGTGGAAATACCTGCGGAGATTTTTCAAAATATCCGGACAGTACCAGTAATTATGATTCTCAGGTTTGCGTGGATACTCAGGGATGTGTCTTGGAAACGGTCCAGACGGGTGCTACAATTCCTCCACATAATCCGCCATACTGTACGCCTGAACAAATCGCTAATGGAAATTGTCAATCGGGTAACTGTTTTTCGGCCTCGTGTAATTGGGGAAATACTACCATATATCCGGATCCACAGAGTTGGATTATGTCAAGACAATGCGATACAGCTCCATTGTACATCAACGAGTGCAATAACGAAACAACTCCCCCTAAATATGATTGTACTACCTTTAGTAATATAAGTTCAAGACCGGCCTACACGGAATGTGATATTATTTGTGGCACTGCATTGGTTCCAGCCGATAGTACTCACTCAGACTACGTAAGGTATTCATACGTCAAGGGTACCTCCGATTGCAAAGAAATGGACTGTTTAAAAAAAATGCAAGAATTTGGATTTGAAAATTATTATTTTGATACTACAACTTTTGAATGCGTTGCAATGGCAAAACCAAGTGGAACATGTCCAGGAACCCCCGGCAAAAGTTACATATGTTCAAACGAACATTGCGATCCATTTAATAAGTTACCACATACGTTAACACCAAAAGAAACAGTTTGTCCAGATCCAAAAAATAGTAATTGTACAATCCTTGAAAATCTACAGGAAACTAATTGCCCAGACAAATCAAAAAATTGTTTTACAGATCCTTATTTACCTCCTACCTCGTAATAATAAAAATAAAAAACAAAAATATATATATAAATATTATTTTAAAAAATAAAAAAAAAATGTCTGCCTGTCCATTGGGAAGTTACAAATGTAACTCAAATGGTTCTGGCAGTTGTAATATTACGCCAAGTGATACTACGTATACATGTGGTCCAAACAAATTTGTTGTAAATTCAAATTCCCTGGGCTTGAATTTAAGCGGGGCTTATTGCTATGCAGAACCATCAACTCCAGATAATTTTATCGCCTGCGTTCCCTCACTTGATAAAAAAACCACATCACCTGGTTGTAAGTTAGGCTATACAAGATGCGATAGCGGAGGAACTAATACTTGTACAGTTGGAAAACAGTACAATGCAAGTCAACTCTGTTCTGATAATTTTGGAAACGCTTATTCCATCAAAGACATAGCAGGTACAGAAATTATAGGCGCAACCTGCAACATTGATTCAAACACTGCTTGCCGACCCTTTTCCGAGGATTGCGGCGCCTCTGGCTGCCAGCCTCCGCAAACCTGCGTCTCCGAACTGACTAATGTTTGCAAAGCACCTCCCATTTAAACATGTAGTCCTCTTTGTGAAAACAACGCACAATGCATCGAAGATCCAAAAAATCCCGGCAATGGCATATGCGACTGCACGACGGCTTCCTTGGCAACCACAATAACAGACTGCTTTGGTACAGTTTATGGTTCTCCTGATCGCACAATGCAACTTATTTTTAATGGACCTGACGGATTTGTGCTGGCAACGCGTAATTTAGATGAGAACAAAGGCATTGTGAATGGTTGCTACGCAATTACAAATGGTTTAGTGTGCGCCGATGGTACAAATTATCAAGCAGATTCGTTTTTCTACCAATGCAAAAACAATGATGGTACTTGTCCCACTGATAATCTTTCCGTTGCTGTAAGCTCAGCTAAAGTTTGTGGAGAATATAAAAAGGGGTTTGAATACACAGGCATTGATAATCCAAAGTTAAGCGGTTGTGACATTGGTGTTTGCGATGAATCTACAATTCCCAAAGAAACTTGCAATCCGCCTTGCATCGTCAATCAGATTTGCACCATTGACCCAGCTAGTGGCAATAACAGGCCTTTTTGCTTTTACCTCCCAATATAGTATAATTTTTTTATGAAAATATTTTTGTGCTTTATAAAAACACAATAAGGGGTTTAAATACACAGGCATTAATCATCCAAAGTCAACCCCTTGTGCATGAAACATTGGTAATTGCGACTTGCAATCCGCCTTGCACGGACCCAATTAATGAGATTTGCATTGTAGATGTCTTAAATAATAAGCCTTTTTGGTTTGGATACACAAAACCCTAAACTTAAGTTTAAATTTTTTTTTGTCTAATATTAATAAAAAAATGACTTGCAGTCCTCCACTAATACCTTGTTTTGATAGTTCCGATACAACTGGTAGAAATACTTGCAGTATTACAAAAGATGTAACAAGTACCTTTCATGCATATAATAATAATAATCTATATGCCATTGTAGATAGTAATGGATATCCCATTAATAGTAATAGTATAACAATGGGATATTCCGAGAGCACAAGACAAAATTTAGTTGGATGCGTACCCAATAGCCTGGGGAAGGGATCTGGTAGTTGCTACGACAATAACGGAGACATAATTAATGGCTATAGGGCATGTACGGAAACAGAGTGTAAACCTGTTATATATGATAATAGTTTTCCACTGAATCAGTGTTCTTTAGCTTATGTTACTATTGAGGGAAATTATCAACCCTTCGCTTCGTGCACAAATAATAAAAGCAATGCATGCAAAGCCCCAGAATGCAATCCTCCGTGCGTCAATGGAGGAGTATGTACCACGGTCGATAACAAAACATTTTGTGACTGCTCTAATACCGGATTTGTTGCGAAAGATTGCTTTGCTTCTTGCAGAACAACCCCGATCGGCCGTGACTATTCGTTTCGGTACACTGGCAGCACTTGCGAAATACCGCCGCCTCCGGGGTTACCAGACGGGTTTGTTACTTACATGAATCATTGGCATTCCGGTGAACCTGAATGGCATTGTAATTCAAATCCTCTTGGAGAATCTTGCCAAAATGGTGAAATGCCTGGAATTACAAATTATACCGACGGCGATAATTGCCTTTCGGAAGGTAGGATTTGCGGAACAGACGGACACTTAGCATGGGCTACCGGCGCCGACCAGGGACTTTGTAATTGTTAAATAAAAAAAAATATTTTTAATAAATAAAAATGGAAAAATCACAAGAGTCATGGAAAAAATATTGGCCTTGGATTATCGCGGCAATCGGCTTTATCATTATAGTAATCGTAATAATATTTGCGCTCAAAGGAAGCGGCAGTGGAGGCGGCAGCGGTCCTAGCAATAATCCACCAAAAGCTTTATTGGGAACACCTACTATGACAAAGGCAGTCGCAGGGACAACTCAGCCCTGGAGACTATGGACCAAATACGCGATTGCGTATGTCGATACCAATGGAAGCGGAACCCATGACGGAAAAAATGATTTTTGTCCGAATTTACACGGGGTTCTTAGTAATGTCGTTGCCGTCCAATCAACTGTAAATACAAATCCTTCCTTTGCTGTTGCGCCAGCAGCAGGTTACGACATTTTAGTTTTTCGCACACAGGCAAAGGTAGTTGAGGATACCGTTGTTTCGGTTGCGGATCCTGTCGGTAAATTCAGTGACTGTACCACAATTACTCCCGGAACGAGCACCGAAACTTTAATGTTTACGATTAAATTTTCAGATAAAATCAATAACGCTTTTACCGATACTACCAATCCCTACTCCGGCCCCCCTGCTATAACAAATGTAAGGTACACAAAAATGACGGGAAGTGATCCGTCAAAAACTCCTTTTCGTGTCCCAACATTCTATCAGGTTCAGCTTTCACAGGGAGCAAATACCGGTACCCCCGGCAATTCAACAATCCCGGCTGTTTCCACAGCAACTCCGCTAGAGTACGGACCAATAATTTCATTTGATGGTACGCTAGATTCAGGACAACAAACGTTCGTAGGCGGATATACCATTAACGTGTACTACAGTTCTTCGGCTACTGGCACTTGGACGCAATTTAAATCGCCCATTAATTTTTCTCAAACGGATACTAGTACTATTAGTTTTACAGACCTGCAAAATTTGTTATACGTTACTCCGCCATCACTCTCTACGATTCTACCTGCAATTACCTACGTTGCCAATCCCGCGAAGTCACTGCCTTGGGGATATAAAACTGGGTTTCTCTTTGCTCTATCGGACTATTCAAACCCGGGAATTCCGGCTGTCATAGGAACCCCTTCTCAATTTATAGCATCAACATACCAGCCCATGGCTACATCATATCCCCAATTGAGTTTGGCACAACCAGCGGGAACTGACTTGTCCCAGTACTTTGTTGTTGTGTATTGTAGCGACAATAGCGCAGATCGAACAAAAGACCCAATCACTCCTACCGTTATTTGCGATTTTGTAAAAGGCGCCAACCCTACCATTTATTCGGCAAAAAATAATAAATATCCTGGAGTATCCGCAGCTGTTGTCGGAACGCCAGCATTCACACAAAATTATAACCAACTTCCTTTCATGACCCCAATATATATTCAAGCAACCCTAACTGATTTTTTCAATAAATTTACATTAGGACCTGCAGTATGGGGCGCAATCAGTAGCAAAAGTCAAACTACTCCGATCACCATTCCCCTCACTTTGGCTACCGGGTTAACATGGGCAAATTATTTTGACTCCACAAAAACAATAAGTACAACAGACTTGGGCCTTGGTTATAATTTTACATCCAGCACAGGCACTTTCACTCCATTAACAAACGCCACGCTTTCATTGAGCACGGATAGCAAAACACTCACGCTTGCCCTGACAATAGCAAATCCTTACGCGGGACTTGCATATCCCCCGACTTTTCAATGCAATAAGTGGACAAATGATGGAAATACATCGGCCGATTGCGACGACACTTGCAATGGACCCCCTACAACTGCCGGTTATTGCTGTTCGGGAAATAAATATATACCGATTCCGGCAAATACAATGGTAAACAAAAATGGTTCTTGCTCTGGTACTAACAAACAAGTAACATCAGTTGATGATTTTGCAAAGATATGTAGTACTGAAAAAACATACAACGACTTATTTCTGGTAAATTCATCTAATATTAAAACCAAAGATCCAAAATCGCAAACATACACAGGATTTTGTGTAAGCGACTGTCCAAACAATT
>Ga0209668_10000387_pt1 | contig 18021 bp, 9 predicted proteins | sample FrelakmetPLP11PL_FD_187150 | JGI IMG/M metagenome (GOLD analysis project Ga0209668, IMG submission 187150) | Freshwater lake sediment microbial communities from the University of Notre Dame, USA, for methane emissions studies - PLP11 PL (SPAdes)... | ecosystem: Environmental > Aquatic >... | reverse complement strand
TAAAAAACTAGCTTACCAGTATAATATTGAAACTTCTCTGTTTGTTTGCCCGCAAAATCGAACAGGATCTGTATCCATCTGAGGGGAGACTCGGAAGGCTGCACAATTCCCAATGAGTCCATGCCGTCAATACAGCTCTTTAATTTGTCAATAGCTTCGTCGAATTTATTATCGTTTGATAAAAGAACACCTTCCCAGAAACGGTGGTAAATTAAGCCAGGGCGATAGTTGTTTTTCAGGGATAGTTCCTGAATTTCATCCGACAGCTTATAATATTCCTGTCCTATTGCATAGAACATCACATACCGGATCATTAAATTTATCCTGGCTGTATCATTGGTCTCTTTCGAGATCTGAGCTTTCAGCGCTTCAGGATCATATGACTGGGCACGGGTATTCCCGCAGAACAGGATACTGTTCAGCATCGTAAGCTGAATAACCATGACTAAGAAAAATTTCACTATGGATTAGTAAGGACCCGGCTAATAAATATGCGGCATAAATGTAATATATAATTACATTATTCGATATTTAATAATTGTTAATAAGCTGCTTTAAGCAACTGATAGCATGTGACCCGGAAATTCCTTACTCATTATTTAATTTAAGATTGCCTCGTATCCTCAGGCGGCTTGTATCTGAAGAGGTCTGAAACATAAACAAACTATCTTTCACGGTTAGATATTTATCCGTATCAATCAGAAGCTCACCACCCGGATAGATAAACAATTTGTTCACTTTGAAATTATTATTGACAACGGGAGTATTGATCAATACTTTCGGAATTATAGCCGTATGGAGTGAATCAGGTACCGCATTTTTATTCCAGTTGCCCGGATCGGTCCACCACGGGCTGATATCTCCTTCCCAGGTGTATATTCCGTTGTCGAAGAGTACAAGCATCCTGTTGCTGATGATATATTCCCCGTTACCGGGAACATTCGTCTCCATCAGTAATTCCTGCGTGTAATAACCCGGATCGTATGCCAGGGAATTGTAGGTAATGGTAATTTCGATTCCGTACTCTGGCAGGATTGTGCCGAATGCAGGTTCTACATCGGTGATAAAGTCAGCCGGTATGCCAGAACTGAAAAATATTGCCAGGTTGTTGTGCACATAAGACGTGTTGTAAGCAACCTGCAGCCCCACTGAAGGTACTGAGGACTGAAGCCCAACAGTAGCACTGGCCAGGTTGAACCCGTCTGTTATGTCCTTATACTGTACTTTGATACTGCCATTTCGGTAAATGATCACCTGCATATCCATTGTATAAGCGCTATAACTTAGACGTGAAGTATTATCATACTGTACTATAGTATAATCGGCAAAATTCTGATAATATACGGCACAGCCGGTATAAGCTGAATACAGATCATCCCAGAATAAGGCGATGAAATCATTAGTTGTAGTATTATTTGTAGGAATGCTGGTATTGGAATAAGCAAATGAGGTGGCTGGCCTGAACGAAACCGCACCATTGCTGGCTATATAGAACTCGGTTTTGTTTACACCGTAGAACGGGAATGTAAATCCCATCGGGAAAGGACCGACCATACCATCGTCACCCAGGCTGGAAACAGATACCGAAATACCCGTAGCAGAAATGTCCATCCAGTTGCAGGCAGGCCCGCCCGGCTCATCGCTGTCGATCCAGGAATAGCCGTAGGAATCCGGTCCGCCGGCGCCCAGCACAACTGGATAACCCTGATCCGCATACTGATCTTCACCTTTGGCTTCTTCTCCGCTGCGTAAATCAAATGGCGCTCCGGGCCGGTTCTTCCCAATTTCCGGATTGTTCAGCAGGTCCATTGCTGCAAACAGCGGGAAGCTGAAGGCCAGTGTGCTTTCGCCAATGTTACTTACGAGTGTGCTGACCCCGTTTTCATGTCCTCCTGCCAGCACTTCCCCGTCTAAATTATCCGGGAGCACAATAACACCCGGCGCATTCCAATCCAGGCATTCCGGACCTATCGGGGCAGTCTGTCCTTCATCATAAACAGCCTGGACCGTGTAACAATACGTACCATAATCCGGAAGAATGTCTGTAAAAGTAGTTTCAGCTGTCGTACCAACCACGGTGCCGTCCCTGTTCACGATAAAGTACTGGAATGCCCGGCTGCCGGACCAATCCCAGTTCACCGCTACCTCACCGGTCAGGTCGTCCACCAGCGCTACGGTCAGGTTATATGCCGTATCCAGCGGATCGCCGGAGATGGTCATCGTCACCGGGATTGTGATCGTACCGACATCGGGATCAGAAGTGAATATGATCTCACCGGTGTAAACCTGTCCGGCTTCCTTGCCAGTGGCATCCAGGTGTGTGGGAATGTTGCTTGTGCCACCGAATGGTTGAATAGTACCGTCATCGTAATCCATTGTCAGCCAGCCGGCAGCAGGGCCTGAAGAAAGGCAGAGGGACATGGATACATTATAATAAGAAGTTATATCATCATAGTACGAACCATTCCATTGCAAGGTTGTACCATAATTGGTTTGTGCCAGAACCCAAAAGAAAGTGCAATCTGTTCCGGACCCGGCAACCTGGCCCTCGATAGAAATCCACCCGGTAGTCATATCGACATTCGGGAATTCTACGGTATATTCATACATCGGGTAATATCCCCAGAGATCACCCACATAGATGACATTTGCCGTTACGAGAAAGGATGCTAAGTTAGCCCCGGGTGTGCTTCCATCCTCCCAGAATTCTACCAGGAAATTTACCGGATCTTCTCCGCTGCAATAAGAATAGCAACAAGTAATCGGTAATCCCCAGAAGGTGATCTTGCCCACGTTCTCTGTCAATCCGATCACTTTCTGGTAAATTTTGTAAGGAGTTCCCTCCATAAGTTCAGAAGGATAAGCAGTATAGGCGTTATCAATGTCTACCGGATAACTGAAAAATGATTCTTCAGGGCAGACTAATAATTCCCGGTTGCCTAAGGGCTGCTTTTGTCCGTCATTGGCCAGGAAAGAGCCTGGTAAAGTGACTGAATTACTGATTTTACCCTTCGGTGCAGGCTCCGGATGATTAGCCTGTAAATGATTAACAGGATTTTCTTCCGGTAATTCGATATTTGCATCCCAGTCCAACGGTCCGGTGCCGTTATTGGTGACGCTCATGTCGAAAGTGAAATATTCATTCGGATTAAGCGTATAATCGATGATGAGCGGCTGAACCTCCATGGTGGGATGGAGGAGTGTGAAATCGTGCGTGACCTGGCTGTTTGCGATAATAGTAATGTCGGCCGTAACCGGATTGTGTCCTGTTTTAGTGCAGGTAACTGCATGGAGCCCGTCCGGAACATCCGGGAAGTAATAGTAACCTGTAGGATCAGTGGTTGTGGCCCATCCGATATCTTCAATTGTTATAGTAGCTCCTTCAATTGCAGCACCAGAGTAATCTGTCACATTGCCATCAAGATCCCCATAGGATCTGACATCAACGGTGAACGTGAAATCCATCCCTTCATTGCCTACATAGGCAGGGAAGAATATAGTGGCAGGACCGGGAATATTATTTTCTTCCAGCTGTGGATTATAATACCCATCACTACACCACGAGAAAACATAGGAATCCATCTCATTGTAAGCACTGCAATCAGAGCAATTATTGTAATAATAGTATCCTAGCGAAGGTATATAACCTGCGGTTCCGCAAAAATCGATTGAAAGTCTGTTGAGCGTATAAGGCAGATCGATTTCATACCAAACGGCCTTCCAGTCGAGATAGACCGGGCAATCCGGGAATGCACCGATTGTGGTTCCGTTGATCACTTGAGGATAAGGGCCGGAGATAAACTGCGCGGTCTCGCAATCATCATTGGCCGGTTCAGGAAAACCATAGACAGATATAGTGATTGGTCCGGAGGTAGATAATTCCTTTCCATAAACTCTTGCGTACCATGTCTCCCCTGCAAGAACCGGGATATTTGATATTTGTGACGCATAAGAATAGTTAGGACATTCAAAATCATCATTGTAAAAAGAAGGGTCTGTTTCGCAAGATGTATATATTTCCAGTTTGGTATCGATATAAGTACCACACAATGAAACGGTTGTAAGTACATTATAAGGTGAAGTGAATGAATACCAATGGCTTTCTCCTGAAACCAATGTTGCCCATAAAGCTGGGTCATTCACATTACCATAATTTATTGGATCATTGCAATCCATCCATTCCAGGCATTCTGGGCCTGTTGGTACTGTCTGTCCTTCATCATAGACAGCCTGGACGGTATAACAATATATGCCGTAATCCGGAAGGGTATCTGTAAAAATCGTTTCGGTTGTCGTACCAACCAGGAAGCCGTCTCTGTTCACGGCAAAGTACTGTAATGCCCGGTTAACGTCACAATCCCAATTCACCAGGACTTCACCGATCAGATCGTTCACCAGCCCGACTGTCAGATTAGATACCATGTCCAGCGTATCGCCAGCGACGGTCATTGTCACAGGGACGATGATCGTGCCAACATCAGGATCAGAGGCGAATACGATCTCAGCCGTGTAAATCTGTTCGGCTTCTTTGCCAGTAGCATCCAGGTGTGCAGGTATGTTGTCCGTGCCTCCGAACGGTGCAACATTGCCTTCATAGCGGTCCATTGTCAGCCAGTCAACGGCGGCGCCTCCGAGGCATAATGCCACCCTGTCGGGCAGCGGGCCGTATCCCTCCAAATATGCTGGGAAGCTTGCACCGGCCATCGTATTGAGCCAGTAAAAAGTCGGTGAAGTGGTTTGCTGTTGAACGCTTACCCAGCCGGCCTCCAAGGCTGTTGGAGGCACTTCAACCGTGAATACATAAGTTTGATAACCTAATACCATTACGCCAGTATTAACGGCTGTGATCGCAGTTGTATAAGTGGTAACCACCGCACCAGGCGTAGAACTAGAACCCGGGAGGCAGAGATCAACTTTAAAGGTTGGTGCTGCCGGTGGTGCAGAGGTATAGATTGCCCAGAAAGTAACGTTATAGATTACATCGGTTACTCCTGAGAAGGACTGGGAACATTTGTAACCTGTACCTAAAGTACTGTTCCACCCATTATTGGAACCTACCGGAGGAATGCTGAAAATACTCCCGTCAGGGCATAACATCAGGTCCCTGCTTCCATCTTCTCCCAACACCCGGCCATTTCCCGGTCCGATGGAAGAATTTTCACCAGGTGTATAAATTGAAGCTTGCAGTCCTTCGATAACTGTACCTGCAGGTACATTATCCGTTTCCGGGACGCTGATCGCAGTATCTGTCGCACCTTTGTCTCCTATTTCCGTAATAATTGCTGACCAATGCAGCGGCCCGTTGCCGTTGTTAATGACACTCATATCGAAGGTTAGGTATTCATTTGGATTAAGCGTATAATCGACGATGAGCGGCTGAACCTCCATGGTCGGATTGGTGAGCGTGAAATTCTGTGTAATAGTATCAAATGCAATTATGGTCACTGTTGCCATGGCAGGATTATATCCGGTCCTTTCACAATACACGTCAACATCACCGGCAATTAAATCTGTCAGGATGTAGTATCCTGTAGCGTCTGTAATTGTGGGTGTTCCACCTATCACATAGACCGTTGCTCCGGCAATGGGCAGGCTGTTATAGTCCGAAACGTGTCCTTCCACATCGCCCTGCAGCGGGCAGGAAGCATAAAGCAAACCTGGACCGATACCAACTGGGGGAGCAGTGTATGTGTTATCACCATCCTGATAAACCACAACACCTTGAGAATTTAATACTTGATACCAGTTCTCATAGGGCCATCCCCCAGGAACATATGTCGTGGTAATAGAAGCTCCGCTAGTGACGGGGAATGAGTAATAGGCAGGACCACTACCACTAGGTAAGGTCACATTAAATAACTCCTGTACACCATCAACAAAAACATTGAGTGAACCGCCATTCCATCCATCCCCGTAAGTATCATAAAGAGCAACCTGGTAATCGCAGCTCACAGGCGCACCCACAGTGCCTTCCAGGCGGAACATGAAATCCGAATTAAGGTATCCCAAGTCAGCCAGAGTGGTCCAGTTGATTGCACCAGATTCAAAACCGTCACCAGGATTGCGCCAGCACGAACCTGAATTATAGATTGAAGCTGTCCGGCTCCAGAACCATTGTCCGTCTGTTTCATAGGGGGAAGCGTCCTGGACTGAAATCCAGTAATGTCCAGATCCGAGCAGCAGGCCACCTGGAAGACTGACGGTTAGGACTGAGCTTGCGTTAGTACAGGTCAACCCCATGAAAGCAGTGGTCTCGACATCTGCCGGCATACCGGCAACATCATCATAAATGAAAACATGAACTAAAGTAGCTGTAGTAGATCCTGTGCCTGAAACGGTGACTGTCTCGATGTTCCAAAAAAAGCCCGGAGGAATGATGAAATCATCAGCACCCTGGCAATCATAAGCATCAAAATCTTCTTCAAAATCCCGTGATGCCTGCCCGCTCCCGGCAGGGTTCGTTTGCTCATACAGAACCGCCCTGGATAAAGGGAGTGCCTGATTCTTGCCGCCTTTGGATGATATCAATGGCTGTGCAGGCATAACAATAGATGATAATACAATTACCATCATGGTCAGCAGATAACCCGTAAAATCTTTCATGGTAATGCAATTAAGTTAATTATTTTGTTTTTGGCTGGTCATTATGATATAAAATTCTGGCAATCAATTTGTTTATTGATTTATATATTGTATTGATCCTGGTTTAAAATGGTTCAGCTATATAACTGTAAGGTTATAGTATGGTCTTATAAAAATAAACATTTAAAAGAAAAAAATCATTTTAGGTATAATGATTTTTGGGGGGAAGTGTCAAAGTCTTCCTCCTACCCGGCGAATGGTATGTGTCCCATGAGAAAAGGGCCTGGGCGTATAAAAGGATTTGATGACAACAAAGGATTGCCGGCTTCCAGTTTCTCCTCCCGGTGACCCGGAATACAAATTATAAGGACAAAGGTCATATCAGAACCATGGCGTGTCAATCACCAAAACAGGTGAGATTCGGGGAAAGAAATGGCAAAATATCACCTGAACAGGTGAGAAGACAGATGATAAGTTTGATATACCTTTACATCACCAAATTACAGAAATGAAAAAAGTAATCCCGGTCCTGATTTGCTTATTCTTCTTCACCGCTTTATGCTATGGGCAAGTTATTAAGTTTGATTCTTTGTTTAAGGTTTTGGAAACCTCAAAAAATGATTCTGCTAGGGTTAAAGCGCTGAATTATCTTGCCAGTTATTATATATCCAATAACCCTGATTCAGCAATTTATTTTGCTAAAAAAGCACAGGCTCTTGCAATAAAATCGAATATTCAACTTGGAAATGCCGATGCATTTTTAAATATTGGCAGTGCATTGTACATTCTTGGAGACTATGAAATGGCTTTGAACAATTGCAATGATGCGTTAACAATATATGATTTATATCTCCAGAAAGATACCACGCAGGAGAAATCAGCCAGAATTTTAAAAATCCTGAAACAGAAATCCGGTGTTTACAATATCATGGGAAATATTTATTGGAGACTGGGAAATTACCCTGAAGCTTTGAATAATCATGAGGCAGCATTAAAAATCAGGGAAGAAATCGGGGATAAGCAGGGCTACGCCAGCTCTTACAGCAACATCGGGTCAATCTACAGGGCAATGGGCAATTATCCTGAAGCATTGGATCACTACCTGGCTGCATTAAAAATCTATCAGGAAATCGGGGCTAAACAGTTTATCGGTCGCGGTTACCTGAACATCGGAAATGTTTATTTATACCAGGGCAATTATCCAGAAGCTTTGAAGAATTATTTTGCCGGATTAAAATTCTCTGAAGAAATAGGGGATAAACATGCCATTGCCACTCTTTACAATAACCTGGGGATCATTTATGAAGACCAGGGCAATTATCCTGACGCTTTAAAGAATTATCTGTCTTCATTAAAAATCAGGGAAGAAATCGGGGATAAACAGGGTATCTCTGATTGCTACCTGAATATGGGATCTTGTTATGATGACCTGCTTAATCCTGCTGAAGCAATGAAGAATTATTTAATTGCCATGAAGATTAAAGAAGAAATCGGGGATCAACAGGGTATTGCTGATTGCTATATGGGCATCGGAGCCTGTTATGAAGAAAGCGGTGATTACCCCGGAGCGCTGAAAAATTATTTCGCGGCTTTAAAAATCAGGGAAGATATGGGGGATAAGGAGGGAATCGCTTTTTCCTCTAATTCCATTGGACATATTTATACTTTGCAGAAAAAAAATATTGAAGCAGACCAATATTTGAATAAAGGGCTGGAACTTGCTCTGGAGATCGGTAATTTGAAAGATGTCAGCCAGGGCTATATGAATCTGGCAGCGTTAGACAGCGCACAGGGTGACTTTAAAAAGTCACTCGAGCATTATAAAATGTTCCTCGCTGTCCGCGACAGCATTGTAAACCAGGAGAATACAAATAAGATAACGCAGCTCCAGATGCAATATGAGTTTGATAAAAAAGAAGCACTGGCAAAGCATGATCAGGAAGAAAAAGACGCCCTGGCCCAGAAAGAATTGCAGAGGCAAAAACTGATAAAGAATTTTGCCCTGGGTACGATAGGCCTCGTACTTGTTTTATTTTTCTTTATCTACCGTTCATACCGTGCACGACAGGCGCTCCGACTGAATGACATCCGCAACCGGATTGCAGGCGACCTGCACGATGACATCGGCTCCACACTCAACAGCATTTCCATATACAGCGAAGTGGCAAAGAAAAAAGATGTTGACCATGATGAAGCACTGGAGATGATCGGCGATGCTTCGAGAAAAATTATTGATGCCATGAGCGACATTGTCTGGACCATTAATGCAGATAATGACAACTTCGAGAAAATAATCTTCAGGATGAAATCGCTTGCCTATAATTTGTTCAGGGCGAAAAAAATCGAATTCACTTTTCATTCCGATGAAGCCCTTAATGAAAAAAAACTTTCACTGGAAGAACGCAGGAATTTATATCTGATATTTAAAGAAGCTGTAAATAACCTCGTTAAATATTCAAAAGCAACCCGCGCAGCGATTACGCTGACCTTTGAGAATAACCTCATCAGGCTTCGTATCCAGGATAATGGCATCGGTTTCGACACTTCACAGGATACTGCAGGCAACGGATTAAAAAATATGAAGCGGAGGGCAGAAGAAATGAAAGCCAGGTTTAAAATTGACTCGCAGACTGGCAACGGAACGCAAATCGAATTAATTTTAAAAGTATGAGCAATATAAAAGTGGTCATATTTGAAGACAACACCAACCTCAGGCGCGGCCTTACTACCTTAATCAACGGCAGTAGCGGTTTCGAATGTACGGGAGCGTTCGGTAACTGTGATAACCTGATAAAAAATATCACCGACTCCAGGCCGGATGTCGTGCTGATGGATATTCAAATGCCCGGCATGGATGGTATTGAAGCCGTGAAAATGCTGGTGCCGCTATTCCCGGGAATTAAAATCCTGATGGAAACCATTTTTGAAGATGATGAAAAAGTATTTCACTCCATCTGCAGCGGAGCCAAAGGATACATTCTAAAGAACACCCCGCCTGTACAAATCCTTGAAGCCATAAGGGAAATTTATGAAGGTGGCGCTCCAATGACGCCAAGCATTGCAAGTAAAGTCCTTTCCATGTTCAAATCCGGGACTTCCTTTACCAGGGATGAATCTTATAATCTTACTGACCGCGAGATGGAAATTTTAAAATTCCTGGTAGAAGGAATGAGTTACAAGGCAGTTGCGGAAAAGTGTTTTGTCAGCCTGGATACGGTCAGCAGCCATGTAAAAAACATTTATAAGAAGTTGCAGGTTCATTCCAAATCGGAAGCGGTCGGAAAAGCGATAAAGGGAAAGATTGTTTAAAGCAGGCAGATCTCTCGCTGCGCTCGAGATGACGAATGTAAAGAATCTTTTGTGGAGGAAGGAGAGATGGACAATGAAAATTTCTTCTATAAAAAAATCTTTAGGTTTGCGGAACTAAAAATCGTATCTTTGCATCCCATTTGAATAATAAGCTATTCTATTGGTCATATTGCGGGGTGGAGCAGTGGTAGCTCGTCGGGCTCATAACCCGAAGGTCGTTGGTTCGAATCCAGCCCCCGCTACAAAGCCAGGACCCAACCATTAACCAGGTTGGGTTTTTATATGTATGCTGTTTACATTTTATATTCCATTAGATGTCACAAAACTTACGTGGGATTTACCTCGAATCTGATCCAACGTTATTACTCCCACAATCAACTTAGTAATAAAGGATGGACGATTAGGTGTAGACCTTGGCAAGTCATTCATGTTGAAATATTTGAAGATAAAGATGACGCCCGAAAACGTGAAATATTTTTTAAAAGTGGTCAGGGTAGACAATTTATTCAAAGAAACATCTTAAGAAGGTAGCCTGTCGGGCTCATATCCGCCGGAGGCGGACGTTGGTTCGAATCCAGCCCCCGCTACAAAGACAGGACCCAACCATTAACCAGGTTGGGTTTTTTATTTTGTCGGGCTCATATCCGCCGGAGGCGGACGTTGGTTCGAATCCAGCCCCCGCTACTCTGAAAACCAGGCACTTAGGTTTTTTTATTGACCGCTGATTGATGAGGTAAGGTGATGAGGTAAGGAAAAACTTCTGATAACCCTTATTGTCGCGCACTTCAGCTTTAATAAATAAACCCTTGCCAGAAGATTTCAAGCAAGGTGTCTATTAGCAAGCTTATGATTGGAGATTACATTTCCCGACTCAGTGTATTGATGGAATCCGCCTGCCCAAAATATTTATAAACCATTAATTTAATCTGCCGCCCGTTTAACAATTTAAAAATATCAGGACTTCCCCCAATATTTAGGGTACTTTCTATCACTTTCCTTACCAATTGCTGATTTGCGCAGTTTCCTAAGTGGAGAGAGTCTTTTTTATTAAAAATGGGATAACTTTTTTTAAAAATATTCCTTGACAAATCAGTTTAATTTTTGTATCTTTAGATCGCCAAAGTCTATAATCCAAAACATTAAGGTCCTATCTTTAATACTTTCCATTATAGCCTTAATAAAATAAATTTATTAACCAAAATCATTTAATAATGAAAACAAAAACATTCTTCGTGTTATGCCTTTTATTAGGCTTTGGGCTTACTCAGGGTTCAGCACAATCTTATTCCTACTGGGAGGTGTGGGACCAATATGCTATTAATGTTTATTGCGATGGTGAGTTGGTCGATAATTTAACAGGTGAAACTAATGTTCATACTATACTACATTTTAATAATCAAGACGAATTGGTTTGGGCCCGCCAGCAGTTCAACGGCGAATTGACAAGTAATATAACAGGAGAAGGTTTTACAGTTACGGATGAATTCGTATTTGATGAAATAGTCGGGACTGGGACTGGTCATTGCAACCTCATTGGTGATGCCGGCTCACATTATATTCTGACATATACCTGGGATCCTCTAATTTTAGTCGATTATGGATTAACGATCGTGACTGCTAACTGTATTGGAGAGTAATATTTAGTCTAAGCAATAACAACAAATCACACCCCGGAATTAGCATTCCTGGGGGTTTTTCATAGTGGCTGGCACTGGAAGTTGATGGAAAATTAATATACTGATAAATTCAAATGAGGTATGGAAACGAGGTTAGGAAAAAGGGTGGATTTTGGTAGTGAGGTAAGGTGACGAGGTAAGGAAAATTTCCAAAATATTTTCCCCCACAAATAGATACACAAAATAAATGATCATTTTCTTGCTGGAAACTTATTACTATTACCACCATCCATAGTAACTGCCATCCTATTCATAAATAATCGGCTAAAATCTTGATTTCCACCCTCTATTTCACTATATTTGAGCCTTCATAAGGAGTTTTAATGTCCTTGACGATTTGATGTATCTCACGCTACCCCTGACTGCCATTGTTCTATACCACACAGGCAATAATCCCTAATAAGCTCATATAATATCCGAAATGCCAAGTTAATTTGGGGGTCAATTATTAAAGACCATAGCTATGAAAAATTTCTACATCCTTTTAATTGTGATGTTTATGGTAAACTGCGCAGGAGGACAGGATTCAATCCTTGCATTACAAACATCCCGGCAACGCTCATTAATCCAGATATATGACAGTATCTATTATTGGGATTGGGATACCATCAGCATTGAATGGCGGATTGATCGAAAGATAATTGATATGGTTTATGATGACAATAATAATCTTATAAATTTAATAAGCCAAACCTGGAACGACAGCGCCTGGGAGAATTTTGACCAATACACCTATACCTATGATGCCAACAATAATCGAACAAGTTTCTTATACCAAACCTGGGATAACAGGGCCTGGATAAATGACTACCAACACATCTTTACTTACAATGCCAACAATTATTTAACAACTGAATTATTCCAAAACTGGGACGGCAGCACCTGGTTGAATGACTATCAATTTATCTATACTTACGATGCCATCAATAATACAACAAGTTACTTACGCCAAAACTGGAACGGCAGTACCTGGGTGAATATTTATCAATACCTCTATGCCTATGATGTCAACAATAATCGGACAAATGGATTATACCAGACCTGGAACGGCAGCGCCTGGGTGAATTCCATACAATTCAGCTATACCTATGATGCAAACAATAATCTGACAAGTGAATTAAGACAACATTGGATCGAACGCCTGGAAAAATAATTACCTGCGCAACTTGACTTATGATACCAGCAATAATCTGACAAGTGAATTATTTCAATACTGGAACGGCAACGCCTGGGTGAATGGAGATCAACTCACCTATACCTACGATGCCAGCAATAATCTGGCAAGTGAATTATGGCAAAACTGGAACGGCAGCACCTGGGAGAATTACTCACAATATACATATACTTGCGATGCAAACAATAATCGGACAAGTAAATTATGGCAAAACTGGAATGGCAGCACCTGGGTTAATCACTCTCTTGAGACCTATACTTATGATGACATCAATTTCCGTACAAGTTTTACTCGTAAATATTGGAATATTAATGGCACTGAAATAACGGATGGTGATAGCACCCACTATTATTTTCAAACGGTTGCTGGGATAAATGACTTGACGGTGACTTTAGAATGTTTTAAGGTTTACCCCAATCCCACATCCTCTTCCATCACCATCTCAACGCCCACCACGCCAATTAAGAACACATTTATGACCATAATAGACATCACTGGGGAACAACTGTTATTTCGCCAGATAACGGAACAACAGACGGTGGTGGATGTGTCTGGGTTGAGCCAAGGGGTTTATTTTGTGAAAGTGGCGGATGACAGGACGGTGATGGGGGCGAAGTTTATTAAGCAATAAGATTCCCTGCGGGATAATACAGATAAAATAATGGCACTATGAAAAATAAAAAGGTTGAGGAAAAAAGAACAAGTGATAAGAAAGAAAGTCTGCCAGACGAGAAAAACCAAATTAAAAAACCATTTTTTGTCCGATTTGTAGCGTTTATTCTGCGCTGGTTATAATGTCAGTTTCCTTTGTCGTTAGTATAGGGTTGATTTTATTACTGAGTCCTGTATCAAATATTTTCAGTCTGACTTCAAATCTGTGCCCGACCAGGTCAAATATGCTGATAACTTCAGTCGTTTTTTTTTAACCGCTGACGGGTCTTCGACGCCGTCAGGTTTGATATATAACTGACCTGTCAGCGTCCGACGAAGGAGGACCTGAAAGCGTCTGTAAACTCAATTCTCCCTCAGCACATACTCATCATACTCCAGCTCAAACCGCAGCTTGTGCCTGGATTCTTCCATCGCCAGGGTTTCGAAAATCTCTTTCAGCTCATCGTTCGGGGCACGCTCAGCCAATGCTGAATAAAGCTTGAATGCGGCTTTTTCCCTCTTCATCGCCAGCACCAGCGTATCTTCATAGCTCATTTTGCCGCTTGCTTTCACATCCACCACATAATCAGCGATCTTCAGGTCTGCAACATGTTGCCTGGGCATGGTGAACACGCCCTCTTCCCTGATCCGTGTCAATCTCTGCTTGTGTTTGATCTCTTCGCCGGCAAATTCCAGGAACACCTTCTTCATCTCTTCGGAATGGGCCTCCTTTGCCAGGCCGGTATAGAAATCAACGGCTTTTTGCTCCTGCTCGATGGCAAAGACCAATATCTCATCTACATGCTTAAACTCTTTCATACAGATCAATTTTTACGTTTTCAAATGCCTTTGCAAATTCGTTATCAAACCGCATGACAATATGATCACATCCATGCTCATAAAGCCTGTTCGGGTTATCTTCCATGGTAAAGGAGAAATGATGGACTACACTTTCACCCCCTTCCGGCAGCAACGAAAGCGCCTCTGAAAGCACCTCCTGCGCCCCTGCCCTCTGCTCTATGCCCAATGCCGTCAACAGGTCTGCAAGTTGAGCCAGCCCAGTCTTCTCCACTGCCGGTGTGAATTCAGCACCAAACTCCTGGATCACTTTCTGGGTGTTGGTGAAACTCCCGCCCGTCTCAACCGGCAGGGATGCCGGCAGGATCAGGTGTGCGTGTTTTGCCGTTTCAGTCATAAAACAATCCTGTACAACCACAAAGTCGGCGATCGTAAGCCACCCTGCCGTTTGAACCTTATGTCCGGTGCATCCGAGCGGATCTTCACCGAAAATGAAAATATTCTTCAGCAGGCCATCTTCCAGCGCGGTGTAAATGTCAGTACTGCCCAGACCTGGAAGGTCTTTTAAGACCTTCCAGGTCTCAGCAACCTTCCAGGTCTTAGCCAGCTTCTCCCGCAGCACTTCGTCAGTAATGGGCACTCCACCTACGCCGTATGACATGGAAACGCCCATATCAAATAATCCCTGTGCGTTGTTCTTCTCTTTCAGGGAAATCAGGCCGCTGCCCGTTTTGCCGAGTTTCCCGGTGATCAAAGCCAGGTTGAACAGCTCAGTGCAGGTGTTGGAGGAGAGTTCCTTCTCGGAGAAGACAATGATCGCATTAGGCTCATTGTTGTAACGTTTGGCAAATTCGATTACGTCATCCATGATCGGTGTACCTGCTTTCCGGACCAGGTCGACAAAATTCTCTTTCAGCAATTCAGCCTTATATTCTTCAAAACCAACGCAGTTGTCGCGGATAAATAGCCCGTTATGGAAATTATTGGCCACCAGGTAAAAATTGACAGCCTTGATAAAGTGGTAAATAGATTTGATTATCATTACCTCTTCAACTTTCCGGCTCATGGAACTATTCGCTTTGGTAGTCACCACTTCGACTGGCACTCCCTTTCGCAATCCTGCATTGTATATCATAAATCCGGCAACAGCGTTGTCGTTATTGATCTCCGAGCCGATAAGATAAATCTTGCTTGCATCTTTGATCTGGCTGAACGGCGTATTGGCCGTTGAATTATTCCGGTAGCCCATCCCGCGGTTCAGGTAATGAAAGCTGGTCACATTATTGGTATTTGCCCCTGCCCTGGCCAGCTTCTGAATAAGGTACATCTCTTCATTCGACAACCTGGCCCCGGCAAAAAACACATTTTCATCAGGTTTGACAGACTTGATGCGTTGGATAATGGTTTCAAAAGCCTTCTTGAATGAGACCTCTTCAAAACGACCGTTGATCTTCATTAACGGTTTGGTGATCCGGGACTTGTCGTTCAGGTAGTGATACCCGAATTTTGCGTAGCGGCAAAGGTTGCCGTCAGAATTTACCTGTCCTGCAATACCTGATACCTGCATTACAAACTGACTTTTGTGGTCAAGTGAAATGGAACATCCTACTGAACAATAGTTACAGATAGTTTCTGCTGCTTTCAGCTTCACGGGTCCCGGTTTGAAGGGGACATTCTCAGTAATCGCGCCGGTCGGGCAGGTGGTGATGCAAAGCCCGCAAGACTCGCAAGGAGTATCCTGCAAGGCAAGACCCATGCTGGGTGCAACGTAGGTATCGAAACCGCGGTTCACCAGCCCGAGCGCATCTGCTCCCACGACTTCACGGCAGATTCTTATGCAACGGCTGCAGAGGATGCATTTGTTATTGTCAAATTCGATGTAAGGATGCCGGAAATCAATATGATGTTCCTTGAATTCCCCAGCCTGGTTTTTCTGGTCTGCTTCGTATTTGCTGGAATAACGCTTCAGATCGCAGGTAAAAAGGGCAGTACAGCCGCATTCAAGGCAGCGCTGGGTTTCGTGGAATGCAACCTCATCCGAGGCATAACCCAGCTCCACTTCCCTGAAATTATTACGCTCTGATGGGTCAAGCGTCGGCATCTCCTCCCTTATCTGTTCCTTATAATATCCTTTATAATTTTTGTTAATCTGTGGTTTAAAATTGTCTTTTTTACTGAAAAACTCAGCCTTCATCGCCTCCACCGGCAATCCCTGCAGGTAAAGGTCGCAGCTATAGGAAGCTTTCCTCGCCTGGGCAATCGCGGCTATCAATGTTGCCGGGCCGGTTACACCGTCACCTGCGGCAAATATTGAAGGTATCCCTGTCTGCAAAGTTTTCGGATCGGCTTCCAGGTCACCCCAGCGGTTGGCCTTCACTTCACCTTTGTCGGCATGGGCCTTGATATCGTCAAGGAATTCAGCCACTGTTTTTTGCCCGATGGCAGCCAGGATGTAATCGACCTCCACATCAAATTCAGAGCCCATAACAGGCACAGGACGCCTTCTCCCGGAAGAATCGGATTCGCCGAGTTCCATCCGCAGGCAGGTGATCGACTTCACCCTCCCCTTTTCGTCTTTGTTGATCCTGCTGGGATTGGTCAGCAGCATGTATTCCACACCTTCGAGCCTGGATTCATGGATCTCGATTGGGTTGGCCGGCATTTCCTTTTCGGTCCGCCGGTATATTACATAAACTTTATCTGCGCCGCAGCGTTTGGAGGTCCGGCAGCAGTCCATGGCAGTATTTCCACCACCGATGACAGCCACTTTCTTCCCTTTGAAATCAAAGGGTTTCCCTGTCATTTCCATGTTTTTCAGGAAATCGATACCTGGAAAAACATTCTCTGCATCTTCGCCTTCGCAACCGATCAGCGTCCCTTTCTGGGAACCTATGGTCAGGATCAGGGCATCATACTGGTTTTTAAGGTATTTGTAAGAAACATCACTCCCGAATTTCTTGTTAAAATGGATGTTTACTCCCATTTCGGTGATGTTGTCTACTTCTTTCTGGAGAAGGTCATTGGGCAGCCGGTATTCCGGTATGCCATACCTGAGCCATCCGCCTGCTTTAGGGCTTGCTTCGAAGATATCGACCTGGTGGCCTTCCTTTTGGAGGAAAAATCCACAGGAAAGGCCGGCCGGCCCTGCTCCTATGACGGCGACTTTTTTGCCTGTCGCAGGTTTCATATCGGGCTTCCATTTGTTTGGCGAATCAATGTCTATATCGGAAGCAAAGCGCTTCAGGTAGTCAATGCCAACGGCGGCTCCTTCATCGAGGAGGTTACGGCGGCAGGCCACTTCGCATGGCCTCACGCAAACACGTCCGCAGATGGCAGGCAAAGGATTAGTTTCCTTGATAAGGCCAACTGCTTCGTGATACTTCCCTTTTTCGATCAGAGAAATATATCCCTGCACATCCACGCCTGCCGGGCAGGTTTGCTTGCAGGGACCTATGCAATCCGCATAATGGTTGCTCACGAGCAGGTCCAGTACGGTTTTGCGGGCCCGGTGAATCTTCTCGTTATCGGTCTCGATCCGCATCCCTTCGGAGATCTTCGTGGAACATGAAGGTTGAAGTCCTCTGAGGCCTTCAACTTCAACCACGCAGACATAGCATGAAGTAAAAGGCTCAAGGCGCGGGTCGTCACAAAGAGTGGGTATCTCTATATTGTTACGCCTGGCCAGTTCAAGGATGGTTTCACCGCGGTAACCGTCGACGATATTGCCATTCAGGATTATATTAACTTTCTCGCTCATTGTAGTTGCTTTAGATTATGTGGGTCAGGAAAGTTTTATCGCTTCGAATTTACATTTGGTATAACACATGCCGC
>Ga0209668_10000386_pt1 | contig 18030 bp, 22 predicted proteins | sample FrelakmetPLP11PL_FD_187150 | JGI IMG/M metagenome (GOLD analysis project Ga0209668, IMG submission 187150) | Freshwater lake sediment microbial communities from the University of Notre Dame, USA, for methane emissions studies - PLP11 PL (SPAdes)... | ecosystem: Environmental > Aquatic >... | reverse complement strand
TTTGGTTTGTGATAAACTCCTCACTGAGGATAATAAGCAGAGTAGGATGATAAGGTATGCCTTACCCGGTAAATTTTTCAATGGTACGATTTATTTGATAGCAGATAAATTCCAACATTGAATATCGAATAATAAATCAGTTTATTATTATGCTATTATGGTTTTAACTTTATTTTAATATGATTTTAGCAATTCAAAAGCTGCTTTGTTTAGCTGCGGCAATCAATGTTTGATCGAGTAGTTCTAATGATAATACCCAGCCATTTACCATTTGCTTATACTTTTTAAAGTGAGGCGTTTGAATATGGGCTTGATAGGCATCCATATTGGCATATACTTCAATAATGGTAATCTCGGTCGGCTTGTTTTTATTAGCGAGCGCAGTATAAGAAAGCACTCCCGGCTCATTTTGTATGGCGGCTTGCATTTGTTCCTTTAATGCCTGATGATATGCTTGAATATGATTGCTATCGATGCTGATTTTTGCTATTCTATACATAGTAGATTTTTCCTGTGCCTGAGCGGATGTGATAATAATTGATAAAAAAATGAAAAGTTGAAAAAGGATGCGCGTTTTCTTGAACATATAATTGTATAAAAGTTGATGATTACAGATTTGAATGCTCATATGCTGTTTTATTAATAACATAAATAAGATGCCGGTTTAAATAGTGATTCTCCGCAATTTTTGGATGATGAAATTCTCCTATTTTTTGCATGCCGATTCGTTTCATTACTGCTTCCGAGCGAATATTATGGATGGAAGTAAATGAATAAATACTGGAGAAATTTAATTCCGAAAACCCATATTCTAGCCAGGCATTTGCTGCTTCGGTAGCATACCCATTTCCCCACCATTTTCTATGAAATTTCCAGCCAATTTCAACGCAAGGCGTAAATGCAGCTTCAAAATTCGCGTAGAGACAACCTGTATATCCCATCCATTCGCCGGTTAATTTATGTTCTACCACCGAAAGTGAAAATTGATGTTGACGCAGATGATTTTGCATACGCTCATAAAATATAGAGCTCTCCGATGCAGAAAAGGGATGCAGAAAATATTCCATTACATCCTCATCCTGATTGAGTTCAATTAAATGCTGCAAATCATTCTCTTCCCAATATCTGAGGCGCAATCTGTTTGTGATTATTTCGAATTTCATGTTGAAATGAATCTTTAGTATTTTACTTTATATGTAAATCTTCAATAAAAAAATGCAGAAAGTAGAAATCTTTACTACATTTATTCCGAAAAATCGCTTACAAATCCAATATCTATTATATGAAAGTAACCTTTTTCCGATTACTGCAATTTGTCATTTTTCTTTTCATCAGTACCTCCCTTTTGGCGAGTGAGCAAACGGTTCAATCGGTAGGAATGGGCACAACCTACGACGAAGCCAGAACGAATGCAATCCGCTATGCGCTGGAAAATGTGTTTGGTACTTTTATTTCATCTCAAACTGAAATCAGAAATGATATTTTGCAGAAAGATGAAACCTACGGAATCAGTTTTGGGCACATCAAAAAAATAAAAGAAGTTAATAGCAGCAGAATTAATGGCGAGTTTCTGGTTACCCTGCAAGTAACGGTTTCAACTGAAAAGCTTGTTTCCTTTGTGCGAAGTAAGGGTATGGTGGTTGAATATAATGGAGATGATTTTGCCACCAACATTAAAGTACAGTTACTCAATGAAAAGAATGAGGCGCATTCGGTTGATATTCTAATGAAGTATGCCAGATTAGTGTTACCAAACTGTTTTGATTATGAAATAAAAGCTGGCAACCCCAGAAACTATATGCAAGGTGCCTGGGAAATTAACCTCAACTTGAATATAAGGGCAAATGACAATTTGAAGACTTTGGTTGCTCATTTGCAAAAAACGCTTGCCGATTTAAGTCTTACCAGTGCCGATATAGAAACCCGAAATAGTTTTGGAAAGTATCCGTATTCATTATCGTTCAATAATACTTTATACAAATTTAGATCCAATCAATCCAGAATCAATATGTGGAATACCTTTCGGGCAGAAGTAGGCAGTATTCGGGAATCGGCATTCTGCGATATATTTGAAAAAGTGCAGGTGAAAATGGATGCCGGACAGTATTCGGAGGAACTCAAATTTTCAAAAGAATGTTGGGCCGGGTTCTGTTTAAAGGATTTGGCAATTACCACGATTCGCAATCCTACGAATAACGATGATCTTTCGGATGTTTGCTATATTAGTATTCCTTTGGATAAGCAGGATAACCAAGTGGCAACCTATGCATATACACTCCTTTGGAAGGGAGGCGATGAATATGCATTAAAGGTTATTCAAAATATCCGCGGTTTTAAAGTGGTTAAATAGCGGCAGGTATTTTTCATTGCTTACATAGGCTGCGTAGGTTTAGTATGTAACTATCGTATTTACTGGCTTTAGAATACATCAGTAAAAATGGTATAAGAATCCGTAATCTATATAAGCGTTAACAATTGTATCGTTAGTAATTTTGCCGCATGATAAAATTTCGACTTTCGTTTGTTGGGATCATATTTTTATTGATGTTACTGTTCTCTCAAAAAATAGCAGCACAACAAAAAGTAGATGTTCAGCAGCAACCGATGAACTTTTCGGGTTCAATAGGCATTACAAATAATGGATTTTCTATTATTCCCTCATTTTCTTTTAATGATCCGGCTGCTGTAGTGCTGCTTTCTTGGAAAAAGCAATCATTTAGTGTGGACCCCGAGTTCCGAGTAACCCCAACCGGTAAAAAAGGCTCTATTTTATTGTGGTTTAGGTATCATGCAATAGAAAATAAAAAGTTCACCCTTCGAATGGGTGCGCACCCAGCTGTTAACTGGTTTCCTGAAACCATTTCAGAGAATGGTATTTCTGGGGAATTACTCAGACTAAGACGATTTTTTGCCTGGGAATTGGCACCTGCTTATCATTTTTCAAAAAATTGGACTACTACTTTATATTATTTACAGGGGAATGGGTTACAGCCAAACGGGCCCCAGACAACGCATTTTGTAAATCTCAATACTACTATCTCCAATCTGCCCATTTCTAAATCGCTGCGGTTTACAATAACCCCTGCTATCTACTATCTGTATGTAGACAGAAATGATGGAATATTTTTTACTGCTTCAGCTGCTGTGAGTAGTAGTAAGAGTCCGTTCTTATTGCAATCTACTATCAATCAGCAAATACACTCAAACATTCCCGGTACAAAGCCTTTTATGTGGAATATTGGTGTAGCATATGCTTTTAAAAAGAAGTTGATGTAAATGTTTGCCTTCTGATAAGATGCCAAAAGTACCTGTATTATGATGCGTATAAAAAGCAGTTGATTTATTTAGTTTTGATGCGTTTTCAAATATCAACTTTGTATAGCATCTGAGGCAAGGGGAACAGCCTGTATTTGGCAGCCTCGCTTTTCCCGATAGATACGGCTGTTTGAGTTTCTTACAATCGAAAGGCGTTTTCTATGATTTGTAAGAAAAGTATGCGCGCAATCACTGTTTTATAAAACTACAGAAAACAAAGTTCTGAACAGAGCCTGCAGGTGTAATATGGTCTTCTCTTTTACACTCCACATTTTTAAAATCAAACTTTTCAAACTTTTTTTTCATTTCGTCTTCATCATATTGTTTTATCTCCAGTCCGCTGCATTTTTTAGGTCCATCTACCGAGAATGTGCCAACGATAACCAAACCATCTACAGCTTTTTTTATGATAGAAAGATATTTTTCAATTTTAGCAGCATCAGTCTGAAAATGAAATGCAGCTCTATCGTGCCATACATCATATTTTTCAACTGGTGTAAAATCTAAAATATCACAAATAATCCAGGTTACTTTATCTGCGCTATCGCCTAATCTTTTTTTAGCTCTCAGTATGGCGGCTTCAGAAATATCCAAAACCGATACATGGGTATACCCCTCAGATAATAAAAAATCAACCAATTTACTATCACCACCTCCTATATCTATAATTCGGGCTGTTTTGGGAATGTTGAACTTATGGATAAACTCTAATGAAACAGTGGGAACCTCTTGAGTCCAACTTACCTCATGGGGCGCTTTGGTGCTATAAATGCTATCCCAATGCGCTTTTAGATTATCCTGCATAGCTCAATTTTTGTAAATTAACCTATAAATTTTGTGATAAATATCAAATTGAAAGTAAGAAAAAAAAGAGCGTTGTGATATAAGGATTACCCAGTGCCAATATTTTGTATTTTGTTATTAATGTAGGATGTAGTATAAGTTCCCCACGGAATTCGTTTATTTAAAAAGTGACAAAATTGTTGACTGACATCTATTTGTAAATCAACAACTTACATTCCCTAAAAATAAAATGAGAAATCTCTAAAGTTTATTAATACTCGTGCCATTGTCATTATTTACTTTTAAGGCTTTCTTGATCACTTTCAAATTTCTAAAGTAGCCAATTGTTCCGATGTCAACATAAAGGCCAATTCCACCCTTCTTATTACTTCCTAATAGTTTATCTATAATAAAAGTTGAATACTTTGCATCATTAATGAACATTTCTGCAGTTTCGCCATTTATATCAATACGCATTTTAATCCACTCATTTAATGCTACAGGAGCAGCACCTTCATACTTAAATGGAGCAATTTTTCTTAATGTGTCAAATTTAAAATGAGGATACGAAATATACTGTACTGCATGGTTTCTGGACAATTGACTGCTCGCTCTCCCTACTTTTGGTCTCACATAGATTGCTTCAAAACCCGAATCGTCTTCTTTTACACGAAAAAACATTCCGATAAAACCAGCTATTCCTGAATAAGGCGCAGGATGCTTAAGTTGACTATACATCATCACTTCGATAGTGCCGTTTTCAAAGTCATCCAAAGCGTCAAGCTTTGCATAGTGAGGCTCATCAACTGTTTTTTCAATATTATTGGAATCAAAAGGGATGGCACTTAAATCCCTTTCAATTTTTATCACATTTTTACCATCGAACCTAACAATTGAGCCTATCACATTATGCATTTCAAAAGTTTGTTTACCAAGCTGCATTCTTTTCTGTGATGCAGCAGTCGTAAAAATGAAAAGGAGTATTGAAGTTAATTGGATGATCTTTTTCATCTAGATTGTTTCTGCAAAGTTATTATCAATAGTGTACTTTTGTAACGTAGACAAAAAATAATGGTAACCAAATGGTAACTACAAACGCTGCAGCAAAATTTATAGTTAATCCTTTGAACTGTCCTGGAACCAGAGCCATGAGTATTATTGGAGGAAAGTGGAAACCAATCATTTTAAATGTTATTGGTGAACGTTCCATTCGATTTGGCAAACTTAATCAACTTATACCGGCAATCTCAAATAAGGTTCTTTCTAATGAACTAAAAGAGTTAGAAGTTTTCGGACTAATAAAAAGAAAGGAATACAAAAAGTTACCACCTATGGTTGAATATGAGCTCACTGCAGCCGGATTTTCCCTGATGCCTATATTGCACGAAATAGCTATATGGGGAAATACGATTTTGGCTAAACAGATAATAAAAAAAGGGCATACTGTAAAAGTATAAACCTTTTACTTTTACTTGTGCTTCCCTTTTCAACCAAAATAGTAACTGTAATGCGATGATTAAATAGGTGGCTATCTTGAAACGAGAAGATTGAACTATACGAAAAAGTAAAGAAGGATTTTCAATTTTCTTTTAGCAGAAATCGACACTTTTACTTTTTAAAAGCAAGACTTCCACAGGGTATCAAAGTAGTGTCTGAACCCATGCTAATTTTGTAAAACAAATTTTTGTCTTTTACTTCAAATTTGGCTCTTGCAGGTCCGCTTAAATTTATGTTAATCAAAACTGCTTGATAAAAATAATAATCTTCTTGGGGGTTTATCTTTTTTTTCAGAACGCTTATATGATGGGTTTCATCATTTACAAGTGATTGCAAATTGGTGAGTCCATAGTTGAATAACTGCACTTTCTCATTATTCATGATTTCTCGCGGAAGTACAATGTGTATGTAAGATTCAGGCGATTTGAAATAGGTGACTGCCGGGAATTTTACCTGTAATTCTATTGGTGTCGTTGATTGATTAATCACACGCGTCCAAAAAACTACATAGCCATATTTTTTCCCTTTATGGAACACTTGACTACCACCCCTGGGCAAACTATGGATAAACTTTACCAAATTTCCTTTGGAATCTGTGTATGTTGCTTCTGTGTCGATCCAATTGCGGTTAGGACCAACCTGGCCTGATGCGTTTTGATATGCCAGCAGTAAAATGAACGATACTAGTATTTTCATATTTATATATGATTATGAACTGCTAGCAAGTTTACAGGAATGACTTTATTACATCTCTGAAAATTAAAAAGAGAAAAACCAGTACGCCCACGATTACTTCCTTTCTGTACTTTTTTAGGAATTGAGTTAGTTGATCCATAAAACATAAATAAGGGTTCATTTCAAAATTAATACATATTTTTCATCAGTGCTTACAATAGATGACCAGAACTGCTGCTAAATTTCAATTGTAGAAAAAAAGTTGAGGAAGAATCCCGTCTTAAGTAGCTTGTTCGCCTTTGGATCATGTGAGGAGATTCACACTCACTCTCCCTCTCACTTTGTTTTTCGCTCCTTTTTTCAACGAAAGTTGCAGCAATCATGTGATGAATGAATGCTGTGTTCAAATGATAAGTGCAATTTTTTGAAACAAATGACAAAATGCTTTTGAGGGCATTTTGCCATTTGACCGAGTAGTGCAATCTTTGGATTGTCTATGTCTAAAAACTACACTCAACTCAGTTTGATACAAAGGTATCAGATTGAGGCATTCCTCAAAGTAGGAATGAAACAAAAAAAGATTGCCGAGGCGATTAATGTTGATCCCTCTACAATAAGTAGGGAATTGTGCCGCAATACAGCCAAAAGAGGCAGAACAGCTGGCGAATATATAGCTGAGAATGCCCAGCGGAAAGCGGAGCAGAGGCACCATTACAAGCCTAAGGCAACCAAATTTTCGACCCAGATGAAGGAACAAGCTGTTAGCTGGCTTTCTGTAGAAAAATTGAGTCCGGAGATCATTAGTGTTGAGGGGCATAAAACCGGCAAGTGCCCTATGAGCATAGAATCTTTGTATCAATGGATCTGGCAATGTAAGCATGGAAATAAGGCGACAGATAAGCCCTACAAAAAGATATATACCCACCTGAAGCATGGCAGGCGAAGGAGGAAAAGGGGCAACAGAAAGGATAGCAGAGGGATTATTCATAATCGGGTATCCATTGAAAAGCGGCCTAAAATTGTTCAGAAAAGAAGTCGTCCCGGTGATATTGAAGTAGACTTTATGTTGGGCAAGAACCATAAAGGAGCATTACTGGTTATGACTGACAGGGCAACGCTGCATACAAGCCTTCAAAAGCTGGAACATAGGCAAAGCAATGAGGTTAGTAAGGCAATCATAAAGAAACTAAAAAAGGCGGAATTCTCCTTGCATACTATGACCTTTGATAATGATAAAGGCTTTGCTGATCATATGACTGTTGCTGAGGCACTGAATATCAATACTTATTTTACTCGACCTTATACCAGCCAGGATAAAGGAACAGTTGAAAACCGAATCGGGCAACTCAGAAGGTTTTTCCCAAAAAAGACTGACCTTAGTACCGTAACAGATCAACAGGTTAAACAAGTTGAACAATTATTAAACAATAGACCAGTAAGAAAATTTAAATATAAAACACCTAACCAAGTGCTACAGGGAAAAATTGCACTTATTACTTGAACTTAGATAATTATAAAGATAAAAACTTATTCATAACATTATAAAAAATGAAAGTTTTAAAATTCATAATGCCCATTTTTCTTTTCACACAATCTTGTACCAGCAATAAGGCAAAACCAAATGAACAGCAATCTCAATCAACTTTAATTGATACTATAAAAAAAAGCTATAACAATTTCAGTCAAGCGGAAATTGACAGTAACTATGTTGAGTATCTAAAGGATATTGAAGAAAATCCTTATTATGATAATTTTGATACAGTAATTAAAGGTGGATATTATCTTTCTTATTATCACGACAAAGAATTACAATTCCTTTTATATAAAAAAGGTAATAAAGTAATAGATACAATTGGCGGTTGTTCATTGGGGCTCCCTTATAAAAACCTAGGATATATCGGTGCAGATTTTGACAGCACTTTTGTCTTTGTAAATTCCTTTGGTAAGGGGAATCCTCACTATATATGTCTTTATGATAAAATGACAATGAAAAATTTAATTCCAGAAGGAGGCGCCTTGATAGATGCTGATATAAATGAACAAGTTTTGCTTTATTCAAAAGTTGATTTGCCAGTTGAAAGTAATGGCGACAAAATGACATTGTTCGACACAAGAAAAATGACACAGAAAGACTATGCTTTCCCGGAGGAAATATTTGATGAACCTGAAAAATTAAACAGAATACGTTTGGTAAATGTGACAGACAAGACATTTACAATTGAATACTCTTATAAGGATAGAACAATAACAAGAAAGAGAAAGTACAGCCGCTAAAAAATTATTCACAAAAGCAAAACAGACTATAAAACCGGGATTTGTTAATGGAGGGCTGGGAATGAAATCATTTTTAAGGTAGTATAGTAAACGCAGCATATATGATGAGTAAAAAACACCTGTCTTGATAATTTACAGGATGGTTAACCTTTTCGAATTCAATCGTAAAATATTTTTGTATATTTTAGTAATGCGTTTTTATTTATCGCATCTTTATTCATTTGGGATGGATAGGCGTGAGAAACTAGCGGATATAAACATTTTATGGGTAACGCTTGACCGTTCGAATTGGTCAAAGGATGCGGCTTAACAATTTTCACTCGAAAAAATATACTCACGTTATTTGCTTGCATAATATGAACCCAATAATAGTCAATTGCATTTTACTTTATCTAACAGTTGTTATACTCTCACTTTTACAGTCCCGTTTAAGAATCGTTAAGGATGATCCGTCAACATATTTCATGCTACTAGTTTTATTGCCCATTTTAATTTTTGCTAAAGCAAAGGGTATTAAGACCTGGACCGGCTTAACTGCATTCGAAATTTTTGGATATACTTTAATGATTGGATATGTAAATGCTAAGAGAATTTTACCCAGGATTAACGAAGGCTACATTTACGCTTACACACTCTTTCACTGGTATCTACTATATGACACGATTAACATAAAAGGATTTAATTTTTGGCTAATATTAGTATTGTCAATTTCAATATATCCGACTTACTTAATAATTAAATCATCATTTGAACACAAAAAACTTGAACAAAACAGCAAAATTATTCTTTATTACTGGTTTTTGTTTACTATAGGATTCACTTATGCTGACCAGGTGGCATTAGACATTGTTGAGCCTGTTACAGCGTTGACTAAAATTGATTTCGGGAATTCGATGATTATATTATTTTCAGCGGTTCAATTATATTTTATTTCGACCATCTTTTCGTTGATTTTTGTTGGCATACCATTTTTTCATCTTGATCGTTCTTCTGAAAAATTTAAAGTTCGATGGAAGCGGGCTATGATTGACTGGCGGGAGATTTTAAAACATAAGCTTGACAACTATATAGAATATCAAATAAATATTGTACAAGTTATTTACATTACTGTTTTTTCAATTGTTCTCTTTTATATCGATACAGTAGAAAACTTTAGACAAATACTCATATTCATTTACACTGTATTATTGCCTGTAGTATTCTTCTACCTCAAGTGGACCCCAAAAAGTAATGTCGAATAGGAGTTTTGGCATGAATGTGATACTGTCAACAAAAGATTTACCGAAATACTTGAAGATTTAGGTAATTTCTTCAATAAAAATCAAATTGAGATTATTTCAATAAATATTAAATATTTACTTCCTTTGTAGGAATCACCGGGTCATCATGGTGATCCATTTGATAGGATTAATTATATCAAAAGCAAATACTGTTAACCATACTCCAATCTCTCGAGATGCAGCATTGAAAAAGTATAAGGTAAAACAACAGTGGAAATAACCGCCACGTAAAACAGCGATCACCTGCCTTGATACTCCTCAATATGACAAACCATTCCCAGTTCAATCGTGTAATTTTTTCGTATATTTAATTATGCGCAATTTTTTAGCCATCTATATATCTATTTGATTGGCATTTGCGTGTGGAAGTAGTGGGTATAAAAGAGTTGGCTGTAAGTAAAATCTTTATAAATTTATTTACCATGTATCAGAAATATTTTTTCATTTTTTATCTTCTAATTATTGTTACATTTCATGTTTCTTGTCAATCTCATCCGAATTCTCAAATTCCAAATCAAAATTGGAAGGATGTGTTTTTAATGCAAATAACTCAATTACAAGAAACAAAAAGCGAGCAAGTTCGAATAGACTCTTTAAAAAAAATTCTACAAATTCCAGTATCATTTTCTATTGAGATAATAGAGAGTTCTTTTTTTGAGAATGATAAAGGGAAAAATATATCGCTGGGTTTTCTCAAGGAGCAATCTCCATATGACTCCAGAATTACTTACACCATTAAGTTTGATAAAAACGTAAAAAAAATAATTTCAATCGAGAAAAATAAAATGGTGCAATCTAATTTATCGATACCTCCAGACGAGCCTATAATAACACCTAACGCAAATTTGCAAAAAATTTCCAGCAAAAAATAAAATGGCAATACCCATAATTTATATCGCACTTTTCATTTTGACAATTGTATTGTTCTTTAAAAAAAAGAAAGGACAATTAAGTATAAAATATAGTTGATATATGTACATCTTTTCTCAATACTGTGTAAGCTCTCCTAAAATCCGCTCAGTTCAAAATTGTAGAACTCTTCATTTGCTTGCGGGATGGACAAGCCATTTGAAGGAACGCAGTTTAAAATAGTAAACAGGCCTCCTTATCTTTCAACATGGAATCAACTGGGCACAATAGTAGTAAGACCACCAAGGATTATCTTGCGGGATTTGAAGATGCGAGCATTAAGAAGAATCATGAGGTATTGATTGATAGGTTAGAGTGATAATTTTTTAAACATAGTATATCAAAACAAGCAAAAACTAGATAATCCTAAAACCGGCCAACCATAATTCTATACAGTAGTGAAATATAATTTAAACCGATTCAAAACCGCCCAAGCAACTTGCTACCCGCAAGTTTTACAGGAAATGAAAAACGGCAAAAAGAGCAGTCATTGGATGTGGTTTATATTTCCGCAAATTGCCGGATTAGGTACATCTGCAACTGCCAAAAAATATGAGATTCTTAATAAAGAAGAAGCTGAATGTTATTTGAGGGATGAATTACTTTCCAAAAGACTGGTTGAACTAACCAGCATTTTGGTAGATGATATTGAAGGCAAAACAGCTGAAGATATATTCGGATTTCCCGATTACCTGAAGTTTCATTCATCCATAACACTTTTTTATTCAGTAATAATTACAAATACAGCATTTACGGATAACAGCACCTTTCGCTGCTTTGAAGCGGCTATCCGAAAATACTATGATGACAAACTGGATAGTGCTACGGTAGAAATTTTAAAGGCCTAATTATAATTTATCAAAGTAACTTCATATAGGTTTAGAGTAATTTCAGCTTTTTAATAATACATTTTCTATCCAAATTGTATTCCTTAAAATTAGTAAGTATTTTTAAATGTTTCAATTAATTGAATCTGTTCTCTTCGGCCTCTCGGTTGGCGATGCACTCGGTGTTCCGGTCGAATTCCGGAGCAGGGAATATATAAAGAATAACCCTGTTGAAGACATGATAGGGTTTGGCACTTATCAACTTCCACCAGGCACTTGGTCGGATGATAGCTCACTTAGCTTTTGTCTGGCTGAAGCAATTGCAAATGGCTACACCCCAGAAAAAACAGCGGATTATTTTGTTCGTTGGCTTTACGATAATTTCTGGACAGCCAGCGACCATGTTTTTGATGTGGGCATTGCTACCCGTAATGCTATTGATTTGATTGACAAAGGAATTTCACCAACTTTAGCAGGGGGAAATGATGAATATTCAAATGGCAACGGATCGCTGATGCGGATTGCCCCCTTGGTATTCTATTTAACAGATAAGCCGATTGAACATAGGTTTGCTATTGTGAAGGAAGTATCTTCCCTTACCCACAGGCATATCCGATCTGTTATCGCCTGTTTCTATTACATTGAATTTATGCGTTACTTATGTTTGCAAATTGATAAATATACGGCGTATAGAAAATTGCAATTGGAACTGCCGTTGTTTTTTGCTCAACAAAATATACCTGAAAATGAAACACTTATTTTTAATCGGCTCTTGAAGAGTTCTATTAATCAACTGCCCGAAGATAAAATTCAGAGCAGTGGATATGTTGTGCATACACTGGAAGCATCGATATGGTGTTTATTGAATACTGATTCTTATGCATCTGCAGTATTGAAAGCAGTAAACCTGGGAGATGATACTGATACGACAGGAGCTGTAACCGGCGCGGTGGCGGGGCTGCTTTATGGTAAGCAGTCAATTCCCAATAATTGGCTAAATAAGCTGGCCAGAGCAGATGATATAGCCAATTTAGCAAAAAGAATGGAAGCAGGTTTGGCGAAGAACTAATTTTTTATAAATATTTTAAAATAGAAATATTACGCTAAATTTTTTGTAAACCCTCCATCATAAGTTAATTATGCTAGAAAAGGTAGCGTGTATAAACAAATTAACCATAATACAATAAAACAAAATAAACTAGTGAACCAGATAACCCTAAACACAAAAAATCCCGAAATAGAATTTACCTTGAATGCTGAAGATAGCCATTTACTCATCCAAAGTATTCACCTAACATCGAAAAATTACAAAGGAAACCAATGGACTAATGTCATTTCAAAGGTTCAATTAACTGCTGAGTTGAAATATGTTGTTTTCAATGTTCCAGAACTACGGTTTATCGATGAAAGAAAAGAACAATTTCCAATTCTTTTACTAATTGATCCTTATGAGAATGGGCCAGTTTTTCGTGTAAACAAATTAATAAAAAACGAAACATTCCCATTGGGAATAGATCCTGAGCGAAAGTTCTATAACATATTGAAGTTAGGGATAAAAAATATTGAGCATCTTGATGATGATTACAACCTGGAATTCAACATTGAAAAATTTAAAATGGATGATTAAGATAACTTAGTACTAATAGCGAATAAGCGCTATGGCTTTTCGCATAGGAAACACAAGGCAATATGCTCGTTAAAAAAATATTTTTTCAATAAATGCTAAAATCAAAAAAACTTATATAGCTTTGTTCTGTCATCAAGAATGTGGCAATTGCCACATACCAACCGAGTAGAACACCACGGTGGTAAAATGATGAGGGTTTCAGACCAAAAGAGTTCATCCTCCTCCAACTGTTTACCCTTTTCATTTTCTGATGCTTCAACCATGCAGATGCTGCTTAGCGCGCAGGTGGCATTTATATGGCTAAACCGTAAAATGAAATTGATCAATCACATGTAAAATCATTCTTAACAGCATCACGAGCAGCCAATGGCTCGCCAACCTGTTGTAGCAAACAAGGTGGCTCATTGATGTGTCTGCCTTTCTCGGAGAAAATGTTAAGGTAGAAACTAATTGCTAAGCGACTCGCTGGTGGTGCACAAAACAGGCACCATGAAAAATTATCACAACAGTTTTCTATCCTATTTCGCTTGGGAAGAACCGGAATCCATAATGATCTCTTCTACTCAAATTGCCACCCCTTTACTACTTTGTAACAAATGGGAATGGGGAAGCGGTCTTGCAGTCGCTATAGGTGATGTAGCAATGGCGAATGTGATTCCCGGCCTATACCTTAAATATTCCTGTTAGTGTCTTCGCAGACACCAATCAACCATTTAACTCAATTTTTAAAACTATTAATCATGCCAAGTAAATTAAAACACATCCTCATTGAACGAACTGGGGACAGAGAAATCAATACAGAAAATATTGTACAGTATCGGTAGAAAACCAATGCAGAGTTGATTGAAACTTAAAACAAACAACAGGCACTCGTTCTAATTGGTTCCTGGCCGCAGGCTTTAATGTGCTTTTCCCTCTGCATTGTTTTCAAGGAACGCTTTGGAAAATCACCTGTTCTTGTAGAGAATTTTGTGCTCTCTTTAACTGAACCAATAGTACCGGTAGGGGATAGCTGGGAGTATTTTGAAACACCGGAATCAGGGCAAGCGGAATAATAAATCGTATAAAAATTAAAAACTCAAAAAATGGTAAACCGAAAAAGTCGAAATACATATTTTCTAACTCATGGTAGTCCAAGAAAGCGAATGGGACTGTACTGTAAAAGTAAAGATGTAAGTAAACCTCAAAAAGAAATTAAAAGAAAGAAAAAGAGGAAAGGAATAGTAATCCCTTTTAATGAAGCAAGGGGATTCAAAAAAAAATCAAATAATCAAGCCGAAGGCGATAAAAGTAAAAAAAAGAAAGGGTGGAAGTTAATTGCAGTTACCTGGAAAGATGCAAAAGAATACTTTGAAAATCTTGAAAAGATAAATAGTGCGCAGCGTAAAATCTCAGCCTAGATAACAAATTAAAAATTATAAAATGAAGCGAAAATCTATTCAACCATTTTACGGAATCCTTACAATCGGATTAGAAATCGGGTATGAAAAAATAAAAATGAATGAAAATGAAATAATCGCCTTCATTCAGGCTTACCAGGATGCATTGATAAAAAATAAGCAAATCTATTTGAGCGCATCCATTTCTAATTGTACAATAGTTTTAAGCGGACTGATAGAGCCTCATTTAAAGATCAGTTTTATTAACTACCCCAAATTCGAGTTACCTCCTGCAGTCTTAAAATTTGAGATAGAAGAACTATCCACACAGTTACTATTGGCTTTTAAACAGAATAGAGTTGTGATTGAATATCTCGATGAATTAATTATGCTTGAAAATTCCGAAGAAATTGACCCGAGAATTTTACAATTAACTGATGTTTAAACAAGTCAACTTTACGAATCAACCCTTTTTAAAAGTTAATTACTAATCAAATAGTCCAATTCACTCATCCAAAAACTATAACCATGCAACATCTTAGTTACCCATTCGATCAAACAGCAAAACTCAAAATCACCAACGCCAGCAAAACGATTTTACTGGAAGCCGAGTTGGCTTCTTCAGAAATTGAGATTTTTCAATCGCTCAATTATCGACAGCCCGATGAATTCATCCAGCCACTGGTACTTCAATTTGAAAACCCAGACATCCAGTATTTCTCGATGCAATCCTTTACCTTTCCAGTTGTTCAGGTATGTGCCGAGAGGAAAACCGGATTGGTAAAAAGAGTTGCATCAATTCCAGCGCAAGCCAATGCTGGTGGTAATTTCATCCAATGTTATTCGGAATTTTTGTTGGTAATGTTTTTGCATCCCAATCATCCTGTTTTGAAACAGATTAAAACGGGTGTTACAACCATCCGGTTCTAAAAATAGTCTACTAATTTTTACCCTTAAAACTTACAATATATGACTACAAACAACCATCAATTCCCGAAACCCTCGGAGGAACATGATAAAAAAGAGGTGGACCCCAAGCCGGATGCCAGGGCTGGATTTCTCCTGCACCAACGGATGCTGGGTGTCATGGTAAAGAAGGGGTATGCCGAGCTCACACCGAAAGAGCGGGCCTATTGGAACTGTGTATATTGAAAGAGTCCAAGTTTATTTTCTGTCTCGACCCCCTAAAAACTAGACAAAAGTTCGATATTGGTTAGTCTGTTTTGGTGTTTTAGCTACTTCAAATAAACCCTTCGAATTGCTTCCCAGCGAATGAATTCCATACTCAGCCCCTAATCTTCCTTTTAAAAACAAACAGCACGTCCACGGTTTCACTTACTCGAAAAAACACAGACCCTTCATTCATTCCCTCAATGGTAATTAGCTCCCAACCTTCGGCACCAAGTTCGTTCAGCTTACCCATTAACTCCTGTTGAAATCCGTTCTCCTTAATTTTTGTTCTGGAAACCTCCAGTATCTTGTATTCAAACTTGTCCATAATGATATTTTTTTGTTTATTAGTAATTAAATCCTAGATAATATTACAGCTCTGGTTTGTTGAAATAATCAGTAGGGTAATTTTTTGATTTTCTTGATTGTAAACTGGTCTAAACAAATCAAATACCTATTTATCGGAAATTCTGTTTTATAATGTTTGACATGTGATCACCCTAAAAATAAAAAAGAATGCTAAGCTTGCTGGATTTTTTAAAATAAATCCCCCGGCAATTTGCCCGGTAAGCCCCCGTTTTTGTAGTGCAAATAAAAAGCGCTTCTATTTTAGAATGCGCTTAAAGTGATTCGCTTCCAGCGCACAAGTAAGGCTTGTGCGCCTCTGGAGCATGTGAAGTAAAATCAGTGTAGGAAAAACTTCCTAAGTCCATACGCCAAAGGCACACAGGCGATCACGTCGATTTTCGCTCTAATTATTTACAAAAGCTTTAGTTATAATACGATGATTGAGCATGCAAATATTCGGAAGTAAAAGGGTTAGACTTCCTGTAAAAATACAATAGGCACTATGCATAATATATCTTATCAAAATAGCTACTGTAACCCATTTATTTATTGAAGACCTTTGAAAAAACTCCAAACTTCTTCTGCATATTCAATATCTCTGTTTTGTACACCATTTGCTGGTGAAGAATTTAGATACACAGTTTTACTAGCAACAGAATGTCCTGCATTATTTAAAACAAAATAAACCAATGGCTTTGCTCCGTTGTAAACCCTTTTTTCAACGTTTCCTGCGTCAGTAGTACTAACGTTAAATGTTGATAGTGTAGGTGTTACATTTTGTAACCCATTTCTTTGAAGCCAATAGTTGATTGTAGCTGTCTGTGATATTACTTTTCCACGATTACAAGCGCCGCCCAGGTTAGCAACACATCCACCATTTGCTGGCATAGCTGGGTCGTTTGTTCCGTGTGTTAGTAAAATTGGAAGCGGAAGAGTTGAACCATTTGTACAAATCCCACTTTCCGGGAACTCTGGTAAATTACCGCTTGAAACAGCTATTGCCTTGATTGTTTCAGGAAATTGAAAAGCATAAGAATATGTCATTAAAGCTCCGTTACTAGTTCCTGTTAAATACATTCTGGTTGAATTTATATTTAGCTCAGAAACTAATTTTGCATTTAATTGTTTTAAAAAAGTAATATCGTCACCTTTACTGCCTGAAATATCATCGCTTCTGCAATCATTCCAACCTACATTTCCTTGAACATCGAGTGAACCTTCTGGATAAATAACTAAAAACTTCTCACTGTCTGCAATAGTTCTAAAAACAGAAAGTGGGTGACTTCCAAGTTCAGCAACATCAAGCCCAAGTCCGCCGCCACCGTGTAATACTGTCACAACTGCATTTACTGTTGACATTCCTGCTGGTCTGTAAACTAAATATTTGCGAGTCAGGTTGTTTACCGTTATGTAATTGGTTGTCAAGCCTTCGGCATAAGGAATTGTTTGCAGATTTGCAGGCACTGCATCCCTCTTACAAGAAAATAGCAATACAGAAACAGCTAAAAAATTGATTAGAAATCGCATGGTTTATTAATTATTAATGATACCCAAACAACGATATAGACCTTCCAAAAACAAAAAAGTTTAATATTAATTAAATAAAAGCATTGGAATTGCAGAATTCAATTGCATCTTTTTCGAAAAAGTCGTTTTGGAAGTAGGAAGATTTACACCCCCTTTTTCAATACCTGTTTAGGTATTCATCAACACAAGTAATATTTTGGAAGGCTCTATATAAAAAAAGCCGCACCAGAATTTTATATCTGAGACAGCCTCAATTAGCCTGTGCGCCACTGGAGCATTTGAGCGTGAGCGTGAAGAAAAATCAGTGTAGGAGAATTTCCCACATGCACCAGAGGCGCACACGCTCAATCTCATACGCCATGGGCGCACAGCTGCTCACTCTGATTTTACTCCCTCTTTTTTCAACGAGAGATGCAGCT
>Ga0209668_10000385_pt1 | contig 18081 bp, 12 predicted proteins | sample FrelakmetPLP11PL_FD_187150 | JGI IMG/M metagenome (GOLD analysis project Ga0209668, IMG submission 187150) | Freshwater lake sediment microbial communities from the University of Notre Dame, USA, for methane emissions studies - PLP11 PL (SPAdes)... | ecosystem: Environmental > Aquatic >... | reverse complement strand
CAAAAGCTTGTCTATGTAGAATATTGTTTAATAAGCCTTTTGTTAAATCTGATAATTGTGATTCCTGGGTTAAACCCCAAGATTCATTAGCTGATTGTTTTCCAGTATTTCCTTTTTGAGCCTTAGGAATATTATTTAACCAACCCTTTTTTTGACCACCTAGTTTATTAGGTTGTATATATTGAAAAGCATCTTTACCTGTAAAAGGTTTAGCATTTTTATCTATAGTTTGATTTAACCCTTTTTTATATAACTCAACAATCTTATTTTGTATAGATATTTTTTGAGACTCTGTAGCAATTTCTAACATGTCTGTGTATCTATTTATTTGATCTTGATAATATCGCGGAATTTCAGAAGTTGTTTTACCACCTAATGGTCCTATCTCATTTAATTCTTTTCCAAACATTTTAAAATAATCTGGATTACTGTATAATAAAGCTCTATTACCAACTCTTGGATTTTCTGCATTAAAATAAAATGGTTTAGATGTTAAAGGATCTCTATTAGATTTATAAGCTAATTTTTCTAAAGTTCTTTCTAATAGATTATCCATAGGTATACCCATTTCTTCAGCTTCTTTTTCTAAAGCTTTAAAATTAATTTCTGGAATATAATCTTTATATGTTGTATGTTTATTAAATAACATATCTATCACAGCTTGGTTTGGATTTACAAAATCTGCTTTATTTAGTAAAGGTCTTTTTCCAAACTCTGTCGTAGCTTTTATCTCTTTTAGCTGCTCGTTAAACTGAGGAATATCTGTATATCCTTGTCTGTACTTATCATTAATTTCATTTCTTAGAATTTCCCAAGTATTAGTTTCAGGATTAAAAAGATAAGGTTCGCTACCAGCATATTGAATAGCACTTCTATTTGCTACATCTTCAACAGTTCCTAATGGTTCTCCTAATGACGGATTTGGTAATTGTTTAGGTGTATTTACTATTTTATTTGTTTTAAAATATTTACTACCTTTACTAATTCCTTTTAAAACATCATCAGCTGCTCCTGTTAAACCTATACCGGTAAGATTTAATGGATCCAATCCTATATTATATATAGTATTATAAGCGCCTACATCATTAACAGCTCCTATATCTACTTTACTAGCATCAATCCAAGGACTTGAGATTTTACCTTTTAACGCATCTAACCCTTCACCTTTTACAGTACCTCTTACTAAATTTACAGGATACTCTAAAGGTGATAATATACCTAAAGCTTTAGTAGTAGGGAGTTTACCTTGAGTTATTCTACCTAGATCTTGAACACCTTCTGTAAATTCTTTAAATATACCAGGTCTCAATTTACCACTATAATTAGAATTAGCTATATATTCTTTTTGGTAATCTTTAAGATCTTTTACTTTATTGTTTTCTAATATATTTTTAGCTACTTTATCACTTGCTATGACATTAGCTCTTTGTTTCATATTATCTAAAACTCCTTCTGAAATATCTCCGGGATACCATTTATTTTGAAAACTTTTTTGTTTATTTAAAACATCTTGAAATGCTTCATCATACAACTTTTTTTCAGGAGATTTAACTGTATATTCAGGTAGTACTCTTGTGAATACACCATCTTCATTAAATCCCTCTTTTCTTAAATTTTCCTCAAGTTCTCTTTGTTTAATTATTTCTTTTCTACTTCTATTAAGTAGTTTAGCAGAACCACCATCTTGTAATTCATCTAACCAATCACCATTAGCTTTTTTAACTATTTTAGATTTCCATTTACCACTTGAAGGATCTAATATTTGTTTATTTTTCCAACCTCCTTTAGGTTGTGGTACTAAGTAAGCTTCACCATCTCTTTCATAATATCTATCATCTCCTACCATCCAAGAAGGTTCTTGATGAAATCTATCTCCTGGTTTATTAGAAATAGGTAAATTCCTATTATTAGAATAATCATTATTCTGGTAAATCAACTGATTATCTTGTTTCTTCCAATAAGCATTATTACCTTCAAAAGTAGGTTCACCAATTCCTATTGTAGGTATTTGTTGTAAAGGTATATTATTAATTGGTAATTGAACTGTACTATTAGGATTAGTTTGTACTGGGGAATAAGGTGTACGAGGTTCTGTTTTTCTTATTGCGTATGGTTGAACTGGTTTTTTGTATATAGGACTATTAAAAGAACCATCCATATAAGTTCCTATTGGTCTAATTTTATCGCTTACTATATCGGGTGAAGTATGATACATAATATCTTTATCTGTAAAACCAAGAGATTTATAGTATTTTATTAAATCAAATGAATTTTGCTCATCTCCAATAGGAATAGCTCTTCTCATATCCTCTTCGGATTGCCAATCTTTTGCAAAAAATCCTCTTAAGTGAGAATTGTATTTTTTCTTTCTATTATCTAATAACTCTCTTATACTCCACTCTCCAGGAATTACTTCGCTATGAACAACTCTACTACCTGGCCCCATCAATTTATCTTGCATTCGATAAGCCTTATATAAATTTAAACTATCATTATAAGCGTTATATCTTTGCATGCCTAAAAGGTCATTAGGGTCTACATATATAGGTTCTCTAGTTCCTCCGGGCTGAGCCTTAGGTAAACTATCTAACCAGCCGCCTTTTTGTTTTTTAGGTACGTAACGCATTCTTTGTATTTCAGGATCGTATTGTAATGAGAAATTATTACTGTTCCAGTTCTTATCTCCTGATAAATAAAAAGCCTTTGCTTCCATCCATGCTGTACTACCCGGTTCTGATTCTCCTGCAATATGAGGTTTTAACCATACTCCTGTATTAGGATTAGTACTAAATCCATGATACATATTATCGTACTCATCTGGTTGCCAGTCAGGATTATTTTTTAAAGCATCTTTAAAATTTGTAGGTTTTCCTAAAGCGTCCCACATACCGTAATGATCATATTGCCTAGGATTTCCATACTGCCAGTTGTTATCAGGTTGTCTGTTTTCAGGAGCAGTTTTATTGTATTCTAAAAACTGATTATAATCTTCTGGAAGTGTAATACCACCATTTTGAGCCATTGGTAATTCATATACTATATCTCCATCAAATTGGTAATCCTCTTCTGGATACATCATCTGTGTATCACCTGTATCTGATATACCTAATACAGGATATGGTACATCTTCCATTGTTATATCGCTGGAAGGAATAACCGTCGGTAATCCTGGGAACTCCCATTGTCCATTTTCAGAAAGTATAAATCCTTCAGAATTAATAATAAGCTCATTAGGTCCTCCAGGTAAACCTTCTTTTCTAAAATTTTTGAAATATTGTTTTTTCATTATCTTGGAGAATATAAACTCTTAGTATTAGAAATTTTAAATATCATGTTTACATTACCTGATACTTCTCTATATAAAACAATCCTATTAAGGTAATGTCTAAACTTTTTACGTTGTAACGCTAATTTATTATAGTTTAAATTGGCTGGATTTAATACTCTATTATATCCGTCAGGGGCTGTATCCCAAATTACTCTTTGAGCAAAACCGGGAATAGATGGATTAAAATACTCACCTCGATCATCTGTAATATCCCAGAACATATTTAACCTATATTTATTTTCTACTTTGTCATATAGTATTTGAATATCTGCCGGATTTATAATTGGATATTGTAATCTACCTATGACATCGTTTTTAGGAGTAGGGTTTAGAACTAAAAGACCTGATACTTGTTCATTATTATAGATAATACAATGATCAAAGTTAAAATCTAAAAGAGTGTATTTATCAACTCCATCTGCGTCATAAATAGAGTTTTCTAATATATATTCTAAACTTCTTAGAGTATTTACTGTTTCACCAGTTGTTTCAATATATTCTACTTCAAATTTATAATCTTTTTCATAAAAATTACAATAACTATCCGTTCTCTTATTATGTTGCCATATACCATTACCCTTTATTGATATAAAGTTATTCTTACTAGGTATTAGTAAATTAGGATGCCAATCATGGAATGATATCCAAACTTGCATTTTAGGATCATAACTTACTGTCCATGAAGCATCTGTAAAATAAGCAGGATCTCCTAAATCAACTCTCAAAGATCCGTTAACTAAGAAACTGTTACCTAATCCTGGATAAGTTACTGTTGTTCCTTCTGGTAAATCAGTTCTTAATTTAAAATCTCGTTTACAGAAATAAACTATTTGATCATCATTATCATATACTGTTTGACAACCTACGCCAGCCACAGGATTATCTGTAATACTAAAATTAGGGAAATCTTCTAATATAGAATAATCAAGATATTTATCAAACCACCAACGCATGTTTAATCCTGATATCTCATTTAAACCGGAACTATAGTTAAATACTTTACCTTGGTTTTGAGATATCCAAAATACTCCATATGGTGTAGATAGAACAGAAAACTTATCTTGACAAGATCCATATTCATAAGATATGTCAGAATTTACTATACTCTGTAAAGGTTGACTAAATAGTCCGCCATCTCCTATTGTAATTTTTGTATTTAACTCAGTTTCAAGTGTATCAACTCCTTGGAAGGTTATAGGACTAGCTGCTTCAAATGTTATAATAGCTCCGTTTTTATTTATAGAATTTACTGAATTTGGTTTAGACGAAAAATCCTTATAATTATTAGCTAAGAAGGCGTACCAGTTATCTCTAATTTGTTCAAATTCAAATGGTAAAGAGTACAATAGCCTATTTGGATAATATTGATAACATAACTCTGAAACGTTAGGATCATAATATCTAGGGTGTGTTTCACCCCATGTAACATAATTAGTATAAATTTTAGCTATACTTAAAGAATAGTCATACTTATAAAAGTTATCTTCCTTTATAATAGATGTGTCAAACAAAACATCTAGATCTGTATATCTATATGGATCATAATGTCTTTCTTCGGGTGCTTCTCCCCAATCTCTTAAATCAACATTAATTTCAGATTCTACAAAAAAGTCTCGAACTCCTGTATTAAATAAATAAAAATAAGCATTATTTACGTTAAAGATACTAGATCTAGCACCACCTATAAATGGTAGAAATGGACCTAAAGAACAATTTCTATCAAAGTTATGAAAATCGTTAGGTAATATTCTTACAGGAGATGCTCCTGGAGTAAAATTAAAAGTTATTCCAATATTAGTAATAAACTGACCTAAATCAAATCCGGTAAAATCACCCCAGTATTTAGGATATTGGATCATACGTTTTAATGTATAATCTAAACCAACACCATCTAGCTGTTCATATAACCAATCATAAAAATAGAAAAACTTGTTCTTTTCTGTGTATCTACCTATATAAATATCCCCACCATAGATTAATCCTGATTCATAAACAAATGGAGTTTTACATAAGTCTGTGTTACTAGCTGGTACATTAGGTAGTTTAATAACACAATCAGATATTGGTAATTCTCTAAGTGGTTCTAATTGACCATATTGATTTCGGTTTCTATATTTAATAGCTGCGTATAAAGCTCTAGTCTGAGTTGTAAATTCTCTAGTTGGTTTAGTCCACCATGTAGAGTTAATTCCAGGAATAGTTTGAAATATCGGATTACTGTTCAAAGTAGTTAAAGACTGTAATGTATTATCTGGTACTATACCAAAAGTTCCATCTCTAAGTTCTGTAGGATTATATAAACAAGTTCCTACTTGAGGAGTAGTTGATAATAATGTATTTTGATCTAATACGTTTGTTGTAACTTCAATTAATACAGCTTTATTTCTATAAAGATTATTAATAGAATAATCTGTAGTTTGAGGTACAGCAGCGGGATCTAATCCTACATATGATTGTAATGTATTTTCAATATAAAATAAATCATTAATAAGCTTTCTTTGATTACCTGATATACAGAAATTTCCGGGATCAAATTGAGTATATTTACCATGTGATTTATACATTAAAGCATATTGTACATACGGGATCCAAGCTTCAATTAATTTAACAACTGAATCTGTACCTTGAGTCCAGTAATATAAAAGATTTGCAAAACTGCTTAATCCTCCTGGTAAACCGGATGATAGTTGATAAGGAGTTAAATCAAGATATACATCATAACCTGGTCCTATGTAACCTTTTCTATCAGCAGCTTCTAATTTAAAAGTATCAGCTGCTGTTGTATAATAAGCATCAGGATTAGCTAATACACTAACTATATTTTGAATAGTATTACTTTCACTATTAGTAAGGGTATTATCTACTGCATTTTGGTTACCTCCCGTCATATTTTCTTGAGATGACCCATTATCTTCGGGTATTTCAGCAATACTATTAGGAGCATATGTAATATTTCCATCAAGAAGAGGTCCTTGGGAAATATTTCCAAATGGAGTTACCCATGTACCAATACTAGTAGTTTGTTGAATACCACTATAATCAACATTACCTAAATTAAATGCTCTACCACTTGCTCTATTAATAGTTCGCTTACCCATGATAGATAATGCAGCTATACCTACTCCGGCAAAAGCTGCTATTAATAACGCGAAATCTGTTAATACTTTATGTTTAGGATGTCCTGGTACAAAATCATAGTTACCGGTTACATCCCCAAATATCTCACCATATATCTTTAATTCTTTTTCAGCTAGGAACGGTTCTCTAAACTGAGTATCTGGTGAATGAAATGTAAATTTGTTTCTGCTGTATCTATCTAAACCTGGTAAGGGTGAACAATCTTCACCTACCAATCTATCTACTGTAGTCAAAGTAGGATCTACTCCTAGATAATTATAGGGATAGTTTTGATATAATCCGTTATCATACGAAAGATCCATAGGATCATCTGAGGTATTAATATTGTATTCCCTCATATGATTTAACATTCCTTTTGCTATAATGCTTTTGTTTCCCTCTCTTGTAGATCTTAGTATTTCGTATCCTATTATACCCGGTATAGCTTTACCGTCATTATCTACTGGGTAATTAATATTATCAAATTCAACACCTAATAATACTATTTTTTCTACATCACTGTATAGGTTAGATCCATTAGAATTCGCTGAAGCAAATGATTTTATGTGAGGTACACATTTGTTATCCGGCATTTTGTGATGACGAATATATTCTCCACATAAATCAATATCAGAATATGTATCGTAAAGTAAATCTAATTTACATTTATAATCAGACCAGGTATGTGCTGATGAATTCCATACTTCAGGTTTATTAGGATAGGTTTCGGTAGATTGCCAATAACCCATTCTTCCTTTAGCTACTATCTGACCAGAGTCTCCAATAGGAATAGGCGCTGCTGTATAATCTTCGGTTATAAAGCCTGTATTATATACTTCATAATAAGCGTCGTCACTAAAAATATTATCGTCACCCGCTGGTGGTAAATCAAAATCTGATATTAAATCTGGTGAATCTGGACAATGTATATCAATATTTTCTAAAGGAGGTCTTCCGGGAATATGATAACTTGGAGTTTTCTCACCTGTTTCATATACCCATCTAATCCAAAATGAATATACCTCATCTCTTAAATAGCTAGTTCTATATCCGCTTTTTCTATAATAATCTACTGGATATTCCATAGCTACCCATTTAGCTTCAATTCGATTAGCTAAAGGTTGATAATTAAAATCAAATCTTGTAGTAGGACTAAGTCTTAATAAGTATCCATTAACCTGCGAAATCTGTTCGCTTTTTTCATATATTGGGGAGCGTACAGCTATTAATTCGATTGGTACTGTAGGATTAGTAATATCTATACTGTCTAGAGTAATAGTAGTAACATTAGTACTATAGTAACCAATTTGTTTAGCTACAGTTTGTTGATTTACAATAGATACTACTACAAGTTCAAATTCTTCAAAAGTATTTTTATCAATATTTTTTATAGTAATATCTAAAGATCCAGCTAGTTTATCATGCTGAAATATAGGTTGTACATTAGATGGTGTAGAATAATCGGTAACTCTTTGTTGATTTATAGTATAAGCTACAACCACAAAATAAGAACCATTAGGCATATTACCCCCATATTGACCATTCTTTATCTCAACACAAACTGGATCGATTAATCGAGATAATCTAATTTTATCACAATCTAACTGTAATGGCTGTAAGTTAGTACATTCAACACAACCTATACCGGTTTGAGTATCTTCTGGATCAACACATTTTTGAAGATAAGGTACTCCGGGCCAAGGTTCTGTTGTATCACATAACCAAGTTTCAGGGTTTCCGATATTCATAGCCCTATCTGGGTTACGTCCATCAGCCCAATAAATCTGGTAACTACAGTCGAAATTCTTTTTAGATTCTCCTACTATAAGATTTTCTTGATCAAAATTTAAACAAGGATCATTTACTATTTTGCAATATTTACAATTATTCTCATTATACCATCCTATTTCAGAATTAGTATTATTAGTTGAAAATATTATCCAATTTCCTGAAAATAACCTAATCTTTCCAATTATATCATAAGGAGCCTGTCCACATAAGTAATTAGACTGCTCATTACTTAACGTACCAACGTTACCTGTAAAAGTATAATTAACCGCATTAACAGCATGTGACCAACTATTTTCTGGAAAATAGGTATCACTTCTATCTTTTACGAGACCTTTTGTAAATGTTTGAGTCTGAGTACTTGATGTTTTAGTATTTAAATTGTCGGCCATTACACAGCATTATTTATTCTAAAATCAACAGGATAAAAATATGGTTTAAACATATTATAGTATCTAGCATACATAGCTTTACGATTCATCGCCCATACATTCAACATTTCCGAGAAGTTTGGTTTATTAACTATGTTCATAGCGGCATTTTTAGCTTCACGAAGTTTACCTGTAACTAACTGATATTGGGGAACTAAATTTTCTCCATCCATTATCAATGTTTCAAGTATTCTTTCTTTTAAAGCATATTCATAATACATATTAATTTCATTATGATCTAGTACTAAAAGATTTCCATTTTCGTCTTCTAGTTGTCCTTGATAATTAATATATATGTGACCTTCATTAACATTAGCATATAAGAAGCCATCTTTAATATACGCCTCGTTTATAGTATTCATTTGTTTTAGATTAGGACAATCACAATCAATAAACTGTGATTTTCTAAACCTGATAGGGAATAAATAATTATAGGTTCTCTTTTGAGTATTAATAATTTGGATCAACTGTTGAGAGTTTCCTTTACAATCTAAGAATACGCGAGGTCTTGTACAATACGGTCCGAATGGTTGTAGTGGATCGTATGTTGGAGTAGGAGGATCTATAGGACATCCTACAGTTGTTAAACAAGATGCTGAACTACAGTTACAAGGTAATGAATTACACTTAACACAATTAACAGTTTCCGGAGTACATACGCTTGTATCTGGTGGATACTCTCTATATAATGGATAAGGTACTTCTTGAATATTGGTACCCTGTGGTAATATGTATTCTTTAGTATATTCTCCACACATTAACGCAAAATTCATTATATAAAAGTCATCAGGAAGTTTAGCTTGTCCATTACAAATGTCTAAAACTACTTCCTTAGTCATATATATTCTTTGACCTAAATTATAATTAATACGCTGAGCTATTTTAATTAAGTCTTCAGGAAATATTTTATTCTCAAGAGTCATGTTTCTCATACTGAGTTTAACATCTTCTAAAAGAGAATCAAATGTTCGATATTTTAAAGTATAGTTATATGATGCCATTATTTTTCTATAATATAATGTTTATAAATATAAGTATTATACATAAGAGTTATCTTACGACTACCTTCTCTTACTAATTTATTAATCTTGTGTATAGCATCAGTTAAGGAGTTCTTTTTCATACCAATTGTCTCTTCTACTCTTCTAAGTGCTGGATATTCAATAATCTCTCCAGTTATAATATTTGTAACTTTTACTGGTTTACCTGTAGTAATAGTACCTTTCTTTTTAGCCATAGTGTTTCTTATAGCTTCAATATGTTCAGATGAATAAGTTCTTTTTTGCCCTCTTGTTTTAGCTGATCTAGCATCTATCCATTCTTTAGATTGAGTTTTTCCCTTAAGTGATGAGCCTTTTCCTATTCTATTCTGAACTCTTTTTAATTTAGATTCTTCTGATAGATTACCTAAATCTTCACCTCCTAAAGTTAAATTATATCCTATACTCCTATCATTACTATTGTGATAACTAATCCAGAACATTTCTCTTTCTCTTAATCTATCTGAGCTACATTCTTCAACAAGGAAACATATTAAGTTTTGACCTTTTTTATATACCTTCTGTAAGTAGTCATTACAATGAGTACCTTTCTTTAATTGTTGAATATGCCATTTGGATCTAATAGAAAATTGTCTAGTTAAGCCAAAATACATTTTTCCTGTATCTAAATTTAAGATACAATATATTCCAGAATCATATGTCTCTTCTATTATTCTCATCTTATCTTAAAATATTTTGTTTGTCATCCGCCGCCATATCTGGAGGAAGTTGAGCTGTTAATGTTAATTCTTTTATTACACTTGATTCTATTTGAGCAAATAAATAATCTGGAATTTGAAACTGCTGGTTTTGTCTAGGACTACACTTATCTTTATCACTAGAACATATAAAGGTTTCTATATCATCTTCAAATATACCTTCAACTTTTATCGCTTCCCAGTCAATATTCGGAAAATATAGGTAATCGTTTATATACCAGAAATATTTGTTTTTATTATATTTGAAACTAGAACTTTTAGTTAAAGATGAATACATAGCTGGATATGTCATATAAACCATCTGGCTACCGTCAATAGAACTAACAGTTCTGACTAATGGACCGAATATAGCTTCCATTAGTTTAGGAAGTTTATCCTTTGTTCTTTTAATTGTTATACCAGAACGTATATCACAACATGCTTCAACTTTATCAACTTCGATTAATTCTAAACAAGGTAATGTCTTAAAAAAGCTTTGGAATTTTAAAAGCTGATTTAAGCTATCTTGTTGTTTCATTAACAATTGAGCATGTTTGATTATTAAGCTAAATATCAATCTATCTGTTAAAAATGGATCTTCTTTAGCAGCTTTAACAATATTACGTACTCGGGATATAGCGTCTCCTATAGTTGTCATATTTCAAATTCATTATAATCATTAAATATATCTCCAAGTTTTGCATTAACATTACTATATCGTTTATCTTTAGAAACTATTTCACGTTTACTTTTAGGAACACATATATCAAATAACTTATAGTTTTCTTCAAAAGTTTTTGAAACAGCCTTCTTAAAATGTCTTACTGGTTTAAATGACCAAATTTCCCTATTAGGAAATCTATATTGAACATCTAGATTAGAATAGTAAATCTTAGCTGAATACCCATCTGTATGTAAATTATTGTAAGTCACTAGTTTTCCTAAATCTATAGATTTAGCTATATCATATATTGTACGTTGTTCCCTATAGCACATTATTTTGATATTTCCTAAATTAGCCATAAGCTCAATTCCATAACGATGTTTAAGTACATTATTATAACAAAACTTTGAGAAAGAACTAACTATATCTTTAAATTGTTCAAAATCAACTTTTTTATTTTTGGTGGCGTATTTCTCATGAACTTTTTTCATTGAGATTTTCTTATAACATTTTCTGTATCTTGATCCTTTTACATCACCTCTTTTAAAGTCTTTCATACTAATTTAACGATTTTATTCAAGATATAAAAATAAATCTTTAATGTCTAAATACCAAACCCTTTAGTAAAAAGAAACCCGACCATTAGATCGGGTTCTCCTGTCAGTTACGGAAACCAACTAAACCGCAACTTATGTTATTATAGGATTACAATTAGATGACGGAGTTAAAATTACAGTAATATCACCAGCTACTGATGGATCTATATAATATGAACCTTTTCTAATTTTAACTGGTCCAAATATAGAAGGAATCGGGCCACTAACATTAACTACTAAGGTTATTACTTCTCCATCAGAATTTACATAATATACAGTAGTAGTATAAGGACTTTTAGTAGTTACAATTGAAAGATTTAGTTCTTCACAATCACAACAATACGGATTAAGAATATCAATACCTATAACATAATCAGATGGTAAGCTAGGAGCTGTTTCAGAACATAATCTGAAAGTACCATCTAACTGTAAAGCTATATTAGGGTTAGGTTCTCCAAAACAAGCTGGAGCAGCAAATGTTGAACAATCGGCCATTTCAATAGAAAAGATAGCTCCCGTTCCTGTAGGGGCTGTAGCACTTGTTACATAACTTGTATAAGTTCCTGGTGTTACTAAAGTAACTCCTGTAATAGCTCCATTGGCTATTGTATTTATTGTAATTTGAGCTCCTCCTGCTTCAGTTAAAACATCGCCCGCAGTATAACCACTACCATTATTATTAATACTAACAGTAATAATTGTTCCTGCACTAACCGTATAATTAAATGTAGCTAATGTACCTGTTCCTCCTGTAAATGACACATTTGTGTATGTACCATTTGCGGTTGTTGTTACAATAGTTGGTCCTAAAGCTGTAGTTTTAATATAACCATCAGCAGTTGTAATAGTAGCTGTACCACTAGGAGAACCTGCTATATTAAATGTTAAAGAATTTCCGTTTACATAACCAGATCCAGTATTCACAACAGTTATAGTGCCGATACCTGTTTCTGTACATTCAACATTATAACCTTGACAATCTGGTGTCTGAGTAAATGATATTGGTCCAAAAGCTACTCTTGAAAGTAAAGAACTTTCAGGTTCACAAACTGGTTGAATATATCCTTCATATGAGTAAGGTCCACAATCTGTTTCTACCGGTACTGTTACCTCATTAGCTGTTCCATCACAATAATCTGCTGGTACCGAAAAATCGATTACAAGTGTTTGAGAACCTGTTGATCCCACAGTATCAATAAGACAACAGTAATTAGTTGTTCCTACTTGACGATAACAAATTCGGTGGTTACCTGCGTAATTTGCAATATAGTTTATTGTTAATGTTGCCATACTTAATTATTAGTTTTTATAGTCAAAGTTACAGAAAAAGAAAATACATCAGGATCTCCTACTTCAGAACAATACGATTTTAGTCTAACATTATATACTGTGTTAGGTGTTAGAGAAGATATAACCCCTTGTAAAGTTGTTTGAGTAGGGAATTCTAACCAAACCATAGAACTAGCTGGTTTATATTGAAGTATGTATCTTACCGCTGTAGGTGAAGGATCCCAAGCCATTGATATACTTGTAGAAGTAACAGCTGTAGGATATAGATTAAAACTTGATTGACAAACTCCGGTTACTGCACTAGGATTAGTCAAATACAATGTCATCATCTGGATAAAAGCTTGTACGCTCATACCTTGTGATACAGGTAGATTTGTAATACTAGCTCCTTGATATGTAATACAATTACTATTAAATATCTCACTACATACTGGAGGTACAGGACAATTTCCTGGAGGACACTCAAATGTAGGAATAGTAGTTAGGGCTGTATCTTTACAACCGCATTTCTTGGTATTAGTCCGGGTATTTCCGCAATTATTACAACTCATCTTAGTATGAAGCTATGGTATTAAACAATACTGGTGGTGGACACTCTCTTTCTTGACAACAATTTTGAAGAGTGGTTATAATAGCTCTCATATCACAAATAGTAATCCACATATTAATAAAGCTTTGTGATAAATTACTAGGAGCTAATACCCATCCTGGTAAACTACCCATATTTACTCCCGGGTAGGTAAATGATTCTTGTAAATTTAGATTAGGACACTGATAAGTAATCGCGTTTAAGATTTGAGAAGGTGTTCCTGTAGCATTTTGTAAATTACAAAACGCTGTTTCTAAATTAGTTAATACTGTTTGGATTAACCATCCGTCTGGAGGATTAGTACCTAAAAGACAGCTATTTAGAATATATATTTCTTGTGGTGTAGGAGGATTACAACAGTTGTTTTCTATATAAGTAATTCTTGTTTCGTGGTCTAACAAGGTAAGATTAATAGTCTGGATTTGAGATACTATACTACATACTCTAACTCCAATAGCTTTAACATAGTCACTTAATAACATTGAAGTTACTAAGTCGCCGGTTCCATTAATGTATTGAAAACAAGGAGCAATAGTAACATAACAATTATCTGGACAGTTAGATAAAGTCTTAACCTGAGTAGGTCCGGTTGAACTAGGTTCACAACATTCACAATACTTATCAATTAATAATTGAATAAGTTCTTGAATATTTTGAGGAGCTGGACATACTCCTTTTAAACAATTTAGATCATAAGCATCAATACTTAATTGACCTAAAAGAGTACATAGTTCTTCAGCTAACTTAGCTACAACATCAGAAACACTATCTCCTTTACAAAGGTTAATACAAGGAATATCTGGTCCTTGCCAAATAACACAGTTTGATGATATTGGAGAGCAGCCTTCGTTATTATCTCGATTTGTTGGTATCATAATTAAATATACAAATATTATTTTAAAAGATAAAATTTAAGTTATATATAACGCTGTAACACTAAGTTGAGTTACAGACGGTCAAGTTACTATAGTTGGAGTAGGATATACACAAGTATCTTCTACAACTGGTGTAGTAGTAGATGCGTTACATATTCCCGGATCACTTAACATAGATAGATCTGATAAGGTTTTCTTTATCCAAACCTTTTCTAAATCTATTTTACAAGCTACTTCAATACCAAATTTTAGTTTTTTAACTTCTTCATAGTAAGCTGTTCCAAATCTTATATTAGCCTCTATATCACATTTTGAATTAGCAATTCTATAAAATTCCTTATTAATTTGTGGTATTGATCTGATATTAGGTTTTGGTTCGGGTATAGGCTCACAACAACACTCAGTAAATATCCAACATACGGGAACTAAAGGTGGTTCAGGACATATACAATTTTCTATTATCCAGCAGCTCATTATTTTATGCTATTACAACTTCAAAACATGTTTCTCCTTCAGGTATTATGTCTCCAACACAATTAGGTATTACTTCTTCTACCTTCCAACAAATAGGAAAACCATCTGTACCGTATAATTCTGGACAAGGGTTTTCATTACATACATAACTAACCTGTATATATTGGCCTACATAATCTGATAAAAGATTACCCTCAGGACCTACTACATCTTGGATATATAATTCTTTTGTACCGTTACATTCAGTTAATCTAACACAACTTGCTATATATGTTTCAGTCCATACAGCTGCTAATCTATTGAAGGGTGTTACAGTATCATTAGTTGATCCTGGACTAATATTAGCAGGAAATGGTGTACCTAAAGCACTAGATTCAACTTCATAACATCCTGAAAATGTTACTGGTGTAGCTGTAGGCTCATCTTGATTAACAAATCCTATATATTTAGGTTGAGCGGGATTTGTAGTATCTAATTTATAAAAATGTGCTCCTAGTTTTTGTTGACCATTAGGTTGTGTACCCAGTAGATAAAAAGGTAGGGCAACTATCCAATTAACTCCTCCGTCAATACTTTGAATAATACCTCCTGTTAAATCAGTAGCCCAGAAAATATCATCTCCAAACCAGGTTAAGTGAGTTCCTATTCTAGGATTTATTGTGTATGTATAAGGATTAGTATAAGTAGCTCCGCTATCAGTAGAACGTAAAATTCCTTCAGCTGTAGAGGCTACTATTCTGTATCCAATAGTTTGAGGTTTTATCTGAATACCACGACTCCATAGAGAAGTACCTTCACCAACTGCTCTTTCGATTGGTAAACCACTATTAGTTAGTGTCCAAGTAGTTCCTCCATCTATTGTATAAGCTATGTAATAATCACCTGTTCCAACAAGATTAGTAGATAATACAATAACGCCTACATTTTCATTATAAAAATGTACAGCTGTAGCATTTCTATAAATATTACCATTAACATTAGGCGGGAATATATTTACTATTGTCCAGGTAGCACCATCATCATACGATTTTACTAATACCGCATTATTACCATTTGTACCACAAACATATATAATATCATATGTACCATTATTTAATACCCAAACCTCTTCAAATACATAAGCTAAAAAAATACCTAAATTTAAACCTACGTTAGACCAGTTAGCTCCTTCATCAGTACTTAGCCATATACCCCTATTACCGTCGTCTCCTACTGTAACAACTTTTTCAGGTTTATTAGGAAAACACATAATATCATTAAGCTGTTTATTACCATTACCTACTGGTAATGATACTACAGACCATGTTGATGTTTCATGATTATATTTTCTAACTAACCCAAGTTTTCCACAGTAATAAGTCCTTCTTGTCATTTTTGAAGTTTTATATTTGTTATTTCCGGAGCTATGCTAGATGAATTAACAGTTTGTGTAATCTTTTTTGTATATGATGATATGCAATTACTACAAACTTGAGAACCATCTTTAGCTACTCGTTTTTGACATCCGCATGATAATCTAGTATTACAATTTGGACAATTCATATATTTTTGGTTTTTTATTAGTTTAACAATCTACGGAACATCCACAACCACACGAAAGCTTTTTTAGCTTTGTCATTACATAATTGTATATATCCATCCCTTTTGTAGGATGATGACAATATTCTACTTCTACTTTAGCTGCTTGTAAATATATCTGTAATCTTTGTAATTCGTTTACTTTATCTTTTAACGGTTGTTGAGGATCACAAGCTTGTAGATCTAAACAACATAATATATCGTTAATTAGATTTAAGGCATTTGTTATTCTTAAATGATTATACTCAACATATACCGTATCGTTTGGTGATACCGAATATCTTATAATATAGATACCGTCTTGTAAATCATTATAGGTAACATCACAATTATATATTTGTAAACCTAATTGACAAGCGGTTATGTTAGCTGTAAAGCCCGCGTCTAGATTAGCTGCTTCATAACTTTGATAACTTCCCGGAGGTGTTATCTGTAATTTAGGACATTCTACAGGTACTTCTTCGCTATAAATACTTGTATCTATAACACGTATAATACACTTGTTTAATGTATCAGGAACTTCTAAACTTAGCTGGTGCTTTGCCATAATACAAATTTACTAAATATATTTAAAAAAAGGGAGAGGAGATTAAACTCTCACTCCCCCATTTTTTTCTAAAACTTAATTATGAAATTAACCACCTGGGGTAATCTGTTCTTCTTGACAGTCAAAACAACCCACATACTCAAAACCAACACATGTTTGATTACATGATTCTAACCAAGTGCTGATGAAGTTTTCAAAATTACTATCACCTGGAGCAATGTCCAATCCTGGAGCTAGACTTAAGTTAGGAACAATAATCTGTAGTAAGTATTGATCATTATCAAACACTCCAGTAGGATTGTTGAAACGAGGAATACTATGTTGGATATAGTATCTACTATACAAAGCGGTACGAACAATAGCGCTGCTAATATCATATCCCTGAGTTACTTCACGAATACGAAGATCCATGTTAGTAGCAAAGTTATTTTGCATATAAGATTGAGATAGGATTAATTCTTTAAGAATTGTATCTCCGTATCCATTACCTTGACGAGGAGGACATTCTTGAACAACACAGATACCTGTGAATAAACAAGGATCTCCAGTGTAATCTACTTCAGAAGGAAGAATCTTAACAGGCTCTTTCTCAAAGTAATCAGTTGGATAGAAAGTACAATTTCCGAATACTGTATCTACGTAAGCTCCGGTAAATGTCATACCAGCACAAAGATCTTCAAATGGACCAGCTGGAGATACATAAGAATCCCAAGCTAAAGTACCAGCTCTAACCGCAGCATCATAAGTAGTTTTAGTATAAGATGGACCTACGTTAGTACCAGTAGTATCCCAAATTTGGATAGCGATAAATGGAGCAATCAATGGACTGTTAAAGAATGCTTTAGCCCAACCGATATATACTAATGTTGGATCAACTGCTGTTGGAACAAGTTCATCAGCACAACATCCGGTATAGTAATCAGCTGTATAGTAGCTATTACGAGTTAAGAAACGTAAAGCTGGAGAACCTTTGATGTCAAGACGTAAGTAGTAAGTCTCATCACATAAGAATGGTTTACAGCAATTAGGTGTAGCTTCATCTTCAGTGAAAGGAGTAGTTCCTACA
>Ga0209668_10000384_pt1 | contig 18081 bp, 16 predicted proteins | sample FrelakmetPLP11PL_FD_187150 | JGI IMG/M metagenome (GOLD analysis project Ga0209668, IMG submission 187150) | Freshwater lake sediment microbial communities from the University of Notre Dame, USA, for methane emissions studies - PLP11 PL (SPAdes)... | ecosystem: Environmental > Aquatic >... | reverse complement strand
TATGGTGTCTTGTATTAAACCGTCAGAAGCTATTAAGCATATTAATTAGATTAAACCCTCAATGGGCGAAATGTGTTGCTCTTTCTAAGGTAACAATTGATTCTTCATATACCCTTAAAAATAATATCAAGTAGTTGCTGTGTACCATAGAAGGATATGAGTTATTTGTACTTGAAGAAGCCAAAAAATTCTTAAACAATTTAAACTCATTGTTTATCTAGAAATGAACCATTGGTGCTTAAATGCCTTCATAGAATTACTTAACCAAAATTTTATAAAAAACTTAGGCAATTTTTTGCTTATATTTCTGCCATTAATCATAAATTTTATTTAGAATTTTTAGATAAAAATTTTCATTCCATAAAACATGAACATATAATAAAATTCGACTATTCAAACTTAATTCCAGGATTTAATAGCAATTTAATTGAGAAAATTTTTTGCTTTATATAAAAAAATTTTAAAGTTTTAAACTATCTTTTTTGTAAATAAGAATCGTTCTAGTATAACAAATAATTTCTTTTTTAGGATTACCAAATTTTTTATTAATAAGATCCTTATTTAAGGTTTTTCCATCATTATCAAATACAATGAAACTAATAGGATTTTCAAATTTTCTTACATTAACTGCCCAATAAAATGGCGTTAAGTATATGTTTACTGGAACAATTTGGACGTTTTCTTTGCTTAATATAGAAATAAAGTTAGCATCCCAAAATTGTGCTATTCCATGATGCCCATATTCACGTAAAGCTTCATCAATGCAGCGAACGTCTTGTGGGTAATAATCTTTGTTAAGCGTAAATCCTGGTTTATGATACAATATATATATATTTAATATAATATATAAAGCTACCAAAAAAGCTAAATAAGTAAACATTTTTGAAATTAATGGATAATTATTAAAGCAATAAAGTGAAAAGAAAAAAAATAAGAATGTGAAAAAATAGATAGGTATAAAATATCTATCTGTGATATAGGCCAAATTTGAACTACTTAATAGACACGCACTTAATATCGTGAAAAGTATACTAAAAAAAATAAATAAATTTAAAAAAATAATTTTTTTGTCTAAATTAAATTTTTTTTTACTAATCCTAGTAGATACTAAAATTCCTATAAAAAAAAGCACAGCAGCATAAAATATAGAAAATATAATTTTTAAAAATATATTAATACTTTTCATCATATTTACAAATGCTAATAACGGTATACCCAGTGAATTAAAAGATAATTTCATTATTGATGGATGTCCTAAATAGTCAAATAAAATATCTTTGGGCACAAGATATTTTGTTGAAAAACCTCCTAAAATTGAAGAAAAAATAACTAGGCCAGCAAATAAAAAAAATTGCTTAAACCGAATATATCTTAGCATGTAAAGAAAGCTATAAACCACAAAAATAGGTGCGGCAAATTGTACAATAAATAATAAATCAGAAACGCCAGCAGCAAATGCTATTACTGCAGAGACTCCACATAAACTGTAACTTATAAAGTCTAATTTATCTCTACTGATCATTTTGATTTGTATACCTACTAAGAAAAGCCCAGCAATAAATTCCCCCACATGGACAACAGGAGCTAATGCCAACGTATAAGGAGTAAACTGTTTTAAACCTAACAAAACAAGGCTGCTAGTAGATGCTAAAGCAAAAATTATTGTTTCTTTTATAGAAAAGAACTGATAATAAATAAATTTAACGCCAAAATAAATTAAAACTATCATTATCCACATTGATACCTGAAACTGAAAATATACATTTTTAATTAATAAAAAGAATGGCGTAAAAATAAACATATCAGGAAAAAAATGCGGTGCTGGAGATATCGTCCAATCTTTATAATGACCATGGCCTAAAAATATATCTTGAATAAATTTAGGAAACATCATCCAATCTGAATTAAAAAATACACCGACAAGCTCATGATTAAGGTAAACCATGCTAGCAAGTATTAATAAAGACAATAGCCAAGAAATTTCTATAAAATAAATTAGTTTACTTTTAGCGACCATTTAATCAACATCCTCTTACAGTTATTAATGGTAAATACGATAAAAATAGCTTCAGTTTTTTATTTTTTTAAAATTAATTGTTTGATAAGACATATTTCTGAAACCCTTCCTCTATAGGGCCAAAATATTTAAGCTTCCCTTTTTCCAATAATACCACTTTATTACAAAGCCTTTGAATGGTTTCATTACTATATGAAGCCAAGGTCATGATACTCGATTGTTCAATAAATTCTTCCAAGCATGCTTCTGCTTTCTTTTTGAAACTTGCATCTCTGGAGATAATTGCATAGAGGCGACGATACAAACTTACTAAGCTTTGTAAATTAGTTACTGATCAGGGGTTTAAACTCTCTAATCGTTCGCATCTAGCACTTTCATCTACCCCGCCTTTTTCTTAGCTAAATTATGGAACAAACGTCTACTGTCAAAACCAGATATCGAGCAACGTCAATTAATAGAAAAGAAAATTCGCCAAACAAGTAAAAATAAATTATTGTCTGCTCTTATGCATAGGAATTAATGCTAGGAAAATGGATATCCTACCCTTTTGGAATTAGATGTATGGTGTCTTGTATTGAACCGTCAGAAGCTAATTAAGCATATTAGACTTAAAAACCTATTAGGAGGAATGGGTTGGGCTTTCAGTTAAATGTTTATGCTGCAGCTTTGCTGCTTCAACAAAGCCCACAAATAAAGGGTGACCATCGCGCGGATTCGATGTGAATTCAGGATGGAATTGACATCCTATAAACCAAGGATGATTTTCCAATTCGATCATTTCTACCAAACTTCCATCTTCAGAACGACCAGAAACGATTAATCCAGCCTTTTCTAATAAAGGTAACAATTGATTGTTAACCTCATAACGATGCCGATGGCGTTCAATAATACTATCACGACCATATAACTCTCTGGCTTTGGTTCCTTGCTTTAAGCAGCATATTTGGCCGCCTAAACGCATGGTACCACCTAAATCAGAATCTTTATCACGTTTTTCAAGCTGACCATCGACTGTTGTCCATTCGGTAACCAAAGCTACAACAGGGTACAAAGTGTTCACATCAAATTCGGTACTATGTGCATTGTTTAATCCTGCCACATGACGAGCAAACTCAATCAATGCTGTTTGCATGCCTAAACAGATCCCTAAATAAGGAATTTTATTTTCACGCGCATATTGTGCGGCTAGAATCTTGCCAGCTATTCCTCGCTTACCAAACCCTCCCGGTACCAAAATTGCATCTAAGGGCTCGAGTAGCTTTACGCCCTGCTGTTCTAAAGCTTCAGCATCGATATAAATCACATTAACATGCGTATGTGTTTTAATGCCTGCATGCACTAAGGCTTCACTCAGAGATTTATAGGAATCTGCTAAACCCATATATTTCCCGACCATACCAATTTTGACCTCGGCAGTAGGATTTTCCTTAGCCGCTACCACTTCTGCCCAAGCTTTTAAATCAGCAGGCGGATAATCTTTCAACCCAAAACGTTGCAATACTTTTTCATCAACACTTTGTTGGTGCAATAACAATGGGACCCGGTAAATATTATTGACATCGGGCAAAGAAATAACACCTGACAACTCAACGTTAGTAAATAAAGCAATTTTTTCGCGCGCATGTTCGGGGATCTCTTCTTTTGATCGACAAATAAGCATATCAGCCTGAATACCGATTGAGCGTAATTCTTTGGTTGAATGCTGAGTAGGTTTAGTTTTGATTTCGCCAGCAGTACTAATATAAGGGACTAAGGTTAAATGGATAAATAATGTGAATTGACTCCCTAGTTCGATACGTAATTGACGAATCGCTTCTAAGAAGGGTAATGATTCAATATCGCCGACTGTCCCGCCAATTTCAACTAAAGCAATATCAGCGCCGTGTGCCCCTTTTAATATCGCTTGTTTAATTTCGTCGGTCACATGCGGAATAACTTGCACGGTACCACCTAGATAATCACCACGGCGTTCTTTACGTAATACACGCGCATAAATCTGTCCGGCGGTAAAATTATTGTCTTTAGTCATTTTGGCGCGCACAAAGCGTTCATAATGACCTAAATCTAAATCCGTTTCTGCTCCATCCTCGGTAACAAACACCTCACCATGTTGGTAAGGACTCATTGTTCCCGGATCGAGATTTAAATAGGGATCCAACTTTAGTAAGCTAACTTTTAGCCCACGAGACTCTAAGATGGCGCCTAATGAAGCTGCAGCAATACCTTTTCCTAAAGAGGAAACGACCCCGCCCGTAATGAATATATATCGTGTCGCCATTTAAGAGAGTTTAACCTCCGAGAATAAATGATTATTTAACCAAGTGGCTAATAAATTGGCTACAAAGCTAGCGGCTTGGGACTCAGCCATAAGTCCTTTATCATAAACCGCTTCACAGACATCTGCAAAGCAAAAACCTTGTTGTATGAGATTTAAAACTAACGCTTCTGCTTCAGTTAAAGCAACGGCGTATGACTGTAGTCCCTTACGCCATACTACACAATGATTTTTAAGCATTTGCATAGTCGGCATCGATTTTTCTTGGACTAAGGCTTGCCAGATCGCATAACTATTGTAATTAAAACAAAAATATTGTACTGAAGGATGAAACTTAAAACACAAGGAGGGCCAATTCTGTTCAGCCATATTGGCTAATGCTTCAAAATTCAAATAAGGCGCATCGGCCGCTTCCAAACTGATAATCAATGCTTTAATCAATTTTACTAATTCACTTAAATGAGGCTGTTTAGAATAAGCGCTATCCTCGCTTAAAAATTGCGCTAATGGCTCGCTAAATTTTGCGATCGAATAAAACTGTGATGGATAGGTATCGATAAAGGCTTCTGCTAGCTCGGTAAAGGCCTCATCGCCTATTAGCTTAGCTAACAACCCATATTCTTGATGTAAAGCATCTATTAAGCGCCAATCATAAGCATTACTATAGACTTCTAGGCGCTCGTCTATCGTACCTTTTGTTGGCACCACCAACTCGTTTAAAATTTGCACATCCTCACCCATGATATGGGTTTGCAATACTTGTTGTAAATTAGCTAATGCAGACATTTTCCTTCCAAATATTTTTTGCTATCTTTTTGGCCTGTTGTAACTCGTCAAATAAAACTGGAAATTCGGGTATATCGTCATCACGTTCTATCATCGTAGCAACCCTTCCAAATCTTTTTACTGCTTGCGCATAAAGAGACCAAACGCCCTCGATAATGGGTGCATCGTGTGTATCGATAATATAATCCCCACAATTTTTATGTCCGGCTAGATGGAACTGGCGTACTCTATGGATGGGAATTGCATTTAAATAGTCCAATGGATCGAAGTAATGATTGACAGCGCTGACATAAATATTATTAATATCCAGTAAAATTAAGCAATCAGCTTGCTCAGCGATAGTCGTTAAAAATTCCCATTCAGTTACGTTAGAATCGCGGTATTCAATATAACTAGAAACATTTTCTAATAAGATCTGTCGACCTAAAAAATCTTGCACTTGTTTAACGCGATCGACCACATGTTTCACTGCCTCTTCGGTGTAGGGTAATGGCAATAAATCATGCATATTTAAGCCGTCAACCCCCGTCCAACATAAATGATCGGATATCCAAACGGGTTGAATTTTATCTGCTAATACTTTCACCTGTTTTAAATATTCTGTATTCAGCGGATCACAGCTTCCTATTGATAAAGAAACGCCATGCATCACCAACGGATAAAGTTCGCGGATGCGATTAAGATAATAAAGTGGTTTACCGCCAGGTACTAAATAATCTTCAGTAATTGCCTCAAACCAATCTATTGCAGGCCGATGTTCTAAAATATAAGTATAATGTTGAGGACGTAAACCAAGACCAAAACCTAAAAAAGCATCCATTAAGGCATTAACCTATAAAAAAATCTTTTAACAAAAAAAAGCCGCGTCTAATACGCGGCTTTATTCTACACAACCCTATGGCTAAAGAACAGCCATACAAGAATTAATTATTATCCATTCATTTGGTTAGTTGCATTTTCAGCGGTTCTGCAACGGCGATGATGGTGGTGATGTCTTCGGCATTTTGGAGGACATACTTGCTTGCATCGGCTCATGCATTTACATGTGTTACATGGTGGCGCACAAGGTGGTGCACAAGGTGTTTCACAGATTGGTGTATTTTCTGGAATGTTTCGCGCGCCTGTTGCACAACCAGACAAGAATATAGCGGCTGCAGCGGCAGCGATAACTAAACCTGACTTTTTCATGATCATGATCATCTATCCCCTGTAATAAAAATGGATAAGAAAAATTTTTCTGTCACTAATCCCTGCTTATAGCATTACATTATATAACAGCTAGTGACACTTAGTTTTTATACATAATTGTAAAAGAATGCAAGTATTTTTTAATTTTAAATAAATAAACGCACAAAAAATAAACTATTTTGATTTTTTTATTACTAAATTGCGACAATAATTGACAACAAAAAAGTAAATAATAAAAAGTATTAAAAAACTGATAAACATAATACTTTCATTAAGTTGTTTATAAAAAGCGCATAAACCGATTAAACCTAATACAAAATTTACACTCCCTAAAAGAATATTAACTTGTAAAGAAGAAAAATTTAAATCTAATAATAAATGATGACCATGTTGTCTATCCGAAAAAATAACCGACTGGCCTTTTATTAACCGATATAACATCACCGCAGTCGCATCAAATAGTGGCACAGACATTATCCATAACATGGTCACCGGTGTTATGGGCCGAAAATTGCTCTGTGAAAGTTCAATTAAAAACCACACTAAACCAAAGCCTAACAACATACTCCCAGCATCACCCATAAATATTTGCGCACGTATGCGACCTGGAAAAGGAAAATTAAAACAAAGAAAACCTAATACACTGGCGGTTAGTAATAACAAGATACTTGCAGCTGGAAAATGTTGTGTAATTATTGCTCCATAGATTAATAAAACTAATTCCACTAATGCTAACGTTCCTGCCAAACCATCAATACCGTCTATCATATTGATAGCATTAATAATTCCCAATCCGGCAATCAGTGTCACCATCAAACTGGTGTAATGCCCTAAATAAATCTCTTTAAAAAAAATCAGATTGCCAAGGTGAGTAATATAAACATTTCCCCAAAAAATCATAAGCAATACGGCAGCAATTTGTGCAAAAAAACGACTTTTTGGTGATAGTTCTCGAAAGTCATCTAACATGCCAACAAAAACTAATAAAGCCGATCCTGCAATGAAACTACGATAACTTTGCAGAGAAATAGGTAAAGTTAATAAGCCCACTAGTAAACCCATTAACATCCCTAAACCACCAATCAATGGAATGTTTCCTTGATGTTGTTTTCGAATATTAGGTGTATCAATTAAATCGAGACGTAAAGCTAATGGGCGTAATAAAAAAATACAGAGCACAGTAATACCGAAACTAAGTCCGGCAGATAGAAAATCAAACATTTTTTATCTCATTTTTTTACAGTACAAACTCAGCCTCAATAGCATCATTTCTAAACATTTTCACCGTTTCCAAAGACACTTCGTTTAAATCTCTACCTATCCAATCTAATTTTTTCAAAATATCATTAGATAACGTAATAATATGGCAGCCACTATTTTCAGCTTGTATAATGTTAAGCACTTCTCTAGGACTCGCCCAAATTAGCTCTTGATTCGGTCTATCTTTTAAAAACTCAACCGACTTAGTTATCAAGGGTACTGGGTCAATGCCAGTATCAGCAATCCTTCCTGCAAATACAGAAATATACGCGGGTGTATCAGTCCCTAATAGTCGGCTAACCTGTATTAGCTGTTCATAGGTAGTCAATGCAGTAACGTTTTGTTTGACCCCTTGCTGAGCAAGATCTTCAATCAACTTGAAAGTAAATTTACCATAACTATCAGTAATTGGAATTTTAACATAAACATTTTCTGCCCATTCATTGATAGCCAACGCCTGGCGTTTCATTTCAGCTAACTCATCTGAAAAAACTTCAAAAGAAATTGGGCGATCGGGAATGGCTTGTAAAATTTCTAAAGCAAATTTTCTGTAATTAGTAATACCTGACTTTTTCATTAATGTGGGATTTGTTGTAAAACCTTTAATTAACGGATTTTTATATAAATCTAACATGATGCCTATCTCGGCTCCATCAGCAAATAATTTAACAGCTAAGTCTTTGAGCTTCATCCAATCTACTCCTTAACTGAAGAAAGAAAATTTCTGTTAGTGTTGATTTCTAGGCCTAACAATAACAAATTTACACCCTAACAGATTCCCATTTTGTAGTTGTTATTTTTAATTTAGGGTGCGCAACCATTAAATGCCATATCACAGCCTGAAAAGCTTCAGCATGAGGAGTAATATGGTCTATATTGACTGTAGGAATTAGTACGCAAGCATCTGCGAGTCTTGCCGTATAACCTCCGTCTCTACCCAAAATACCCACTATTTTAGAACCTTGTTTTTTTCCGTAATCTAAAGCAGCAACAAGATTAGGACTAATATTTTTTACTAAATCTCCACCACCCACTGATAATATAAATAACATATCTTTTTCAGATAATCGACTAACTGCCAACCAGTTTGCTAAAACCGATTTCCAGCCATCATCATTGATACGTGCCGTTAATTCTGAAATGTTATCTGTTGGACTATAGGCTTCAATTCCAACAATTTTTCTAAAATCATTCACTGCATGAGAAGCATTCGCCGCGCTACCGCCTATACCCAAAAAAAACAAACGTCCTTTTTTTTGTCGTATTTCTAATAATAAATCAACTATTCGTTCAATATGATTCAAATTTAACTCATTAATTATAAGTTTAGTTTCTAATAAAAACTTTTCTGCAAACATATAAAGTCCATTTTAAAAAAACAAATAGAATTAATTGTCAAGCTCAGATATTTTTTTTGGCCTAAAGTTTAGGCCTATAGAAATATTACACCAAGTATAGGGTAAGAATTTTAAAGGAAAGAACTCACGTGATACTAATTTAAAATAAGGTTGAATTTCATCTAAAATTTCTTGCGGTATGTTGACATGTTCTCGTTCAATAAACCATTTATAGGGTTGTTGATATCTTTTTTCAAAGATTCTTTGTACAGAAACTTTTCTTCCAATAGAATAGCCAAATCCACCCTCACAGGGAATTACTACAGAAAAAACACCCTGTTGTTTATGGCATACGCGATAAATTTCTTTAATGGCCTTAGGTAAATTCGGAAGATGCTCCAAGACGTGCGAAGCAATAACTCGATCAAATTCATGATCAGGCGCAGGAATTTTCTCTTGACAATCACCCACCCAAACTTGAATGTCTGGATGGTTTTTCCGTATACCTGCAGCCATATTTTCTCTCAATTCCAAAGCAACATAATTTTTTCTCTGTAAATCTGAGAGTTGTTCATGGAAGATATGCTCACCTAAGCCTGCACCTATTTCTAAAGTTTTAGTAAAGGATAAAGGTCGATTTTTAATGATATAATTATTATTAAAGCGCTCAAGAAAAGTAAATTTTTTTGGAAAAATAGTATATAAATACCTTACAAAATCATCACGTACCCATTTTTGTTCTTCAGTTAATTCTGGAAAAATTTTAGGCCATTTCAAATGGTTGGACATAAAGATCCTTCTTTTTGTTTAATAAAATTTTTAAAATCATTTAAACCTCTAATTGATCCTATTTCATAAAAACGTTGAAAAACCTCATAGCTCGCTAATTGATTGTCTGTTAATAATTTTTTATAAAAATCACTTAAATCTTGAAAAGAACCACTACCAGAAAAAATATTTTTTTTAAACAAAGCTAATCCATAATCGATGTAGGTCATATTAATAGTTTTATTTTTTTTATCATATTTAATAATTCCATTGTCATTAAACTCTATATTACTATTATCTCCAGTATCATTATTTTTAAAAATGGTCATTAAAGCAGGTTTAGATTGCTGCATGAAGAATTGTTGGACTTTTTTATAATCAATCATTAAATAACTATCGCCATATAACACAAAAAAATTTTCTTCTAATATCGATAAAGCATTCTTTATAGCCCCAGCCGTGCCTAATAATTTTTTTCCATCTTCTGAATAGGTTACTGACAAACCAAATTTTTTACCATCTCCGACATATTTTTGAATTAAATTTCCTAAATAACCTATGCAAACAACAATTTTTTTAAATCCTTGATTTTTCAATAGCCGTAATTGATGTACAATAAAAGGTTCTTCATTCACTAAAATCAAAGATTTAGGTGTTGTTTTAGACAATGACCCTAAACGCGTTGCCAAACCACCCGCTAAAATAACTATTGGAAATAATTTACTCATTTTAAGATTGAGTGATTAATTTTGTGCCTTCAAAATCAAAACGAAATCTGACTTCTTGTAAACCTGCTTCACGCATAGCTTGACGTAATTGAACTTTATCATCTGAAAAAAACATCAAAAATCCCCCGCCGCCTGCACCTATTAATTTTCCACCTAAGGCGCCATTCTTGAGTGCCAATTCATACCATTGAGTAATTTTTTCATTACTCATTTTTTTTGATCGAGTCTGTTTATTTATCCAATGCTTATTCATCAAGTTAGAAAAATTAATTAAATTACCTGTTTCTAAAGCTACTTTACTTTCAAAAGCTATTTCCTTTATAAAATGTAGATGTTCGATCATTTCTTGATCATTATTTTTACTCTTTTCATCCTGTTCTTTTAAAATAGTAGAGGCTGCACGTGAGTATCCGGTAAAAAATAACAATAAATTATCTTCGAGCTGATAAAGTGTATCCGATGCGATTTTTAGTGGGAATGCATTAACTTTACCATCCGATAAAAATTCGAAGCAGGTCAACCCGCCGTAAGCCGCTATATATTGATCTTGCTTTCCGATAGGTTCTCCCATACGTTCTAATTCTATATGACACGCTTGTTCGGCTAAATCCTGAGGATGAACTAAATTCTTTTTAAAGGCATGAAGATTTTTTAAAAGCGAGGTAGTAAAACTACCCGAGGATCCTAATCCTGTGCCGGCCGGTATATCGGCCATACTGGAAATTTCTAAATGCGAAGCTTCAATACCAATATATTTTAGCGATTCTCGAATAATGGGATGTTGAATATCATCAAGTATATTAACCTTTTCTAAACTAGAATATTTTATAATTAAGTCTTCTACAAAAGTTTGATGTAAAGTAATATAAACATACTTATCGATTGCCGCCGCGATCAAAAATCCTCCGTATTCTTGATAATAAGAAGGCAAATCTGTTCCACCACCACCAAGAGAGATCCTTAGTGGGCTACGCGTGATAAGCATAACCTGATCCTTTTGCTACTTTTTCTACTATTGTTAAAGCAGCATGGGCATCTTTCAAGCCAGGATTTGCCTGACGTCGATGCTTAATATCATCTAAAAGCGCGGAAAACTCTAACTGCCATGAATCATCACCCATAGGATATTCCCATATACTGGTTTCAGGAGGACCCATATGCGGCAACATTTTATAGTAACTTAAACGTTCTACGCCATAACTACCACCTAAACCTTGAATTTCCAGCTTAGCTTTTTTACCGTAAATTTCAAAAGAAAATAAATTCTTCCATTCTGTGCAACTTGCATGAAGAAAAGCCGTTTGTTTTGCCGCTGTTTTTAGTAAAATAAATCCGTTATCATCCACGGGTCTATCCCAATAATAGGTATGTGCAAAACCCTCTACTTCAGGAAATTCACCTAAAAACCAGCGTGATAAATCAACTAAATGTATTCCCTTATCAAGTAATTCACCGCCACCCGATAATTCAGGGTTAGAACGCCATTCTTTATCATAGCCTATTCGGCCCCCATGCCCATAACGACCTCTAATAAACATTAATTCGCCTAATTCACCTGTTTGAAATATTTCATACGCTTTCGAGAGTGCTTTATGGTAACGATGATTAAATCCTACTTTCACTAGCACATTAGATTTTTCTACTGCAGCAATAACCGGTTCCAACTCTTTACTAAATCTCGCTCCAGGTTTTTCAATCAGCACATTTTTTCCAGCTTTAATAGCCGCTAAACTAATTTCAGTTAACACTTCATGCGTAGTCGCTATAATAACGATATCTATCTCTGGTTTAGTCATAACCTCTTGCCAGTTTGATAAAACCTGACAGCCAGGTATTTGGCTGGCTAAATTTTGTGCACACTGAAAATTTTTATCGACACAATATAATAAATGCCCACCTTTTAAAGATTGAGCTCGTTTATTGCCTATCAAACCACAACCAATAATAGCAACATTCATGATATCTCTTCCTCATATTTTTTACGATATTCAGGTTTAATTCTACGTAAGGTATAAATATCCGTCATAGCAATTTCTGGATAATATTCATGTAAATTTCCCCAGGGATCCCAGACAGCACTAATCAATTTCCCAGTAATACCCTTTGCCGCATCAGAGGCAAGATAAACCGATAAATCTGCCGCTAATTCTGGTGGAGATCCGCCCGTTTTTGCTTGTTCAATTGATACTTGATAAAACTTATGTCCTACATTTTCTGGTCCAGCATTTAAGACTTCATCTAAAAAACCTGTATTTAATGCACCTGGAGAAATAGCCATGACATCAATATTAAATTCGCGTAATTCGTTGGCAAGTGTTTCCGAAAAACGCACAATACCCGCTTTAGAGGCGGCATAAGCACTAAAGTTTGGCATAGGTTTAGTTGCTCCGCCACCCGATATGATAATAATTTTTCCTTTTTTTTGTTTTTTAAAGAAAGGAATCACTGCTCGACATTGTAGAACGGTACCTTTTAAATTAATGTCTATTGTGTCGCTCCAGGCTTGCCAATCGAGCGTTTCAAGAGGTCCTTTAGGTCCATATATAGCAGCATTTGCAACTAAAACATCTATTCCTCCCAACTCCATCTCAGCCATTTTTATTAAATGATCTATTTGTTGTGGTGATGAAATATCAGTAGGTATAGCAATTATCTTGTTGCCCGTAGAAATAATTTCTAACTCAGCTTGTTTTTCTAGTAATTGTTTTTTATTTCTAGCACAAATCACTACACTGGCACCTGCAACCACATACGCTTTAGCAATAGCTGCCCCTAATCCCTTACTGGCACCACTGATAATCGCCTTTTTATTTAATAATTTCATTAATTTGTCCTATTTTATTACATCCGCCTACTTTAAAGTACTTAATAGCTTCTTGATCCTCTAATTGTTGACTTAAAAAACCATTCATGTCGAATACATAAGGTGTTGGTAGTTGTGAGCCCAATTGATCAATTCTAATATTCAAAAACTCTGGGCATTCAGTTCCTATAACCACTATATCGGCTTCATTAAGAGCCGAATCAATATCTTTTTGTAAATAGATGACACTTTCTAAATTATAGTTTAAATGCTTTATAGCAGGATCATAAGCATTAACAATCGCACCTTGTGCATTAAGCCATAAACTAAGATTAATGGCTAAAGAATGTCTTATAGAGTCCGTTCCTGGTTTGTAAGCTAATCCCAAAACAGCCACTTTTTTACCTTGTAGATTTTTAATATTTTCAGTTATTTTTGCTTGTGTCCAAGAATTATGTCTTTGATTGCTTTGTAAAACTTCTTGAAAAAAATTGGAATTTTTTTGACAAGAAGCACTTAGTTGAATTAAATACTGAATATCTCGAGCTAAAGTGCCTCCTGAAAATGCACTTCCTGGCATTAAATAAGCATTAGGACCTATTCGAATATCTGTCATTAAACCTTGCGCTATTGAATGTGCATCGGCCCCATAATATTCACATAATGTGGCTACTTCATTAATAAAAACAATCGAAGCCGCTAAAAAGGCATTAATAGCATGTTTAGTCATTTCTGCCGACTCTACTGACATCCAGAGTATTTTATCGGCTATGGGAAGTAATAAATTTTCAATAATTGTTTTATGGGATTCTAACTGAATACCCATAATCAAACGATCGGGCTTTAAAAACAAATCGATTGCTTTACCTAAACGTAAATTTTCTGGTGAGTAAACAAAATCCATCTGTTTGCCTTTGTGATCATGAAAAAAAAGAGTTTTTATTTTTTGAGTAGTGCCAACAGGTATTTGTGAAGAAATAATAACTAATGAATTATTTTTAAAATAAGGAAAAAGGGTTTTTATTTTATCAATAATTTCATTCACACAGCCCTGGCCTAAATCATTCAAAGGAGTGTCATAGGTTATCCAAATAATATCTAAATCTTTTAACTTCTGGGGTATGTTAGTGAAATCTAGGACGTTATTACTTGTCCCATCAATAATAAGTTTGTTCAATCCAGGTTCATAAATTGGAGGAAAACCCTGATTCAAATTAGTGATTACTTGAGGATTCTCATCATATGCAGTTATAGTATGCCCAAATTGGGTTAAACACGCCGCAGTAACACAACCCAGATGTCCTAAACCCACTACAGCCACTTTCATGCTTTTACCTCTATTAACCAAGTATTTTTTCTTAAATAATTTAAGGTTTTGATAATACTTTGCTGAATAGTAAACTTAGGTTGCCAACCTAATTTACCTATCTTTTTGCAATCCAAAAATACAAAAGGGTTATCTCCTATCCACCCTCGTTTACCTCCTGAATAACTTAATTCTGGTGTAACACCTAACTCAGTAGAGATCCAATCAACAGAATCTTTAACTTGACAGTAATCATTAGTGCCTAAATTAAATATATTAACTGTGTTATTAGATTTTTTTAATGCTAAAAAAATGGCGTCAATGCAATCTTGTACATACAAATAAGACTTAGCTTGATTACCATCTCCTAAAATTTCTAACTGGTTAGGATTATTTTCTAATTTTTTATAAAAATCAATGACATGCCCATGCGTATATCGTTCACCTAAAATTGATACAAAGCGAAAAATATAAGCTTGTATGTTAAAAGCTTCACTATAGGCTTGAATTAAACCTTCTGCAGCCACTTTAGAAGCCCCATATAATGAGGTTTGCGTCGGAAATGGTGCATTTTCTGGAGTAGGAATGATATCAGCTTCTCCATAAACGGATCCCGTAGATGGAAAAATTATTTTTTTTATTCCATTAACTCGCATTGCTTCTAAAACATTAAAGGTAACTATTGTATTTTGTTGTAAATCTTTTTCGGTATGCTTAATTCCATCTTTAACATCTGCATTAGCAGAAAAATGAAATACGGCATCACATTGCTTTGAAATATTTTTTAGTAAAACATTTTTATCAAGACAATCAGCAAAAATGAATTTAAAAGAAGAAAATTGTTTTGCTACTTGTAAAAACTCCATAAGTCCCGTAGATAAATTATCTATACCCACTACATGATGACCTTGTATCAGTAATCGGTCAACTAAATGACTTCCTATAAAACCTGCACAGCCAGTTACAACATAGTTCATTTAAATTCCTTTTTAAAATAAAAAAATACAAAACAAAGTAAAAGATTTTTTAAAAAAATGTTAATAAATCCAGTAAATTTTTTCATAAATATTTTATTTGCTTTTATATTCCTCAAATGATATCCATGAAAAAAACAGCCCCAACTTACGAGTATCAGAACTTAAAAAAACTTCACTAAGTGCAATAGATTTTTCAAAAATAAATTTTAAATTTAATATCTTGTCATATTTAATAAGGTTTTTAGGAATTATAATTTGCTTTATATTAGATAAGTTATCTAACTTATAATACAAATGTCCAAGCAAACTATGGTTTGCAAGAACGTCGACCGTTAATGTTGGATGCTTTAAACAAAGAAAAGGTATAGCATCTATCGTTAATATTAAATTTGAATGGAGTTTTTTAGGTAAATTTATAAAGAAAGTTGTACTATTTCCATTAGTCCATATTCCTTGCTCTTCGGGATAACTCCAACCTTGATTTAAGATTAAATAATTCTTAAAATTATTTATATCTTTTCTAAATAAAATTTTTGTACCATATTTATATTGTTTGTAATCTGACCAATCTAATATCTCAGCTGGAGTCGAAATATCAGAAGCATTAGGTAATAATATATAAAAATTATCCGCCTTAATAACTTTGTATAAAGCATTCATTTTTATGTTACTAATCATTTTTCGCATAGGTGAATCATTTATAATATACATAGCATTTTTATCTAACCTGCCGCTTAAAAAAGTATTACATAAATTATCTTTAGATTTTTCAAGCTGTTCATTATCAATTCTTGCAAAATATCCTATGTTAATCTCTAATTTATTAAATGCTGCATAATGAATAAGAGAGAGTAAGTTATAATTAAATTCTGGAAATACATAAATTATTTGTTTATATTTTTTGGCAACGTCCATCCAAATTTTTGACTTTAATGGCGAAATGTAAGCAGGTGGATAGGATAAAGTTGCTTTAAAATTTTTATATATTGCAGATGAATCTGCAATTTGAAATAATAGTGAAATAAAAATTAATACTTTTGATGTTAAATTTTTATAACTTTTAATAATTAAATAAAATATTCCTAAATATATTAAATAATAAAAGGGAAGAGCCATACGTGCTGAAACTCTAAATATATTAAATATTTTAGGAAGTTGATATTGAAACAACTCATGTTTACCAAATGCGACACGTGTAGATAATGAATATATAAATAATAAAAAAGTAATACTTAATAAGCAAATAATTTTATTGGAAGAAAAAACTATTTTAAAATTTTTTGGATAAATTAGTTTAGCCAATCCAAACAGACTTAAAATAATCATACCTAAACCTAAATATACAAATCCTTCGTAGAATTCTCCCGGTGTTTTTGGCTGATTTCTTAATATATGAGACCAACTAGTAAAACCTAGTCCGTCCGTCGGATCAATTAAAGATAATAAATTTATACGATAAATGCCTAATCCAGGGACTTCATAACCACTCTGTAATACGAAATAACCAGCTTGCCATAATGTTAAAAAAAGTACTAAAATAGTTACAAGAATGTATTTTAATGATTTAAAAAAATTTTGCTCATTAAATAGCCAACGATTTAATAGGTCTGCACCCCATAAGGCTAATAATATAAATAAAAAATAGGGATGTACTAGCCTGCTAATCATCAATAGCATTGGCCATGCGTATTTTTTAAACTTAAAGGAGAAATAAAATAATATTGCTGCCAATATTAACCAGTGGCCAAGAAATGGTATAGAAGCATGTAAGCGCCAGATTAATGGCGGTGAGAAAACAAAAAAAATACATCCAAAAAAATTTATCCAAACGTCATTAGTAATTTTCTCTAATAGTTTCCATGAAAATATCCCTTGCAAAATAAAGCATAATAAGATCCAAAAACCTTCATATTGAAATGAAATTGGTAATAGTGATGATAATATTTTAAATGGAAACGCAAATATAAAAAGAGGTTCTGCATAAATTATTGCCCCCCCCATACCCATACCATATGGAAAATTAGATCCTAAAGGATTTTGTAATATAGGTGTATTTCTAAAAAATTGCCATGCATATAAGGCATCAGCTGTATCAATATTTAAAAATAACCAATTACAGTTATTAGGCCATAAAATTTTTCCTCCTGTAACAATTATAAATGCGGTAATGCCTACTAAAATTGGTATAAATAATTGGTAGTTGCTTTTAGTTTTATTCAAGAAAAATTGACCTTGTCAAAAATAATTATTTCATTAATTATTAAATTTCCTAATATTTATTTTACAGGTTATAATTATTTATAAAAATTATCATTCAACTTTTTCAACTATATAAGAAATATTGCTTTTATTTTTTTCAAAAATAGTATCGATAATATACATTGGTCTACATTTAACTTCGTCGTAGATACGACCAATATATTCTCCCATTAAACCTAAAAATAATAATTGAATCCCTGAAAAAAATGTAATTGCTAAAATAGTTGTCGATAATCCAGGCGTTAAGTTTACGCCAATTATTTTTTGTAATAGAAAAAAACCTCCTAAAAAAAATCCAAAAAAAGCTATAAAAAAACCTATTATAGACATTATCTGTAATGGGCGCGTACTAAAACTTATAAGACCATTTATAGCGA
>Ga0209668_10000383_pt1 | contig 18121 bp, 17 predicted proteins | sample FrelakmetPLP11PL_FD_187150 | JGI IMG/M metagenome (GOLD analysis project Ga0209668, IMG submission 187150) | Freshwater lake sediment microbial communities from the University of Notre Dame, USA, for methane emissions studies - PLP11 PL (SPAdes)... | ecosystem: Environmental > Aquatic >... | reverse complement strand
TTCGGAGAGATCGTGCGTCGCTTCGGACAGCCCGCCGTGCTGGGTGAGTTGCTGGCCGGCATCGCGCTGGGACCGGCGCTGCTCGGGCGACTGGCTCCGGAGGCCGGAGAGTTCCTGTTTCCGAAGGAAGGTCCGGCAGCCGCATCACTGGAGGGCATCCGCTTCGTCGGCATCGTGCTCTTCCTGATGGTTGCGGGCATGGAGGTCGAACTCGGCACGATCTGGAAACGCGGAAGGGCCGCGACCTATGTCGGACTTGCGGGGATTCTCATTCCTTTTGCCATCGGAGGACTCGCCAGCTGGGCCAGTCCGCAGTCTTTTGGTTATGACGGGAGGACGAATACCACGCTCTTCGTGCTGTTCGTGGCCACGGCATTGTCGATTTCCGCCCTGCCGGTGATCGCACGCACGCTGATGGATCTCTACCTCTACCGCACGGACTTCGGCATGGTTGTGATTGCTGCGGCAGTCTTCAACGACCTGCTCGGCTGGATCGTGTTCGCGATCCTCCTCGGAGTGCTGGCCAACGGCAGCGTCGGCTACGACTGGATCGGCGTGGTGGTGGGAACCCTGGCTTTGACCGTGGCGCTGCTGACTCTGGGACGAATCGGGGTGCATCGTGTCCTGCCTTGGGTTCAGGCCCACACAAGCTGGCCGAGCGGGGTGCTTGTGATGGCATTTCTGGTGGCGCTCGGTGGTGCAGCGGCTGCCCAGTGGATTGGTGTGCATGCGGTGTTCGGTGCCTTCCTCGGGGGCGTTGCGCTGGGCAACTCTTCACATCTGCATGAACGCACACGATCCACGATCACGGACTTCGTGAACTCGTTCTTCGCGCCGTTGTTCTTCGCCAGCATCGGACTATCGGTTGATTTCGTGGCCAGCTTCGATCTGCTGATCGTCGGCGTTGTGCTCATTACCGCCTTCGCCGGCAAGGTGTTCGGTTGCTATTTAGGAGCCCGGGCAGCAGGCATGAGTGGCAGCGAATCCTGGGCCGTCGGCTATGCGCTCAATGCCCGCGGGATGATGGAAATCGTGCTCGGACTGACCGCCCTCAAGGCCGGACTCATCGGCGAGAAGCTGTTTGTTGCGCTGGTCGTGATGGCGATCCTCACCTCAGTGGTGAGCGGTCCGATGATCCAGCGAGTTCTCGGTCGGAAGCGTCCACGCCGTTTCCTCGCCTATATCTCTTCCCGCACGGTTGCCATCCCCTTGCTCCATCGCGATCGGCGTGAAGTGATCGAGGAACTGTCCCGCAGCGTGGCGCGGACCGCTCGACTGGATGCAACTGCGATCGCGAGTGCCGTCTGGGCGCGGGAAGAACTGGCTCCTACGGCCGTGGGTAAGGGCATTGCCGTCCCGCATGCGCGCATCGAAGGACTCGCCGAGCCGGTGATCGCGCTGGGACTCGCGCCCGAAGGCCTCGATTTTCAGGCGCCTGATCTCGAGCCGGTGCGCATCGTTCTGCTGATCCTCACGCCCAAGGCGGACACCAGCGCGCAGCTGGAGATTCTCTCCGACATCAGCAAGAGTCTGCGTGATGATGAGGTCCGCGCCAAGATCCTCGAGGCGCGCAGCTACACCGAGGTCGTCGCCGCGCTGCGGGCTGCCGGCGTCGACTAGCCCTGCTGCTGGCGCTTCTTGCTCGCCGCCCAGCTGCAGATCGGGCACTGCGTCATGTCGTGGCGCAGGGCGGGGCAGTGCTCGCGGCCGAAGTAGATGATCTGCAGGTGCAGCTTGTTCCAGGTGGACTCGGGGAACAGCGCCTTGAGATCACGCTCGGTCTTTTCGACGCTGGTTCCGTCCGAAAGTCCCCAGCGCTCGGCGAGTCGGTGGATGTGCGTGTCGACCGGAAAGGCCGGATGGCCGAAGGCCTGCGTCATCACGACGCTGGCGGTCTTGTGTCCCACGCCGGGCAGGGCCTCGAGCTCCTCGAAGCTCCGCGGGACCTTGCCCCCATGCTTCTCCATCAGGATCTTCGAGAGCGCCGCGATGTTCTTCGCCTTCGCCGGCGCGAGACCGCAGGTGCGAATCTCGGCGAGGATCTCTTCGACGCGGAGCTTCGCCATCGCGGCGGGCGTTCCGGCCCTCGCGAACAGTCCGGGCGTGACCTTGTTGACGCGCGCATCGGTGGTCTGCGCGGAGAGCAGCACCGCAATCAGCAGCGTGAACGGATCGGAGTGATCCAGGGGGATCGGCGGGTCGGGGTAGAGCTTCGCCAGTTGCTCTCGGATGCGATCGGCCTTCTCCTGACGCTTCATGACTGGAGCAGGATAGCGGCGCGAGCTAGCCTCTGCTGCATGGATGCCTCGATCGAGAAGTTCCTGAAAGGCCGAGTCTTCGCCGTGGCGGGGGCCTCCAGCGACCGCGCCAAATACGGCAACAAGGTGCTGCGGTGCTACCTGCAGCACGGTCTCAAGGCCTACGGCATCCATCCGCGCGAGCGGCAGGTGGAAGGTGCCGCCTGCTTCGCGAAGCTCGCGGACCTGCCCGAAGCCGTGCACGGGCTTTCGATCATCACGCCGCCGCCGGTCACCGAGCAGCTGGTGGAGGAGGCCGCGCAGGCAGGCATCCGCCATGTGTGGATGCAGCCGGGAGCGGAAAGTCCCGCCGCGATCGCGCGGGCGAAGGCGCTGGGCCTCGAGGTGATCGCGGGCGGTCCCTGCCTGCTCGTCGTGCTCGGCTACCGCGAGTGATCGCGCAGCCGGCTCAGGCCGGCTCCACTTCGAGCAGCGGCTGGCCGGACTTCACGTCGCCGCCATCGGCGACGAGGTAGCGCACGACTCTGGCCCGTGCGGGCAGTGCATCCTTCGCGCGGTAGCTGACATGCGTGAAGGTCTTCATGACCTCGATCAGGCCGATCGGCTGTCCATCCTGCACGGACGAGCCGGCCTCGACGAAGGCCGCTTCCTTGGGCGCAGCCCGATGGTAGAAGCGTCCGGACTGCGGCGATCGCAGCACCAGACCACCGCCCGCGGCTCGCGTCGCCTGCGCGGTCGGACTTGCGCTCGCGCCGTCGGTTCGCAGCGGTTCCAGCACCGCGAGGCAGTCGCCGAACGCAACCGGAGCGCGCACGCGCTCCAGTGCTTCGCCGGCGATGCGTCCCTGAACGCCATCGGGCACCAGCACGCGCCGCTCGCGGCCGAGCACGATCAGCGTGCCCAGCTCGCTGCCCGCCACCAGCACCTCACCGCGTGCGCGCGTGCCGGCGAAGAGCCCGACTTCGGGAGCGCACAGAAGCACCCGCTCGCCCTCATGTCGAATCACGGCCGGAATCGTCTCGCTCATCGCTTCAGCTCCTCGCCTGGGTCAGGGCCGCCAGATCGTGCAGCGACCAGATGCGCGGGTTCTTGATGCGCCGGTGTCCGGACGCCTGATACGAGCACTGCGCAAAGCACTCGAGCCACCCGCGCAGCTCGTCCAGCGCGACGATCTCGTCGGTGTCCATCTGGCTGGCGGCCTTGTAGGGATCCATGTCGCCCTCGATGCGCGCTTCCGTGTCGCGCATGCCCTGCTCGATCCTGGCGCGTTCCGCGGGGTCCTGGGTGGCGATCTGGAAGTTGTCATCGAGCTTGGTGTTGTAGGTCGCGATCGCCAGCGTGCGGCCTTCCATCACCGATTGGCGCGCCATCACCGTCGAGAGCTGCACGACCGGCTCGTAGGGCAGGCCCGCCATGGCGTAGTAGCCCGCCCCCGAGGCCTTGCGCAGCAGCACCGTGAACATCGGCGTCGAGTTGGTGCTGTTGGTGTAGATCAGGCTCGAGCCGTAGCCCAGCAGGCCCAGCCGCTCGGCCTCCACTCCGATGTCGAAGCCCGAGATGTCCTGCAGCCAAACGATCGGAATGCCGTCGTCATTGCAGGCCCGCGAGAAGGCCGCGGTCTTGGCGATGCCCTCCTTGTAGAGAATGCCCAGCGGCTTCTGCTGTCCGCGGTGCTCCGGATCGTCCATGAGGCCCTGACGGTTGATCACGAAGCCCATGTACAGGCCCTGCACCCGGCCGACACCGACCAGCATCTCGCGTCCGCGCTCGGGCAGCACCTCCCAGAACAGGCTACTGTCGACCAGCCGCGCGATGATCTCCTCCGCGCTGTAGCCCATGCGGTGATCGGTGGGGAACAGACCGGCAAGCTCGGTGCTCGCAAAGTGCGGCTCCGCCGACTCGATGCCGTGACGGTAGAAGTCCTCCGCGCTGCCGGCGAGCTTGGCGATCTCGGCGCGGATCATGCGCAGCGCCGTTTCATCATCCGGCACGCGCACATCCGCGCAGCCGGACTGGCCCACGTGCACTTCGGGCCCGCCGATGTCCAGGCTCGAGAGCTTCTGGCTCTTTGCGCCCTGAATCAGGGCCGCGCCCGCGATCACCATGTAGGCGCTCTCGGTCATGAAGACGCGGTCGGAGATGATCGGCATGTAGCCGCCGCCAGCGATGCAGTCGCCAAACACGCCCGCGATCTGCGGCACGCCTTGGGCGGAAAGCAGGCTGTTCTGCTTGAAGATGTGTCCGGCGCCCGTGCGGCCGGGGAAAGACAGCGACTGCTCGGGCAAGTACAGACCCGAGCAATCGACCAGATACACGACCGGCAGGCGCATGCGCAGCGCCATCTCCTGCGCGCGCTCGATCTTCTCCGGAGTGCGCGGCCACCAGGCACCCGAGGCCACGGTGTTGTCGTTCGCGATGACCATCGTCCAGCGCTGCTCTATGCGCACGAAGGCCGTGATCACACCCGCAGCGGGGGACTCCTGCTTGCCGAACATGCGGCCGTGGTTGACGAAGCTGCCCACTTCTCGCACGGGCGTTCCCGCGTCTTTCAGCTGTTCGATGCGCTCACGCGTCGTGAGCTTGTGCTTTTGGTGCACGCGCGCGATGTACTCTTCGCCCCAGCCGGCGGCGATCTTCGCGCGGCGGGTGCGCAGCTCCTGCTCGCGCGTTTCGAGCGCCGCGCGGTACTTGGAGAACAGGCTCGCGTCGAGGAACGCATCACGGGGGGAGCCGATTGCAGTGAGGGGGACCTTGGCCATGTAGCGGACAGCATAGGGCCTGATGCAGGTGCAGGGTACGGTTGGGGGGGCGGGGGGGACGGGGCCTTGTCAAATTCAGGGGGGGGATGCTAGAATGCAAGCGCACAGCTGGGCTCGCCGCCGACAGCCGTGCTTCCCAAAAGTCTCGCCCGTTCCGAATCGTTCGATGAAAAAGCTGCTCGCGGCCTTTGCGGTCGCCAACATTCTGCTTGCCGTATATCTCTTGTTCTCTCGCGCTTCTCCTTCACCCGTTGAAGTGGAAGTGCCACAACCCATCTCCAGCGCCCCTGCGGAGCCGATTGTGCCGGCGGAACTCCATGCGGATCCGTTTCTGGCCGTGACTCGGCCGGAACCACCTGCACCCTCAGCAGAGTCAACGGCACCCGCGGCCTCGACACGTGATTGGACGCGCACGCAAGTGATCCAGTACTACAAGCAGGAGTTTCAGAAGAAGCTCCCAACCAACGATCTCGAATTTCAGTATCACTACGCGCAGGCGCTGATGATGTTCAGCCTGCTGGAGATGCTCACCATTCAGGGCCGCGCCATCCCCTTCCCGGAGGGCGTTCAGCCCATGGTAAAGCTCACCGACCCGAACGAACGGGTCACGTACCACAACTACCGCATTCTGCGCTTTCAAGCCGATGAGTTCCCGGAATGGGACGGGTACTGGAAGGCACTCGATCGCTACCGCAATGAAGGTCTCACTCGGGGGATGACCGTAGAGATGATCCTCAGCGGCAAGCGCTCACCCAAGCCGGTGAATCTCGCCGACTATCGAATACCGGAAGACGTCGCGAATGAACTGCTGCGCCGCGCGGACGAAGTGATCGTGCTGCTGGAGGGACGCTGATGGAATCCTCCCCTTCGGCGAAGCAAGTGATCGCGCTCGCCGGACTCATGATGACCCTGCTGGCGCTTCTGTATCTCGCGCTGTCTCGCAAACCGCTGGAAACCGCTATTCGCCATTCCGAGGCGCCGGCCGTGGTTGAAAGACCTGCACAGCCGCTGGCAGCGGAGTCAGAGCGTATTCGTGCGAGCGCACAGGCAGTGGAGCCGCAGCCCGCGCCACCTTCCGAAAATCGCTGGGTTCGAACCGAGACTGACCGCCCTGAGGTCATGCTGATGAAGTTCTCCCATGCGGAGTTCCTCAAATCACTGCAGACTCGCGATCCGCAGAAACAGCATGACGCGGGAATTCGACTCGCCCACTTGTCGATCATGCATATTCTCGACAGTCAGGGTCGTGGGGTCGTGCTTCCCCAGAATGAGAAGGTTCCCTTTCCTACCTTCACGAAAGAGGAGGCGCACTTTCTCTGCGGCAACGGGTCCTACAAGTTTCCGAAGACCGAATTTCCTGAGTACATCGAGATCCTCGACCGCTACCTGCGTTGGGACCAGCGCTACGAGGGACTGGTCCCGCGTGACGGCAAGCGACCGCCGCCAGTCGATCCACAGCCCTTTCTGGTCGACGACAACCTGCGCGATGGACTGCTTGCCCTGAGCGAGCGGGCCATGGACATCCTGCTGAAACCCTAGTCGGGCCTGCTTGTGCTGCTCGGCTGGTGCCCCATGCTTTCCGTTTTGAAACCCAAACATGAAAAAGCTCGCGATGACGATCCTATTTCCCCAAACGAATTCCCTGCTGGCGGGCGCTGTGCTCGTCAGCGCCATCCTCGCTGTGCCCTCCGCAGTCCGCGCGGAGGACCCGGAGCCCTACTGCCCCAAAGTCTGTGAAGCCTACGGGCAAACGCTCTCGAGCGGCGGCGTTCCTCCCGGTGTCTATTTCGCGCTGATCACCGTGGATCCGCCCTCCAGTGGTGCGGGTGATCCCGAGTGCATGACCTGCCCGAACAACCCCTGCCGCTGGGGCATCAGCACTGTCGGGTTCACGGATCCCTCAGGTCAATTGGAGCTGTGGGTATGGCGCCCGCAAGGCGGTCCGGTCAATCTCGGCTCGATGGTGCCGGGCCGGTCCGGGCGTCTGGTGGCCAACTGCAATGCCAATCCCGACTTCCTCGACTGCGCCGTCATGTCGAACGGAGTGGAAATCGCGAGCAAGACCGCGATCCTCGACTGCATCTGCCCGAATTGAGCCGAATCTTGCGCGAGGGGCGGGAGCTCTTCTAGCTCCCGCTCCACCCCGGCAGGCTCGCCGTGTCGTACTCGCCGCTGGTGAACTCGCGGCTTGCCAGCACCGCCAGGTGCACCGGAATCGTCGTCGCAACCCCGCTGACTCGCGCGCCTCGCAGCACGCGCTCCATGGCCTGGATCGCCTCCGCTCGGCTGGGCGCGTGCACCACGACCTTGGCGATCAGCGAGTCGTAGTACGGCGAGATCTCATCGCCCGCCCGCATGTGCGTTTCGATGCGCACTGTCGCGCCCGGCAGCTCGCGCGGGAAGTCAAAGGCCTCCAGCATGCCGGGGGAGGGCTTGAAGTCCTGCGTCGGATCCTCCGCGTTGATGCGGCACTCGATCGCATGGCCCTTGGGCCGGATTTCCTCCTGACGCAGCGCGAGCGGCTGATTGGCAGCGATGCACAGCTGCTGTTCGACCAGATCGAGGCCCGTGGTCATCTCCGTCACGGGGTGCTCCACCTGCAGGCGCGTGTTCATCTCCATGAAGTAGATCTCGCCTCCGGCGCTGCGCAAAAACTCGATCGTGCCGGCGTTGGCGTAGCGCAGGTTGGCGACGGCGCGCGCGCTCATCAGGCCGAGCTGCTCGCGCTGCGACGGCGAGAGCACGGGGCTTGGCGTCTCTTCGATCAACTTCTGGTGCTTGCGCTGGACGGAGCACTCGCGCTCGTAGAGGTGCACGGCGTTGCCGAATGCATCGCCGAGCACCTGCACTTCGATGTGGCGGCCGCCGCTGAGGTACTTCTCGAGGTAGAGCTTGCCGTTGCCGAACGCCGCCGTGGCTTCGTTGGTGGCGGAAGCCCAGGCCGCTTCGAGCTCGGATGCGCTGCGCACCAGGCGCATGCCGCGCCCGCCACCGCCCGCATCGGCCTTGAGGATCACGGGATAGCCGACTTCCTCGGCGCAGCGACGCGCCTCCTCGATGTTCTCGAGCAGGCCGATCGAGCCTGGAATCACCGGCAGTCCGGCGGCGCGCATGGCTTCCTTGGCGGGTGACTTGAGGCCCATCGTGCGCATGATGCGCGCGGAAGGGCCGACGAAGCGGATGCCGTGCTGTTCCACGAGCGCGGCGAAGCGCGGATTCTCGGAGAGAAAGCCCCAGCCCGGGTGCAGCGCCGTGGCGCCGGTCTGCAGTGCCGCCTGCACGATGCTGTCGGCGCGCAGGTAGCTCTCGCGCGGAGTGGAGCCGCCGAGGTTGACGCGCTCGTCGAAGTGCTCCAGCCAGGCAGCCGAGGCATCGGCCTGCGAGTGGATGCCTACGGTCGCGATGCCCATGCGTCGGGCGGTGCGCGCCACGCGTACGGCAACTTCGCCTCGGTTGGCGATCAGGAGCTTCTTGAACATGCGCGCCCGAGCGTAACAGTCGCGCGGCGATCGCTCCAAGCGCTAGCATGGGGGGAGTTGCATGTGGCTGCTGTGGCTGGGTCTTGCCGTACTGCAGGAGGGCGCTGCGGAGCGCCTGGAGCCGCGCTTGGCCGCCGTGGAGACCTCGCGCGCCGCGCCGGCGGAGATCCGCGCGCTGGCCCGCGCCCTGAAACCCGGTGATGCGCCCTGGCTGGCCGCGCGGGCCGAGCGGCTGAGCCCGCTGGCGGAGGTCGGCCTGCTGCAGGCGCTCGGCTGGGATGAGTCGCAACTGGGCCTGTGCGTCGCCCTGACGCGTGCCGCAAACGGGCGGGCGCGCGCGCTCGGCGAACAAGCTCTGCGCTCGCAGCTGCTGGCCTTCGTGCCTGCCTCCGTGCGGCGCATGGATGAGCCCGAGGAGATCCTCGCGGCGCTGGAGCCGCGCGGTCGCTGGCGTCTGAGCGGTGATGGTTCGGATCTCGTGGAGCACCTGCACTCCGCGCTGAGCGTGGGCCTTGATGCGGGTCTCCGGCTCCGTCCGCTGCCCTGTTCGGCGGCATGGGAAGGTGAGCTCGGCGAGGCCGTGCTGGACTGTGCGCGCGCGCTGGATGCAGAGCTCGTCGGCTGCGGCCATGCGCGAGGTGCGGAGCATGCGGCGTGGCTTGCGCTGCTGCCGCAAGCTGCGGATCGGCCTGACGATCCACGCGCACTGCTGCGCCAGTGGATTGACCGGCTGGAACTCGAGACCGCGCACGAAGAGCGCGAGCAGCATTGGCTTGCGCTGACGGGAACGCGCTGGACCGCGGCACTGCTGTGGGCGGAGCAGGCGGCGGAGCGCGGCGATGCCGCGGCCCGCGCAGCACTTGTGCAGCTGTGCGCGCGTGGTCAGGTCGTGCCGCTGTGCTTCCAGCCGCGCTTCACCGCGCAGCTGTGCACGGATTTCCTGCAGGCGAAGGACCCGCAGGTCGCACGCGCGGCTGCCGGCGCGCTCGCCGGCATCGGACCGCTCGACGCGGAAGGCGGCGACACGCTGGCTCGGTTGTGCGAGTCGCCTCTTCCGCAGACGCTCATGCACAAGGGCCTCCTGGTGCAGGTCCTGCGGGCTCATGCGGCGGCCGGAGCCGAAGCACAGGGCCGGTTGCGCGAGCTGTGGCAGCAGGAACTCGACCCTGCCATGCGCCTGCTGATCGCGGATCAACTGCCGGAGACGCGCATCGAGTGGAGCGCGCTGGTGCGCTGGGCCGACAGCCCGGAGCGGCGCGCGTGGTTGCAGTCGGTCGTGCTGCGCTGGCCGCGGCTGGAATGGCCGGCCGAGGCTGATCCGATGCTGCTACCGCGTCTGGCTCTGCGCAGCGCGGGGCGTGCGTCCCTGCTGGAATCGCTCGGCCAGGTCCGCTGGAGCGATGCCGAGCGCGATGCGTGGCTGGCGAACCTGAGCGGCATGGAACGGGAGGAACTGCGGGCCGTGCTCGGCACGCCGGAGCCATCGCAGGCACTCGCGCGCGAGTGGCAGGGTTCACCAGGCGCGCTGCTGCTCGATGCGGCATGGCTGGAGCGCCCGATCCGCTGACGTTTTTCGCGTGCTTCCGGTGCGCTTCCGGTGCTTTGCGCTTGGGGAGTGCAATCCGGATGGCCGAAGAGAATAATCAGGAGCGTCCCCAGGGAAAGAAATTCCACTCCGCCCAGCCATGTCGATCTTCTCCTCCAAGAAGCCGCAAGCCGGCCCGCTGCAACCGGCAGACCCCGAAGAGGCGCGCCGTATCCCGATCCGTCGCGAAGAGATCGCGCTGGCGCTTGCTCCGCGCAGTCCGATCGCCGAGCAGTTTCGCTCGCTGCGCAACTCGATCGCCGCGCTCAATCCCGAGGGAGCCCCGCGTTCCATCGTGATGGCCAGCGCCGTGCGCGGCGAAGGCAAGAGCGTGGCAACGCTCAACCTCGCGCTGGCGATGGGGGAAGTGCCCGGCAACCGGGTGCTGGTGATCGACGCGGATCTGCACGCGCCCTCGATCGAGGAGTATCTCGGCCTTCCGCGCCGTCAGGGACTGACGGAATTGCTGCAGGGTCGCATCGGCATCGACCGGGCCGTGCGCCAGACGAGCGTGCCGAGCCTCTCGCTGCTCTCCGCGGGTGAGTTGCCGGCCAACCCGAGCGAGTTGCTCGGTTCCGAGCGCATGAAGACGCTGCTGTCGACCTTCAAGCAGCGCTACTCATACATTCTGATCGACACTCCCGAAGCCCTTTCGATCAGCGATGGCCCGCTGCTGGGTGCCATGGCGGATGGCGTGATCCTCGTGGTGCGCCTCGGCTCCACCCCGCGTCACTTCGTCGAGCAGACCTATCACATGCTCGAAACGATGGGCGGCAACGTGCTGGGCACCTGCCTCACCGGCGCCGTCAGCGGCGTCGCGTCGAGCGACTACGCCACGCGCTAGTCGCCGAACAGCAGCCGCTGCACGCGGCGAACAAGCGTCTTGACGTCCGCCTGCGGCCTCGTGAGGGGAGCGCTTCTGCGCGCCGCCTTCAGCAGGGCAGTGAGATGCTGCCGCTCCCATTCCAGCACGCGTGCGTGATCCGGATGCGCGCGTTCACGCTCGCGGAATTCACGCGAATGATGCACCCAGCGGCCGCTCTTGCCGGTCCGTGGCGGGAGCACGACGTGCAGCAGCTCGTGGAACAGGATGAAGCTCACGAAGAACTCCGGCACTGCCTCGGAATCGAGCACCGGATGCACGCGCACGAGCGGCCCGTCCGGGTCGCAGGAACCCAGGCGCAGCGAGCGGCGGGTCGCACAGCGGGAGAAACGTCCCCAGGTCAGGGGCGGCAACTGCTTCAGTTCCTGCGCGAAGTGCTGCCGGCGCACCTCTTCCGCAAGTCGCGCAAGATCGTGCGCGCGCCCGCGCGTGATCAGCTGCTGTGGAGGGCGCGCCGGAGCCGGATGTGCCTCCAGTGCGGCGCGAATGAACGCATCGAGCGCCTGCGTGGCGTGACGTGCGCGTGATCCGGAGCGCACCCAGGCCGCCACGGCATCGCGCAGCTCCGCAGTGCCCGCGCCGAAGAACGGATGCAGGGCCACGCGCATGCGCGCACGGTTTTCGCCCTGGCGCTGTCGCAGCACGCGCAGTTGCAGGGGCCTGCGCCGCGAGCGCGTGGCGACGACCTCGACCTCCGCATCAAGCGCGGAGGCGAGGTGTGTCTCCCAGGCGGCGTGTTCAGGGTTGCGGGCCATGGTGGTCGGTTTCGCCTGACGGAAGCCGTTCCGCCTGACGGAAACATCTTCACGTGACGCAGGACGGGGCGCAATCAAACGGAAAAGCCCGGAGCGTTCCGCCCCGGGCCTTCCGTTCTCTCTCACTCAGGTTTGTGCTTCTACGGACTCACTGCTGGATTGTTAGATCCATCCGCGTTTCCTGACCTTCGGCCACCACGATCTGGCGCTCCGAGTCGCGTGCCACCTGCAGCTCCTCCAACGGATTGGCGTCGGCGGAGTTGCTGCGGTTGGCTCGCACATAGAATCGTCCGGCCGGGATGCTGCGCAGCGTGTAGCGGCCGTCGGCCGCAGTCTTGGCCGAGTACTGCCCCGGCAAGGCCTGCGCGTCGGCGGGTGCCAGCGTCACGATCGCGCCCGGCACACCCTTGCCGCTGCCATCGAGCACCATGCCGGTGACGCTGCCGCCGCGGGGGAGCACGATGTCGCCGATGCGCTGTTCCATTCCGTCCTGCACCACGATGTTGAGCTTGCTGGTGCGCGTGTAGCCGATCGCCTCGACAATCACCTGGTAGGTGTCCGGCGAGAGGTTCGGCAGCGTGAAGCTGCCATCGGAACCAGCGCGCACTTCGACCTGCGTGACGTGCGAGGGCAGCATGTCCTCGATCGTGGCGAAGAACGCGTCGTCGGCCCAGTCGTTGGGGCGCGTCATCAGGCGCGCCTTGGCGATGCCGCGGCCATCGGGATCCACCACTCGGCCGCTGATCGAGCCGCCGCGGCTGAGGCGGATGGAGATGCCCTTGACGTCCTTGCCCTGCGTGACGACGAAGTTGCTCGAGCGCGTGGGCGCGTAGCCATTGGCCCAGGCCTCGACGACATACTCGCCCTGCTGGACTCCCTCGAGGCAGAACTGGCCATCGGTGACCTTGAAGCTCTGCTTGACGGTGCCCGGATAGGTCGGGGTGTTCGGATCGCTGTAGTGGCGCACCTGAGCCATGAAGTCCGTGACGGGCATTCCCGTCGACGCATCCACGACCTGTCCGCACAGCGAGGCTTCGCGCATGCCTTCGAGCACCGTGTCGCTGGTGTTGGTAGGCACGCGGTTCTTTGCGGTGAAACGGTAACCCCGCAGGTTGGCGACGAGGTTGTACTCGCCGGGGGCGAGGCTCTCGAAGCAGAACTCGCCGCGCTCGTTCGAAAGCACCTCGTCGCGGGCGGTCTGCATCGTGTTGTTGATGCCGATCGCGATCACGCGGGCACCGACCAGCGGCGTGTTGTTCGGGCCGATGACGCGACCGCATAGCATCTGCGCCGCGCGCAGCAGCACGTCCACGTTCTGCGGTTCGTCCTTCTCGAAGGCGATGCCGTGAATGACCTTGCGGCCGTAGCCGGCGGCCGAAACCGTCAGCGTGCGACCGCCGCGAGCCACGTTGTTGAACACGTAGAAGCCGTCCGCGTTGCTCTGCACTTCCATGCGATCGGGCGCGGCGAACTGCGAGGCCTGATAGAGCATGCCTTCGAGCACCAGCGTCGCCGCCGGCACCACGTTGCCCTGCTCGTCCTTGACGTAGCCCTGCAGCTTGGCGCCCGCGCGCATCACGATCGGCGGCTCATCGATCACGCCGTCCTGATCGACGGGCACGGTGTCCTGCTCGGCGCGTGCGTACTCGGGGTGCACCGCGACGAGCGTGTACTTGCGGCGCGGCTGGACGCCGACGAAGCTCGTGCGGCCATCCTTGTCCGTGCGCTGCGGTCCGACCTGGAACGGTGCGCGGGAGTCATCCGCGAAGAACAGGTCGTTGGAGGAAATCGTGGTCAGGGTGACCTCAACGTCGCGCAGCGGCTTGCCTTCGGGGGTGAGCACCTGCACGCGCAGCTCATTCGAGTAGACGTAGGCGGTGGGGTCGCTGACGACGCGCGAGGCCTCGGTCTTCTCCTCTACGCCCGCCGAGCGGTCGTTGGCCTCCATCGTGCGCTCGACGGGAGCGACCGGCTGCACCTGCGGCGTCTCCTCACGAGCCACTTCCGGACCGTTGTCGGTCGGGGTGGGGGTGGTCTTGCCCATGGTGAACAGCCCGAAGAAAAGGGCGCCCAGGGCGGCCAGGATCAGCAACAGGACAACGATCGGCTTCATGGTGAGAGAGTTCGAGTGAGGGGGGCTCAGGGCGTGAGACGCACGCCGGGGCGGATTTCTTCCCCGCTACCCTTGTCGGGCAAAAATCTCGAACACTTGTGTCCCGGAGCTGGGCCGGGAGGGGGGTGTCTCAGGCCTTGGAAGCGCCCGAGGGGGTCGGCACCGAATCCGACTCGCCGTCATCGGCCCGGCCCGGCCACCAGGTCTCCCAGGAGGCCTGCGAGCCGACGAAGTAGGCAAAGACCCACAGCTCGGTGTCCACCCGCCGGAAGACCTCCAGGCGGGTCTTGCGGCCGAGGAAACCGGGGATCAGGCGCGCGAGCTCGCCGGTCTTGGGGGCCAGCATGCGCCAGCCCTTGCCGAAGCTCGCCAGCGGCAGGAGGCGGAAGGGTTTGTTGCCCGTCGAAAATGCGATTTCCCTGCGAAGGAAGCTGGAGCGAAGCGAAGAGCCCAGCCATTCCCGACCCTCGGTCCACAGCGAGAACTGTCCGCGCAGGATGCCCGGGTCGCGACGGAACAGCAGCACCTCGCCCTTCTCCGGGCGGTAGGTACCGCTGACGACCATGCCGAGGCCATTGCGGCGCATGGTGAGCACGCCCAGCTTGCCCTCCGGGCCGGAGATCTCGTGGGCGGTGTTCCACAGACCCGACTTCCGGATGGTGTAGGTGGCGAGGAGTTCGGCCATAGGTCCGTATCCTATCGGATGCCGGCCCGCAGAGCTTGCGGGAGCTTTTTTCCGCTAGTGGTACAGCGCGGACAAGGGAGCCGGCAGAGCTTGGCCGCTGTTGCTGCAGGGGTTGCAGTGGTTGGCCGTGCGGCAGGGCTCGAAGGCGCAGGTGCTGCACTCGTTGAGCTTCGTGAGCGCGGAGAGGATCTTCGCCTGCTGCTCTTCGAGGGCGCGCTGGCGCTCGGACAGCATCCGGCTCTGCTCCTCGAGCGCCTGCTTGACCCGGGCGAGGAACTGCTCGCGTGTCTCGCTCTCCTGGCGGGCCTGAATCAGGGAGCGGATGTTCTCGAGCTGGAGGCCGAGCTCCTGCAGGTCGCGGATCATCTGCACCCGATGGACTTCGGATTCGCGGTAGTAGCGGAAGCCTCCCGCGCTGCGGCTCGCTGGACTCAGGAGTCCCAACTCCTCGTAGTAGCGCAGGGTGCGCAGGTTCGTTCCGGCCAGCTGGGCGAAGTCCCCGATCTTGAGCATGTTGGAGTCGGACATGGTGGCTATGAGAAGAATTCTACCCTGTCCGGAAGGTGGAGTCTTCCGCTCCAGTGCGTAGGAAAGGGGGCCAGGGACGGTGGGGCGGGGTCTAGCTCGGCCGCCCCCCCGTCCAAAATCGGCCCCCGGAAGCTATAGATAGTGCCCCCTTAGCGGGGTCAACCCAAGGAAACAGCCCTCACCATGTTTGCCCTCTTCATGTTCGATCCCCTCTACTGGCTGATGGTCGGTCCGACCATCCTGCTGGCGCTGTGGGCGTCGTTCAAAGTCCAGTCCACGTTCCGGGAGTACCAGCAGTTCGGCGTCCGCTCCGGCATGAATGGGGCCGAGGCGGCCCGGGCGGTGGCCCACGCTGGCGGTGCCATGGATGTCACGATCGAGGAGACCGATGGATTCCTCTCGGACCACTACGATCCGACCAGCAAGACGCTGCGCCTCTCGCCGGATGTCTATCACGGGCGCTCGATCTCGGCGATTGCGGTGGCGGCCCATGAAGCGGGTCATGCCATTCAGCACGCGAAGGCCTACACCTGGCTGACGTTCCGCTCCCAGATGGTGCCGATGGTCAAGATCGGCTCGATGCTCTGGGTCTGGGTGTTCCTCGCCGGCATGTTGATCAGCTCCATGCCCTGGCTGCAGACCGTCGGCATCATTCTGTTCTCGGCCACGGTGGTGTTCCAACTCGTGACGCTGCCGGTGGAGTTCGATGCTTCCAACCGCGCCAAGGCCGTGCTAGCCCACACCGGCATCGTCAGCACGCAGGAGGAAGCCATGGGCGTCAGCAAGGTGCTCGGTGCCGCCGCGATGACCTATGTGGCGGGTGCGCTCACTGCGATCATGACGCTGCTGCACCTGATCCTCCGCTCGCGCTCCAGCAATGAGTGAGGTCGCCAAGTCCGACCATTCCGATGCGGGCGGCCTGTCCACGGCCGCCCGCAGTCATTAGGCTCCAAGCCCATGGACATGCTCCGTCTCGATCTGCGCGCGGTGCCGGGCCTCGCAGCCGCCGCGGAGCCGCGCCTTGGCGCCGCGCTGTCACGCCTGCAGCAGCGCGCGGGCACGGACCAGCGCTGGCTCGACACGGATCTTCTGGCGGCTGCGCACGAGCAGATCCTCGAGTTTGCGGAGAGCATGCGCGGGCGCGTGCATACCTTGGTTACCTTGAGCGTCGGTGCCAGCGCGCTGCCGGTTCAGGCGCTGCGCACGGCGCTGAACTCGCCCTTCCACAACCTGACCATGCCGGGCGGCCTGCCGCGCCTGATCGTGCTCGACAACATTGACCCCGATCTGATCGGCGAGTTCCTCGACTGCGTCGATCCTTCCGAGTGTCTGTTCCATGTCGTGTCGCGTTCGGGCGAGTCGGAGGCCACGCTGGCGCTGACCAGCCTGCTGCGCGGCGAGCTGGCGCGCCGTCTGGGCCCGGAAGGACACAAGGAGCGCGTGGTGATCACGACCAATGCGCACTCCGGAACGCTGCATGAGCTCGCCGAGCGCGAAGGCTACACGCGCTTTGACATTCCCGATGGTGTGCAGGGTCGCTATGCGGCGCTCTCGCCGGTGGGCCTGCTGCCAGCGGCGCTGCTGGGCATCGACACGCCCGGACTGCTGGCCGGTGCGCGCGACATGGCTCAATTGGCCCGCAACAGCGCGTGGATCGACAATCCGGCGCTGGCCTGGGCCGCGGTGCACGATGCACAGCGCCGCGCGGGCCGCGACTGCGTGATTCACGCCTCGTTTTCGCACCGGCTCCGCGATCTCAGCGCATACGCAGCGCAGCTGTCGCACGAGAGCGGGCTCGCCGCAGTGCATGCGCCGGGCGTGCTGGAGCGTCACCACCAGCTCGGGGCCTTGATCGATTCGACGCGCGCGCAGTGGTTCAGCGTGCTGAGCGTGCTGTCGCACGATCACCAGCAGGCCCTGCCGGGTGCGGGCACGCTCAACGCCCTGCATTCCGAGCAGTGCCAGCAGACGCTCAGCGCGCTCGAGCTGGCGGGCATCCCGCATGTGCGCGTGCAGCTGCCGCGTGTCAGCGCGCACGCGCTGGGACAGTACTTCCAGTTCCAGCAGACGGCTGCGGCACTGAGCGCCGATCTCGCCGCAGCATGAGCCGGGAGCAGCGGCAGTTGGTGCTGCGCAAGGGCCGCCTTGAGCTCGAGAGCTGCCGGCTGCCCAGGCGTCCCGCCGGCTACGCGCGGATCCGTGTGCTGCTGGCAGGCATCTGCAACACCGATCTGGAGCTCCAGCGCGGCTACTACGGCTTCGAGGGCGTTCCCGGACACGAGTTCGTGGGCGAAGTCGTCGAGTGTGACGATCGCCGCCTGCTGGGGGCGCGCGTGGTGGGGGAGATCAACCTGGCCTGCGGCCGCTGCGAATGGTGCCTTCGCAAGCTGGGCCGGCACTGCCCCGTGCGCAAGGTGCTCGGCATCGTCGGTCATCCCGGAGCGATGAGCGAGTACCTCACGCTGCCGGAGCGCAACCTGCACCGCGTGCCCGACTCCGTCAGCGATGAGCAGGCCGTGTTCGTTGAACCGCTCGCGGCAGCTGCCGAAATCCTCGATCAGGTGCGCCTGCCGAAGGAAGGCAGCGTGGCGGTGCTGGGCGACGGCAAGCTCGGCATCCTGGTCGCGAAGTGGCTGTTGCACCGCGGCGCGAGCGTGCGCCACTACGGCCGTCACCGCTCCAAGCTGGCGCTCACCGCCGCCGACGGCGCCGAGATCACGGTGAGCGCCCGCCGTCCGCGCGCCGCGCACGATCTGGTGATCGAGGCCACAGGCAGTCCGCAGGGACTCGCGGACGCCGTGCGCCTGTGTCGGCCGCGCGGCACTGTGGTGATGAAGAGCACGGTGCATGGCAGCGTGGCCCTCGACACCGCGCCGGTGATCGTGGATGAGATCACGCTCGTCGGCTCGCGCTGCGGGCGCATGGAAGTGGCGCTGCGCGCACTGCGGCACCATGACTTCGGCCTCGAGCAGATGATCAGCGCCGTGCTGCCGCTGGAGCGTGCGGGCGAGGCCTTCGAGCTCGCGCAGCGGCGCGGTATTCGCAAGGTGCTGCTGCGTCCTGTACGTTGACGGCC
>Ga0209668_10000382_pt1 | contig 18131 bp, 26 predicted proteins | sample FrelakmetPLP11PL_FD_187150 | JGI IMG/M metagenome (GOLD analysis project Ga0209668, IMG submission 187150) | Freshwater lake sediment microbial communities from the University of Notre Dame, USA, for methane emissions studies - PLP11 PL (SPAdes)... | ecosystem: Environmental > Aquatic >... | reverse complement strand
CGCCCCCCGCCTCATAGGACGGGGGGCATTATCTCAGCCATAAATAGACTAGGTAGAGGCTTGAACTTTAGCTTTCCAATAATGTACGAGCTGACCGCCTGTGCGCTTACGCATGTAAACAACTACTTGGTCACGCAAGCCGTACACTTCGCGGAACACTTCAACCGAAAGACCCACGCGGTCTACGATGTAATAGCCGCTCATATCTGCAAGAGCGAGCCAGCCTGTAGTAGCGGCGGCGAGGTCGGGCATGAACTGATTTTTAGCCAGACTATAACCGAGCAGGGATGGGCTCATCCCGTTGCTGTAGTTAGGATAGGCGTCACCGAGCGACCATTGTGGGAGTGTAGAAGTTCCTGCGTTGATTGCGCGAATGGCTGCAAATGTCTTTTTGTTGGCAAACCATTTAGCATTTGGTTCGTACTGCGGAGGCGTGAGAGCTTCCATGCCAATAATGCCTGTGGTAGCCGTACCCCATGAGGCGGTAGTAGAGCCTGTGGCGACTTTATTGCCCCAGTACTGCATACCCGCGACGGTAGAGTATGTGGAGTAGGCGATTGACATAGACGGGTGAGACAGGAAGCCTTGCGGCTGTCCCGCGCCTGTTCCGCTTGTGTAGGCGTATTCCTCGCCCAACGCGTAAGCCTCAGCGCCGAGGTTGGAGATATAACCCAGAATATCAAAGGCGTTATCTTCCAACTGCTCGCGGGTCATAATAATAGCGGCGGTAGCAAGGTGTACAGGGATGTTAATTTGCCCTGCAATGGGGTTGGTTGCCTCGGTAAAATCCGAGGTAGAACCGACCGAGCCGCGCCATGAGAAGCGAACGCCTGACGTAAATAGATTGGCGTAAGTGTCATCGGTCGCGCCGTTGTAGTTCACGGAAGGGAATGTGATGTGGTCAGTTCCGGTCGTGTAGATAGAGGCGTTTGGTCGAACGCTCTGCATAGCCGCGGTCTTTTTGATTAGCTCGGGTCTAAAATCAGGTGGAACCCAGAACCCGCCCGAGGGGTCAGAACCTTCGTTCAAAATCTTCATAGCGTCGCCCTTGATGGAACGACCCAGACCTTGAGCGCGGATGTAATCAGCAAAGGCGTCTTTGTAACCGCCTGAACGCAACTGTTTAAGCTTGTTCTCACCAACAGCTTTCATCGCGCCGTCTACTGCGTACATCTCGCCTGTATGCGGGTCTGCGGTAACGCCTGCAATCTCACCCTCACCCGCCATGGCTTCACGAATAAAGTTAGATGTGTTTACGGTGCTTCCTTCGCTCTCGGCGCTCCAGCGCTTTACGGCGTCGAGCTTATCCATAGAGTCAATGGAGTTCTTGAGTTCCTCTGCCTTGGCAGATAAACCATTCAGTTTCTTTTGTTCCTCAACGCTCGGAGCGCGAGTGCCAACGTCTGCAATAAGCGCGTTCGCTTCGTCCATAACCGATTTGAGGGAGACTTTCAATCCGTCATTCATTTTGTTTCTCCTTTTTATTTGATTGATAATAGTTTAAGCCTAGCCGTATCCCACTCCCACGAGCAAACGCCCGTTTCTGGCAGTTCGATACCTAAAGACTTGAGATATTCCACAGAACCAATCATTCTCGGCTCGCATGGCACATCTGTTAGCGCGGCGGCGAATAGCGGCCACGTTTTTAACCAAGTAGACTTACCTGTCTTTACACGCTCCACGTATTGAGGAGCGCTATCGCTTGACGTTCCTAGCTTGCCCTCTGCTATAAGCGCGTCAATGGCTTTACGGTATTTGTGAGAGCGTTCGAGCGTTGCGACATACCAACGCCCTACCTCGTCATCTCCAAAGTCTGTCATCTGTCCAACGATAGGGGAGGCTTTGAAGTCCTCGTCTTGCGCATGGTTCCACGTAAGCGGACGGGGAGCAGGTCCTAAATTCTTGTCCCAAAAGTCAGTATCTTTTGTGAAGTACTCGCGCTCCAGGTCAGTCGTCTTAGTACTACCCCAGAGAGCTACATAACTCCGTATCTCGTCCCTAGCTACAAACTTGACCGCCAGCCTGTCGTTTAGTTCTACGTCAGATAGACCGCTCAAGCTTTTAACGTATGATAAGTCCATCGTTATAACAGACTTGTTTCCCAACGCTCTGATATTCGCCAGCGCCTTAGCGCGTGAATAAAACGGCTCGGGGTTTATGACCGCTCCGCTCTCGTCCTTTATATCAAATGTGCCGTTATCGTTATTGTTTAGTTTATACATAATGCCTCAACTAAAAAGCGACAAATAGAACGGGCAACCGCTCTACTCGTCGCTTACAAACGTAAGTCTATTGACGGGTCAATATATACAGTCTAACACGTTTTGTAATTGATTACAACTCGCCTATTTGCTCATCATAAAATACACGCCCGTTATTATCAAGGCGGCGGAGCATGAGCATTATATCTATAATCTCGCGCTCGCTCTTGGTCTGCTCGGCAAAAAAGCCGACAAAACCATTACTAGGACATTCGATAAAAGAACAAGTCTGCTCGTCGCCCATTTTCTCGGCTAAAAAGTACAACTCTTTCAAGCTCTCGGTCGTCGCCTGCTCCCGAGCCAGTGCCGCCTCAAAGTACGGCAGCAGGTCATCGCCTGACGGCGGTACTACTGGGTCAATGCTTGCGAACGTGGGAGCTTCGCCTCGGTCTACAATATAATGACCAAATAAGCTCGCGTGTTCCGCTTCCTCGCTCGCCTGCTTGAGCATAAACTTAGCGCTCCCCTCCCAGTTGATATTTTGTAAGGCGTAGTGCATGGCGAGGTAAAACGCATTGTTCTCGCGCTCTAGGTCGAATTGATTGTTGAGCCGTTCTAGCAGTACTTGATTTATAGGCATTTGTTTTACTCCTTGTTATAGGTTGATTATAACCCCTGACTTTTGATATACCTGGCTACCGCCTCATCTATCCGCCTCATAGCTCCCTTGATATTATCCCGAACTATGACGGATACCGTACGCCAGCGCCCGACGTGCATCCACGCTTGAGTTTTATTGCCCTGAACATAGGGAGCATAAAGGACGCTGTTTTGTATCTTTACCCGTACCCCATCGCCCCAAGCAGAGACGCGCCAGCCAAACCTCAAGTTATACGTCCGTTTGTATTTACTAGCAGGCGGAGGAGGTGGGTAGAACTGCAAACCATGCGAATAGTCTCCAATCAAATACCGCGCCGCTTCCTCAGTCGCTATGCGTCTAACTTTGAGCGGTAGGACGTCGAGCTTAGCTTTTACTTGGTCTAAGTTGCGAACCTTGAAACTTATCATAGTGTCACTACCGCGTTCATTATCGAGCCGTAAGCATCGGGCGAGCGCCGTTTGTCTGTTGGCTCTAACGAGCAGTCACATTGCCAGCCGCCGCACTCAAGCAAAGAGTTAGGCGCGTTTTGTGGACGTATCCCGAGCGCCTCCCACTCGACCGCGAAAGCAGTTATTCCGTCAAGCGCTCCGCATGTAGTACAGTGTTTTTCAGTCGCCCCGAGACGCCATGTTAGTTTTGTCTTGCCATCCGCTGTAATCAGCGTGGCTTGCGCGACTACATCATTATAACGATTAGCCCACATCGAAGCCCTGCTCTGCAAAGAGGCTAGGCTTGTCCCTGCTTCGCGTCCCGCCGCTATATCTGAGGCGTATTGGTCTACATACATATATTGCTCGGCAATAATCTCTTGTAGCGCCTGCTCCCATTCTGGGAGTGTCTCGGTCAATGGGTCTAGGTCATTCGCTCGCATCCCTTCGTTCCACGCCCGTTGTAGTTGTTGGTCGAGGAGCGCCGCGAGTTCATCCACGAACGCGCCCTCTGTTATATCGCCCCTGTATAAATCTACAACTCTTTGATTTAGCGCCTGCAAGAAATAGCCGTAGGTCTTTACCGCTGAAGCTAAAGCCCGCCCTTTCAAGAGCGGGATTAGAGCGGGGTAGCTGGTGATTGCCTTATCTAGTAAGTTCATTTATTTATTCCTAGCCATAGAGCGGCTATCTCCTCAAGCTCGTTCTCTAGTTGTTTCTCACGTCTTAGATAATCGTCCATGTCCTTTCTAACATTCCCGTCCTCGTCAATCCTAAACGCAAATATCAGTTTACTCGAACGGGGATAATCTATGATGGGCGGAGCGTAAGCGTTCCAAAGTAGCAGCACTAACGAACCTCCTCGAATACAAGTGTACATCCTAGAGAGGCGTTAGTAGCGCTGTCTTTTACAAAGCAGATTGAAAGAATATCACCTACCCCCGCCGCGCTTACGCCCAACGGGATTTTACTGGTTAGCATGTGGTCAGCAGTTCCCTTAATCGACGACGTACCTCCTACTACATACCCGCTCTTTATCACGCGCCCGCCAGTTACAGCGGTAGCCGCTACGTCTACGTTAGTCACGCTGTCCGCTCCTACACTTGCGAATGACGCGCCAGTTAGAACGGGGTTTATCCGAACCTCATAATAAGCCGCGTTGTCCGCAGTCATTTCAATCTCTTTAGGAAAGACGATAGACTTAACGGGGTAAGTGTTTAGGGTCGCTTTCAGTTGGATAGACAGAACGGGTAAGAAGTTCGTAGTACTTGTGACACTCCGCCTTGTAACGCCGTTCCCTACCCCGTACCTGATACCCGCTACGTCGTGAATATCCCCGCCGCCCTCGCTCTTTACTGTGGAGCAGATAGCCCGCATAGTTTGAGAGCCGTTTACAGCTATCCTATATCTGAACCCGATTGCATTAGTCTCATCACCGTAGCCAATCTCAGTATAGGTATAAGAGGCGGTATTATATTGTCGCCAGTAGACGGGCTGATTAGCAGTTTGCCAATAGCCCGTAGCGCGTTTGTTATCGTTCGTTATTTGTGCCATAGCAACGGCTAGACCGCCCCTATCCATGCCGAACCTAATCTTACCAACGCGGAGGCTTTGAAAGTCCATAATAAAGATATGGCTATCACTCCAATCTATGCTAGCAGTAGAGGCGAGCCAAGTGCTGTCCGCTATTATCTCCTCGGTCACGCTACCCGTCACGCTAGAGCGTAAGAACACCTCAGCCCGCCCGCCTGCTAGGTTAGCTCCGTTCAAAGTACCCGTCAAGATAATAAATTGACTATTACCTGACGTATAGATATTAGCCCAATGTTGGCGCAAGCCTGCAGAGACCCCCGTTCCTGTTCCGCCTGTAGCTAGTACAACGTCCCTAGAGTTAGCCTGAAACGTAGTGCTACCGCCGCCCGCTGATATATCGTCAAAGAGGAGCGGGGATTTATCATAGATAAACTCGCTATCAAAGCGTTGGTCAGTATTGCTAACCCGCAAGCGCTGAAACGCGTCATTATATAAGTTATCTGCTCGGGTTGTTACTACCGTTCCTGTTATGCCGTCAATCGTTCCCCCAACTTGAACCGCTCCGCTAGGATTTACTTTGACGTTTACTACCGACCCGCCGCCTGCTGTGCTAAAGCCTGCTATCTGGGTCTTAGTTACTATGGCGTCGTCCTCCTCGGATAGATTATCTTTCAATCTATGGCTAGAGCCTTTTGACGCGTAGCGGCTAAGAATAGTGGAAAGGTCTAGGAACGTCTGAGCGCTCGCCCCGTTCGTTAGTGTCACTTTTACATAGCGACGGTTACGCGGGAAAGAGAACGTCTTAGACACGTTGGCAGTAATCGTATAAGTGTCGGGGTCAGGGTCTACGTTTATCCCGTCGCTAGACCACCAAACTTTGAGCCCGTCAGTAGCGGAGGTCTTATCTGTGTAAATAGTTACAAGTATTTCAGAGTAGTTTATAGCATCTTGCCAACCACCCGCAAAAGTGGCGCCACCTGCTAACGGTATCCTAGAGCTATTGTTAGTACAAACGTGGCTCTCTGCGAACGTCCTAATCTCGGTAGAGCCTGTATGAGTATTTATATCGGTAGCCCCGCCAATCTTTACTACTTGGCGCTTAGCTCCGCTAACATCCTCGGTCTCAATCTCTACCCCTGCAGGCGGGGTAGCGGGTCTTTCAGTCTGATAGACTACCGCGCTCATAGTTCATTTACCTCAAAGCTCCCGTCCTCGTTTTTCTTGATTTTCGCTTTCCTGCTCTTAGGCGAGGCGAGCGGAGTAGTCACGTTTACGGTAGGAGCTTCATTGACGTTATAGACCGAGGGAACGGGGACGGTATTCTCTACAGTCACGTTGGGAGCGGGGACGTTTACCGTAACCTGACTGGCTTTAGTTTCAGGCATAGTAGCATTGACGGTAATCGGAGGCATAGTCACATTGAATATCGGAGCAGGCGCGAGGTCGTTAGCTTTATTGATAGCGTCCGCTAATCCCTTCATCCCGCCGCTCTCGTCAGCGTCCATATCAAACATGGCAAATAGCTCAGCCCGTTTGTCGGCGTTTACGAGCTTAAATTCAAAGTCGTATAAATGCTCTCTATGTCCCGCCTTTATACGCTTTTTGGCGAACTCTATAAACTTCTTGCTCTCTAGCTTTTCAGCCTCGTTCACCTGTTCCGCGCTTAGCTCAGTCTTAGGCTCGCTTTCTTTTTCATCTTTGTTATCAGGGAAAATAGCAGGCGGAGCGCCGAACGGTTGAGCGGGAGCGGTCGCGTCAAAGCTATCGCCATCGTCCACAGGTGCTAGACCTAACTCAGCGCGTGCCTCGTTTAGCTTCATAATCTTTGACTTATACAAATCTACGGCTCGCTTACTTTGCGCGTCCCTATCCTCTTTGAGAGCATACACGCCCGTAAAGTCAAAGTCTACATAATAGTTCTCGGGGTCGTCGTGATACATGCCTAGCAGTTGCGTTCCCAGCATATCTGCATCTTCACGCCATGATGGGATGACCCATTTATAGTACCAACCTTTCTCAGCTGCCGCCTTGTTGTTATAAGAGCTAATATCTAGCCCCGCCTTAGCGTCAGCTACAATGGGCGATATTCTAAACGCGTTACAAATCCTGCTCTCTACCCTGGCGTCAAGCTCGGGGAAAGCCATATCTCTAAAGTTCATTTGCATTGACTGATAAGAAGCGCCCTCGCCCAAAATAAGCGGGTCAGCCCAATTCTCTGTACCGCCATGTTGCGCCCGCCAACGCCTGCGATAGTCCGAGGCTTGGCTTTCATCTATTGTTTGGCTTACGCTAATCATGCCCGCAAACTTTGCGCCGTTCTTTACAAAGTCTGTAAGAAAGAACGTCATAGCGTTATCGAACTCAACCTCTGGGAGCGCTGCCATAAGCGGGGAGCGAAAGCGAACGCGGTCACTAAGTGGGTCGTAGTTCTCGCCGCCACTGAAGAATAAAATCTTTGTCCTGCCTTGCGCGTCTTTGAAAGGAATATCTACGGGAGGCAATCCATAAGGCTGGTAACGAATAGCGCGGAGCGGCTCTTGCTGTCCACGTAGGAACGAGCAGAAGTACGGCGTCATCGGCCATAGCCCTAATATATCCCCGCCTCTGCTGTATTCAACTTCCCACGCGCTAAAGCCTGCAATGTCTTGTAATATCTGCTTGACGTTCATAAACATTTGCCAAGTCATATTAGGAGCAGGGTTGGGATTGTGTAGTAACTCAAGTAACGGATGGTTGAACACTTCTATATCTTGTCCTCCATCGGTTGCATATTGCATTACACGCGGGAGCGCCTCGGCTTTCGCGCCACTTCTTAGCGACATAATGGAATAAGCGAACTCGTTAGAGCGATAGCCCGTCTGAGCGAGATAATAGGCATTGGGTACGATGTAAGCGGGAGCGCTCGTGTCGATGGGATTGTAGAACGAACTGTAAGCCATTCCCTCCCGTTGTTTACCGACTGTCTGAGCGGCATAGGTCAGACTTTGATTTTGTGCCTGCAGGCTAGACGCTAGTAAATCATCTAAAAATGGCATTGAACGCCTCCTTGATATTGAACCGCTTGGTTTTACGAATGTACTCACTGCGGAGGAGCGCCTCCTCCATTACCGCCAAGGCGTCGTCTATGTACTCGACCTTCGCGCCATCGCCAATGCGCCGCGCAACGTCTTTAGCTATTGTTTTGTCATCTGTTGCATACGGGGATAATTTGCCATCCGCTTTATAGGCTTTGACCCATCCTAGTCCTGTCTGCCATATTCCGTAAAGCCGTATTTTATTTGTCAATTTGTCCTCACATGAATATCTGCACTGGCGGAGCGTACATAGCCACCACCATAAACGCCAACGACATTACTCGGTCATCGTGCATGCCAGACGGAGCAGAGAATGTTGGATTACACCCCATTGTAAACGCTACCTCATAACTACGCAACTCATCCGCGTAGTCGGTCGGCACTTTTAGTCCATCATGCTCTATTGCAGTAGCGAGCCGTTGTATTAATACTGCCTTACTTGTACCCGTAGTCATAAAGCCCGCTACCTTGTCCGCGCCATTTAGTACCCTAACGCCCATCTGTTTCAGTATCTCAATATTAGGCACGCCAATGCTGTTGCGTTCTGGTAATACAGACGCGTTCCACGCCTTTAGCCGAGCCGCTATCGCTTCCCGCTGTGTACTAAAGTCTATCTGATTAGCCCGCCACCAATCAACGACCCTATTACAGTTCGTACAGCCTATAGTCAATACGCTAAAGTCGTTAGAAAGCGCCCAATCTAGCCCCGCTATTATCTTATGCCCCGCGTGTTGCTCGGGACGGTCGGGCTTGTCTATAATAGCCGCCGCGTCTATCCCTTGAAAGAAAGAGCCATCTTCCAAGAACTCCGCCATTACTTCTTGTTTATAGACGCGCTCGGGTAGCCCCTCTTTCATAGCCTCTATTTCAGACGGCGGGATGTAGGGATTATCCCAAGTGCTAAACTTGAACCTAGCCCAATCCTCTTTCTCGCCTGCTTGCGCCCAAAGCGTGTAAAAGCCATTTAGTCCTTTTGGAGTTGAGCCAAAGTCTGCTCCGCCTTGAACGTCTGCCAAAGTTGGACGTATTACATAATTCCACGCCTCTAGCAGGTTAGGCGTAATCGCCGCCTCGTTGATAGTCACCCACTTATAGCTACGCCCGCGTGAGGCGTTATAGTTGTCCATGCTCCAAAAGTCTATGACCGCGCCACCCTTTAGCGCGAGCCGCTCGCCCTTCCACGATGATATAACAATGGGAGCCAGGATATTCCCTAACTCCCTAAAGTTCTCACTCATCATGCGATAAGACGGGGCGTACCACGCCTGAGCCGAACCTTTACTAATCCGCTCACATACTCGGCGCTGTAGCAGTATGTCTTTACCGAACCGACGCCCAGCCATATATAAGTTGAAACGCTTGCTATTATCATGAGCGTATTGTTGTTGAGGATGGAACTGAACTAACTCAATCTGTGTCTTTTTCATCGTTCGCTTTAGCCGTCCTAACCACGAACTCTATCACCTCGCCGCCACTTGTAACGTCTGTGTGTTCCGTGAGTATCTTCGGGTCAAGCACCTGTAACGCCAGCTTATTATGAGCGGGGTTGCGGGATGTCCACAACTGGCGGAGCATTGCGGAAAGCCGCGTCATTTCTGCCTCTGTTCCTTCCCCGATTATTTCAGACGCAATTTCCCTCATTAGTTTTCGCATTTTTACCGCGTCGGTAGGAACACCGCGAAGGTTTCTCCGAGGGTCATATCCTTTTTTGAACGGTTTTAGATTTTCGTTATTCGCCATTTCTCGCAGTTTCCTCACAGTTTATCTGTGATTTTTCAAGTCTTTCGCGCTCGCGTCTACGCTTGCCAGCCTCGCTCATATTCCTTCTTGCCTCTTCGGTTGGCGGCGGCATAGTTCTTTTTTTACTACTCTTTACACCCTTGCGTCTACCCTCTGCCCAAGCAAGCCGTACCGCTTCCGATAAATTCTTTCTCGCTTCGTCTGTTGGTATTCTGCCTTCCCCTTTTTTGCCAATCAGCTTTTTTGTTTCCTCTGAGTGCGTCCAGCCCTTTCTAGATTCCCATGCCTTTTTCATGTATTCGCTTTTCTTTTGGTTCTGTTCTGGCGTATGCTTTACGCCGCGCAACCTTTCAGCCATTCGTGCAATCGCCTCAGCGGTCATCTTTGCACCCTTCCTACTGCTTGCAGTTGGGCAGATGTTATATTCAGGCTTTACCGTATCAATATAAAATTGCTCTCTTGTAATCAAATCGACAATAAGACATTCTTCGATAACCTCAAAAACAAAACTTGCTTCACTGTATAAATTCCAAGCCCGCTGTAAATATGGGCTATGGTGTTTATTTCTAAGTAAATGTTCTCTGTGACCTTGCCAACGTTTATAAGTATCTTTTGACGAGCCAATATATTTATGCCCGTTTTGCGTGTTTACTATCTGATAAATTCCTGATACAATTTTTCTCATTGAAGCACCTCACTGCTTTAATCATTCTCCGAACGTCTCAAGCGTTGCGGAGTTTCTTTATTATATCATTCTGTCACCTGTTCTATCTTTTCAGCGGGGAAAGCATCCGCAAACCGTTGGAGGATGACAGCGCCATAATTGGGAGATATTTCGAGCATTCGACAAACACGCCCCAAGTTAGCGCATGAAATAAGCGTTGTACCACTACCACCAAAACACTCATAAATTATGTCGTTGGGTTCGCTGTAATTTTCAATCAAGTCATCCCACATCTTCAAAGGCTTCGGACATGGATGATTTGCTACGCCGCTTTGATTGCTTATCGGATAATCGAAAACATCATTAGTACGCTTGTTTCCAAACTTCTCGCCAAAAAAAATAACGGGTTCCCAACACCAAAAACGAGACACGCGCCCGTTAGTCATGCTGTTTGTTTTTATCCATGTGCCTACGTGATAACTATCAAACCAGCGCAACCATGACGGCAGGTTGTAACAACCTGCCGTCACTATCTGCTTTTCACTTACTCGTTGACATTCACTAAACCACGCCCGACAAAAAGCCTCATATTTTTCAGCGGTCTTTTGGTCGTCCACTGTCTCACCGTCATACTCAAATCCGACATTATAGGGCGGGTCTACTGGCGCAAGTTTCGCCCTCTCCCCACCCATCAGCCTCTCCACATTCTCCCGCACCGTACAATCGCCAATCAACAAACGGTGTGCGCCAAGTTGCCAAAGTTGCCCGCTTTGAGTTTGCCATTTCTCCTGCAATTCAGCCGCCCTGTCTACCTGCGGCTCTGCGTCTTTTGTTTCCTTCGGCATCCCCATCCCCTCCACAATATCCGCCAGCATCTTGTCGGCTTCCTTCAACGCTTGCATAGCAGGGTCGGCCATTACCGCCGCGAGGATGTCAACGTCTGGATTGTAGGAAAGTTTGCCGACCTCGTTATCTTCAATGCCGAGCGCGTAAAATTCGGGGCTGTTCGGTTCGATGTCATCACGCACCACATTCACTATCTGGTTGCCTGTGGTGTGAACATTGATAACTTCCATTCCCAAAGTTGCGGCGATTTCCAATGTCTGATTACCGCCCATCACAACAGGCACATCCACGCCCTTACCCGCTGAGAATATAGAACGCCCCGCCCCACGCTTCCGCATGGAATTTTCATGCAAGCCGCGCCCGCGCTGGGTGTGCTTGTTCACATTCTGCGGGTCGGGTGTTGCGCCCTGTTCTATTTTCAATACTTCAACTTTTGGTTGTGTCATTTTTTCATAGCCTCTTTCTTTGAGTTCTCGTCAATGTTTTTATGCTCTATTTGATTGGTAATTCGCTTTTATGCTCCTTTACCGTATTTTATTTGATTATACAGCGGATTAGTGACATTTGACTAAAAGTAATACGACATTCGTTACTACAAGGGCTTGGGCTTAACGGCTACACTTGTCTTATCAATCTAATCTAATCTTTCAAGGAGCTTAGCGATGACTAAAACTATAGGCAGTTGGACAGTCACGGTAACAATGCTTGCATACGGAATTTACAAGTATTACGTTTCAAGCAATATAGACCACCTCTATTACAAGAACGGACGGGTAGAGGCGATGGACGACATGGACGCGATGGATAAGGTAGTGTCAATGCTAGGAGGCGAGTAATGAACGCGAACGAACTCGCTACAAAGTTGAACGCGGGAATAAAATTATCCCCGCTTGAGGCTTGCATAGCTTTTGCCAATAAGATAGCGCCAATATCAGCACAGGCGGCACTAACAGAGCTAGTCGAGTTACGCGCTAGAATTGAACAGCTAGAAAAGACCTCAGCCGCCGCGCTCGGTCGTAAAGGCGGGAGCGTATCCTCCCCCGCCAAGACCGCCGCCGCTCGCGCCAATGGTAAGCTCAGCCGCAAGGCTACAAACTGCCCATATTGCAAAGGGACGGGTAAAGAGACGGTAGTTTTTGATGGAAGTAAAATCAAGGTTAGATGTAGATTTTGTAGCGACACAAAATAATTGTAATCAATTACAAAACAAAAAGCCTCTTATAACAAGAGGCTTTTTTGTTGCTAATATTATTTGTCTTTTTTTGGTTTTGGTAACGGCGGAGCGGCGAAGATGGGGGATTTTGTAACCATCCGTAGTACCAAGCCGATTACTGGGATAATTACCGACAAAATATCCTGTTGCTGTGCGGACATTTGAAAGCTCCCGAACCCTAAGAGGTTGGCAATCTCAACCAGTAAAACAAGAACAAAGAAAATGACCGTCTTATACCCTGAAAGTTTAGCAAACATAAAGCCTCCTGTTATCTGTTATTTAGACGATAAGGTAATTATAACGCAAAACTGCCAATCCAAACGGACTGGCAGTCGTACTCCGACATGATTTATATTGTGGTTGATTGTCAGGCGTTGGGGTCATTATAGCACCCAACGGTTTGCGTTACCCGCAGGGGGCAAAGCCTAGATTATTACTTGAAGGCGCTACGGCTGCCCCCTGTCGGGTGCAAGCAGTTGTTAGACCCCGCTCTACTTGCGCCAAACGCTCATTTGCAAGTTCCACATATTCAGCGGATGTATCAATGCCGATATAGTGACGGTTGAGAAGTTTAGCCATCTTGGGGGTAGTGCCTGACCCGCAGAAACAATCGAGGACGGTATCATTTTCGTTTGACCAAGATAAGATATGGTCTTGCGCTAATGCTTCGGGGAATACGGCGGGATGACCAGACTTACCACCACCAACGCCATACTTCCAGATGTTTTTCCGTTTACCGTATTCTTTCATTTCCTTGTAGTGCCGCTCTGCCTTAGTACCATCAGGGCGTAGACCTTGCTTGCCCATTGATTCAACACCTGAACGCTTATTCTTTCGGTCTCGTAAAAAGTTTGCTGTTTTCGGTTTTCCTTTCGTGAACACGAACATATATTCAAAGGCTTGCAAATAAAACTGATTACTTCCAAAACAGGCTTGCGCCTTTTCGTAAATCATCGTTTCGACATTGAAGCCTACGGACTGAAAATAAATTGCTTGCTTGAAACTGGTAAGCGTTTCATTTCCGTTTTTTGTTTGGTCGCCAACAACCCACACTACCACGCCGCCCGCTTTTGTGACCCTGAACAACTCGCGGGCGATAGTTTCAAAATCGAAAGCAAAGCCGTTATAGGTTCGGAGATTATCGTAAGGCGGGGATGTGACGGTAAGGTCTATGCAATCGGGCGGGAAGGATTGCAAGACTACTGCGCTATCACCTGAGATTATTTTATCGAGTTCCATGCTATTCTCACGAAGGGGTCTAACGGTTTGCTTTACCCGCAAGGGGCAATAGCCTGATTATCTTTCACGACCGCCGCCCGCCCCTTGTCGGGTGCAAGCTGTGTTGGGCGTTGTGATAGCCTGAGAAAAAACCTGTTACCAGACCACACACTGCCGTCATCGCATAAAACTTTTGAGTACCAAATATGCGGATGGTCAACCACTACGCCATGTTTGCCGTAATGAGAATACTCATTTTGCTTATCGGTTATTTCGACACGAGTGCCAATTTGGAAACCTTCATGTAAATTCATTTTCACCTCTTGCAAAGAAACGCCCAACGGTTTGCGTTACTGGCGAAAAGCCGCAAATAACTTTGACATAAAAGACGCGCCCGCAGGCTTTTCGTCAGGTACACGCTGTGTTAGGTGGCGTGCCTGCCAGCGATTAGCCTCTGCTTCGGATGCGTCACTTTTTGCAAGGTGTCCAGTCGGAACACCAGCACGATAACGCGGACAATTCTTATTCAAACACCACAACCACAAGGCAAATAAAGGCTTGCCTGTTTTCTCCGAGTAGTGAGTTTGATTCGCTCTCGGTTGCATTTCACTTCCACATTCATCACAATATTTTTTCACGAAGCAACCTAACGGTTAGCGTTAGCGGCGCGGCTTTATCGCGTCCGCTGCACGCAGTTGTTAGAGCGCACTTTACCGAGGAAGTACGCCCACAATGCCCCACCTGCAACTTTGGCGAGAAACTGACCAAGAGTTACAAGCGGGAGAAATCCACCAAAAGCAATGGTGGGAAAAATGAGACTATCAACTAATGCGCTAAAAACATTTGAGCCATTGACCTTGACCATGTAACTGCGCTCATGTAAGAACTGATAAACGATAGTATCAACCAGAGCGGCGCAAGCAAAGGCGGCGAAGGACGCAACTGCGATTATGCCAGCGTCACGATTGATAACCCATGACAGGAAAGAACCAGCGGCGATCAATGCGCCCATTTTCCAGATAAGCCCGTTTTTGTGCCATGCTTCATGGAGTTTATCGCGGGCTGTAAGGTCAAGCCCAATAAACAAAAACGCATTGACGATACTGGCAGACGCGCCGAAGTATGCGCTAGAGAGATTGGCGAGAATAATCGCCGCTAAATACATCAGTATGTAAATCATCAAATAATCCTTTTGATTGCTTCATGGCGCGGACTTGTAAAACTGCCGCGTGAAATTTTGAGACATCGGACGGCATAAAACCCAAGTGCGTACCATCCCAACTATCAGCCTGCCAAAATTTCAGTATTCGGCTGGCTGAATTTACCCTGCCAACGTGAACCCATTTATTGCGCTTCTTTGCTTCTTGAATTATCCACGCGCCTTCCTTTTCTAATTTGTGTATATCTGAACCACCAACGAAAAGACAATCAAAATCATTCCACGGGATGTTTTCAGCATGTTCTTTTATTCCATCTTGTGAGACAAGCGCAACGGGAAAATCTTTTACCATGTTTCGGTAGTGGCTGAACTGTGCAAGTGTTGATTTGCAATCTCCGATAACATCAGGAATGACGATAAATAAGCAGGTATTTATATGCGGTTTCATAGCGTCTATTTTTTTTAGCCAATCGGTTTCATTAAACTTTCCAGTAAAAACGCCATTATCTAAACACCACGGAACAAACTCTAATAACCTGCGCTTTGCCATATCTCCACCAGCAGACCTGCCAACTCGAACTGTGTGAATGTAGCCCATTGTAGAATTGTAAAAACTTCTCACATTGCTTGTGCTTGCCATATACCAGCCCGACTGTGGATAAACCATAACACCTACCATGCAAGGATGCGCTCTAACGGACTTGCGTTAGTGGTGGGGTGGACGCCATCGAACCGACATGCCATCACTAGACCATGCCTGCAATTCGCCATCTTGCGCCAGCAGCACCACCCCATCCACTGCACGCCTTGTTGGGCGGCTTTCATGTGCTTTGAGCCACTTATTTAGCAAAGCACCTGTGTAAGCATCATGCCCACCACGCATTGCCATGCGTAATAAAATAGTATGAGCCAAGTCTATCAATTCTTCATCTGACATTTTCACCTCTGGCGGAGCGTCCGCCCAACTATTGTTTCAGCTGCAACTCTGCAGCCTAAACACCTATTTACTCGTCCACTCGGCGCAGATATAACCACGCTCTCCCTGATGTGTCACCAGGTACCAGCGGGGGCAGCCGATACCGTCCACCAATGCCGTTACCGTCACCACCACACCAGCTTCATACCAGCCAAGTACCGGGCTGGATGTGTCTGGCAGTTCTCTAATGTTTAGCTTTCCGAGCGTCGTAACGTGATTAGGCGTTGGCACTACTATCAACGGAGCAGGCGGGCTTGCTGGCGTGAGCGTAGGGCTGGCGTTGGCTGATGCAACTGGAGCGGCGTTGGCAATCGTTACACTACAAGAGACACAGGCTAGGGTTAGAACGATTAGCAGGCTTTTCATTTTATCTCTACCAGACCGTTGGCAGGGTCATAACTCGTTTGAAACAACTCTAGTACTACGCGGCCAGTTGATTGGGAGCGGTAGAGCCGTGCCTGCTTGCTCTTTATCAAATCCTCCGCTCCCGTCCATAGGATAGCCAACGCCTCGGCTTTGGTCATCTCTGACGGCATAGGCGGAGGCGTAGCGGTCGAACTCTGCCTTTCTACTGCCAACGCTCTTAATCCCGACGTAACGGATTGAGCGACGAGCTTTGTCCCTTTCTCGAAAAGTAACCCCTCTAAGCGAGCCGTTGGCACTTTTGCGCCATTCTGGTCTAAGTCCTGTTTTGTTGTGTCCATCTAGTGTTACCTCCTCAAGGTCTGACAATGCCAACGCCGATATATCTATTTCAGGCGTTGGCTTTATTGTTTTGGGTCGTTTGGGCGTGTTGGCTTTACTACGCCCTGAACAGGATGGATATGAGCAGTCTTTACCTCGGTCAATGCTAGCTCTGACGCGTAAGCCTGCGTAGTAGGAGCAGAGCCTAGCCCCGCGTTGGCTTTTTCTTTCTGCCAACTAGCGTTGGCTCTAGCCTTGCCGATATATTCAGCCTCGCCCATAGACAAGCGGGCGTATTCCTCAGCCTGACTGATAGCCATGCGTTTTCTAGCTTCTACCCGAGCGCCTTTGATTTGAGCGCTCGCCTCTATCTCAGCCGTTTGTAGTTCCCGCTCTAACTCCCTGCTCTCCTCAGCCTCGCGGCTAAAGTGACGGTAGAAAATATTAGCGACAGAGTGAAGTAAAAAACCAACAGGAATTATTATAACCGTCCACGTTTGAGCCCATTCGGGTATTTGTACAAATACATCGAACGTCCCGAGCAGGGAAGCAAGGATTATACTCGCGGCGATAGCCGTCACGCCTGTAAATCCCAACGTAATCGCAAACATGACGTAAGCTATCCACGCCTGAATAACTGAGTCGGGGTCGCGTAGTTCCGCTTTCTTGTGCCAAAAATACGTCCCATACTCGCCAATGAGAGGGAATGATACCAAGTAGAGCAGAGCAAAAAATACCCCGATAATAGCCGCCCAAGCGGTATCAGAGGCGAAAAAGGTAATCACCCCGTCTACCTTGTGGGGAGCTACGCCAATGAATACCCCTGCAAGAGCAGTAAGAAAGCCAGACCCGATTAGCCCAATAAAAATCATAGGGTGGCGGGAAAGCTCGCGCCGTACCCCGTCCATTTCGATTTGACTTGACTTGCGTTCGCTTTTCCGAGCGTCAATTCTATTTCGTACTGTGTTCATAACCGCTCCTTATTAGGTGTATATAATATTCTGTTTGCTCGATTGCTTCATCCGCGCTGTAGCATACGGTTGTAAAATATTCCAACTTCTCCACATCTTTTATAAACTGCTTTTGAGCGGGCGAGAGCTTGCCCTTGCTCTGTTTCATTTCGATAAACATTCCATGAAAGCCGCCTCTAGGGTACGGGAGAAACAAGTCACAAACTCCGGACCTCAACCCCTCGGCTTTTAGATAGTTGGCTCTGATAGCGCCAATCCGACCGCCGCCTAACATCGCTCCGTTAGGGATTGAAAATATTAGCCCTAACTCTGGGACGCGGTGAGTATTGAGTAAACACCACTGAATAAAAGCCGTCTGCTCATCATGCTCAATATGTCTATTCATCGCAACCCCACCAGGCTTCTACCCGCTCATCCCCATCGTATGTAACAGACATGCGGCGGCTTTTGGTATTAGAGACAAATTTTTTACTATACCTGTAAAGCCAGTATAAATAAGACAGATAAAATAAGATGATAAGAGTTATTGTCATGTTATCTTTTTTATCCATTTGACCGTAGCTTGTAGCAGTTTACGAGCTACTTTATAATCGTTGCCGTCCACGTAAAACGATGGCGAACTAATCAAATCCTCGGCTATTACTATCAACTTTTTCGCCGATTGTTTCCACTCGCTCGATTGCTTTGTTACGGGCAGGTGAGAACGTAGCTCCTCGACCGTCCAATTGTTTATAACCGCCTCGTCTAACCAGTGTGCTACTCC
>Ga0209668_10000381_pt1 | contig 18136 bp, 14 predicted proteins | sample FrelakmetPLP11PL_FD_187150 | JGI IMG/M metagenome (GOLD analysis project Ga0209668, IMG submission 187150) | Freshwater lake sediment microbial communities from the University of Notre Dame, USA, for methane emissions studies - PLP11 PL (SPAdes)... | ecosystem: Environmental > Aquatic >... | reverse complement strand
GCAGGTTATACATATAGTTTCAATAATAATGTTTTTCAATACTCTGTAGTAGGAGTACCTGGAGCAACAGGACCACAAGGTGAAACAGGGCCACAAGGATTACAAGGTCCTACTGGTCCTAATATAGGTATTCAAGGAGACCAAGGTCCTACTGGCCCACAGGGGTTTCAAGGTGATACAGGACCACAAGGCTTCCAAGGTGATTTTGGTCCACAAGGATTTGATGGACCACAAGGCTCCCAAGGTGATACAGGTCCACAAGGATTTGATGGACCACAGGGTTTAGAAGGTCCACAGGGTTTAGAAGGTCCACAAGGATTAACTGGCGCTAATGGTTTTGATGGTGGGTTACGAATGTTTTTTAATATAAATGAAACATTAGGCTCTGGTAAATATATTTTATCAAAAACACCAACATCAGATACTACAACATATTTAGAAAGTGATCCAATGACTTATACAGATACTTATGTATTTACATTTTATACTGATTCATTTAATAGGATCGTATCTACATTCTTATCTACCGGTACTTGGAATTTTAATGCGTATATTGAAACATCAGCACCTATTGAAGGGTATTTTGAACTTTCTGTAAGTGATGGGTTTACTACAACTATAATAGCAAATACAAATACACAAAATTTTGTATATGTATCAATAAAAGAACTATTCACATTTTCTGCTGATATAACATCACCATTAGTATTACCAGCAGGTAGTTATTTTATAGTTAGGTTTATCATAACTAATAATGGTGAATTCACAACTGGAACATTAAAACTTTGGTCTTATGGTGATAGTTATTCTAATGTGAGTACAACTATGAATATGATAGGTGACCAAGGTCCTACTGGAACACAAGGTTTTCAAGGTAGGACTGGTCCACAAGGTGGAACTGGTCCTGCTGGTGCTGATGGTATATCAGTATCATACTACAAATATAATGCTAGAACAAACACACAATCACCACCACCAAATAACTCACAAATTATTTGGAATAATGCCACGCAAATAAGTTCAACTATATTATATGTTTCTCACTTAACAAGAGATGGTGTAGATATAGATGTATTTTTAGCATTGATTAAAACTGGTGATAGTTTAATACTCCAAGATGAGAATAACTCAAATAACTATCAAAAATGGACAGTTAGTGGGACACCTAGTATTACACCTAATAGTTATGTTTCAATACCAGTTACTTATGTTAATGGTGGTTATTCATTTACTAATGGACACGATATGATTTTTGTACCATTGTCTATTGGTATAGAGGGGCCACAAGGATTACAAGGTCCAACTGGTGCTGATGGAAATAGTTATGTAGTAATCCCAAATGGTCTTAATAGTGTATGGTATAATGGTGGTGATGCTATAGACCCTAACTTTTCTTCAATGAACGAGAGTTATAGTGATGGTGATGGTTTATATCTAACAAAAGGTAATCTAACATTAGTAGAAGATATATCAAGTCCTCTTGTTGATAGAATAACTATAACTACTGAAACCATAACTGGTGGGACAAGTTATATTTGGACTATACCCATTGGTAATGATACTTTTGTTGGTAAAGATGCAACACAAGTATTATCAAGTAAAACATTCACTACCATTGCTATAAAGCCAGGTGGTATAACATCAAGTAAAGGTGATATATTTTATACACCAAGTGATGGAGGTAATCTAGCAAGATTAGGTATTGGTAGAACAGGATCTATTCTTTCTACTAATAATGGACTACCAATATGGACTTCTACTACTGCAACTAACTCTATTCCATATATCACAAGTGGAGGTACATTATCTTATACAACTACAGGTACAAATGGAACATCATTAAATATTGTCAATAATGTTCCTACTTGGATTCAATACAATCTAACTAAAGGAACAGATGGAGCAACTGTTTCAGCTACTATATCAAATGTTTATACTGATGGACTTTTAATACCAGCAAATACAGTTGGTGTTGGTGATGTTATAGAAGTTAGATCAAGGATTAGAAAAGTTGGTTCTACAAGTACTATTATTAATAGACTATACATAGGTGTAAATAATAGTTTGACATCAGCCAATCTTATTGCTTTATCGCCAACAAACGTTGCTGCTACTGCTACTTTTCAAATGGTTAGAACATTAGTAGTTAAGTCAGCAACATCTACAGAAGTTTATCCAGTAACTACAGCAACATTAAACGATGATACTTTAGCTTCAAATACGGCAGTCACAACATATAATATAGATTGGACCCAAAATCAGTATTTAGTTTCATCGATTCAAATGAGTACAGTTAGTGATACGGCAAAAAGTTCTTTCTTACAAGTAAAAGTTATTTAATAAAAATATGGATGTAATGATTGATTTAACAGTAAATGCAGACAAAATAAGTTATTATGGGCGAACATATACTTATTATGGTTATGATAAAGTTGATAACACTTGTGTTCACCTAAACCTTGATAATGGATGGGTTGCCTTTTTAGGTGGTGAAACAAAAGTGAATGGTATATTGAAAAATAGTGCAGATGAGATTATTGCTTCACTATAAAAAAAAATAAATAAAAATGGATAAAGAAAAAATGGATAGACTTAAAAAAATAGCAAAAATAATAGCATTAGCTTTTTTAGTATTTTTTAGTATTATTATGTGGACAAACTATATCAATCCTTGTCCTCAACCTACTACAATCTTTGTAGATACTTGCAAAGTTGATTCTACTATAGTTGACTCTGTTAAGTTAACATCTGATGATACTGTTATTATAGATACTATTAAAAAACCATAAGGTATAATAGAATATATATGGTATGGCTCAACAGATTGACAATAAGAATCTAAGGAAACAACTAGAGATACTAGGTGTTGAAGCAGTTGCTGTACTAACTAGAATATTAACTGAAGAGGACAAAAGAGCATCTGGCGAACTTATACGTTCATTAGATTTTAAAGTTATTCAAGATGTTAATGGATTATTGTTAAGTATATTAGCCGCTGACTATTTTAAGTATGTTGACCAAGGTAGAAGACCTGGAAAGCAACCACCTATAAAGCCTATTCAATCTTGGGTAAAGCAAAAAAATATAGTATTTAGAGGTTTAGATGATAGGCAAACCGCATTTTTGATTGCAAGATCTATTGGAAAAAAAGGAATAAAACCAATAAATGCAAAACAAAGAATGATAAATGAGGTTATGAAAAATGCAGGTACTATACTTAAAGTAGGAGCGGTGAAAGACATTGAATCTCTTATAGAAAAGACATTCATAAAAGAAATAAAGAATATATAATGGCAAAAATAGCTGAGGTAGTAAAACTTAAAGGAATGGACCAACTAAGTTCATTCAATGATATATGGGGAAACACTATTGCGCTTGGTCTTTCAAGTTCAAATACTACATTGGTTTCAGTTAATAGTAATAACTTTAAATACTATGTAGAAGTGTTTGTAAAGACTTGTGATGATGAGAGTATTAGTGTTAATATATTTAATACTGTTCCTAGACCAAGAGATCTGAGTGGCTTTCAAGCAGGTTATGGCGCATTATCTATTGGTCCAATAGCAAAAAGTTTTTTATTCTCAAGTCCAACTGGCGATGTAGGAAGTGAAGTATATGGAATAACTGGTCCTCAACTATCTAAACTTTATGGCTATCCTGACTTTTTATTCCCAGTCGTTAGAACTGAATGGTCTTCAGGTTATTCATATAATCCAGATTTAGATGTTGAAGCTATTATAGTTAATATTGCTGGTGATGATTATTTAGGATTTACAATGTCAGTTGCAAACCCATTCTATACTTCAGGTATTATAAATGTCACATCAGACAATCCTTTCATTTCAGGAAATCATGTAGTTAATGGTAATGGTTTAGCAACTTATTCTTTTGCAACAACAACATTATATACAACTGAAATGGCTTCTGCTACAAATATATCTAGAATAGTTTCTTATTTTTCACCTGCTGATATAAATGAAGTTGAAAGATATGGATTTGATGGTACACAAGACTATAAACAATATAATGTTTCATATGATTATTTAATAGTTGATGGAACTTTATATAACTATTTAGATGGTGGAAACTTTAACTTCTTATCAAACTATCCTAATAGAAGAACTGGTACAGCATCAATATTAGAATGTTCAACAAATAAATGGAACTGTTTGCAATATTCTAAAAAGGTAAGAAATAACACATATGAAACTTTAAGTTTTATTGAAAATGGTGCAGTTTCAACACAAGATGTTTATGTTAGATATAGATATTATGATTCAAGTTATAACTTACTATCTACAACATTAATACCATTCGGAAGTGATACACCTTGTCCTGAAGTTGATAAGTTATTTAGATTTGATATTCCAATAGGTACTATAAACTTAAATATAGGTAGTACTGTTTCATATTATAGTGCACAACTTGTTGAAAAGATTATTGAAGAAACTATAACTTATTTACCACTTTCAGAGGTTAGATATTTTTATATAGATAGAACTTGTTCAATATATGACAATGTGCAAGTTATATTTAAGAATAAGTTTGGAGCATGGGAATACTTTACTTTTACACAAGACAATAAGAAAAGACATACAATAAGTCGTAATGAGATAAAAAAGGAAATGAACTGGGGCGAGACTACAAACGCTAATATGAAAGGTTTAAGAGGTCGTCAAGTTATATCATCTTTTGTTGAAGAAGAACATACATTAAACTCTAACTGGATTAATGAAGTAGAATATGAATGGTTAAGTGAACTACTTCAAAGTAATGATGTCTATATTTTAGAAAACTATATTGGACAATCAAAACCATATCCTGTACCTATAGTAATAACTGATACTACATATGACTTTAAAACTGCATATAGAGATCAACTATTCAACTTAACAATAAACTATAAATACGCCTTACCTAAAGGTTCACAAACACAATAAACATATGACACACTATCAAGTTATTTTAGAAAGAGTTCCTAATCAAAGTAGTGATTTTGCGACAAATCCAAAATCTTATTTAGATACATATTCAGATGAAAGCATAAGTCTAAACTATAACATTGCAGATGTTTATGATTTAGCAAACAAAAACTCATCATATTCTAAAACTTTAAAGTTTCCTAACACAAGGAATAATCAACAAGTATTTAGTGAAATATTTGAGATAAACGTCACAAGACAATATGACTTTAATGTTGCTAGCACTGCTTATTTTAATCCTAATAGAAAGGTTAAAGCATGGATCTTAAAAGACAATGTTATTCAGTTTGAAGGAAACTTACAACTTACTAATATAGTTTATGATTATATGCAAGATACTATAGTTTATGAGTGTGTTGTTTATTCAGAGAATGATGGTTTATTTAAGTCTATAGGCGAACTTTATTTAAGTGACTTGAATCTTAGCAGGTTTGACCATCAATGGAACTCTACTAACATTATGTATTCATGGGAAGCTCCATATGGAAATGGTTACTACTATCCAATGATAGATTATGGTACACCCTTATCACTAACAAGGACTTTTAGAGTTTCTGACTTTATGCCTGGATTTTATGCAAAAACATTATTTGATCAGATTTTTGCTGAAGCAGGTTATTCATATGTAAGTGATTTTTTAAGTGGTGAATATTTTTCACATTTAGTTATTCCATATTCTAGTAAGTCTATTCCTGGAAGTATAACATTAGGTTTTAATAATAATAAAGAAATACTTAAAGTAAGTCAAAATACTCCAAGTGTATATACATATACAGCTTCTACTCCACTTACTACAACTGGAATATACTATGTACAGGGTCAATACTTTTATCATGGTGGATATATGATAGGAGACACATCTGACTATAACCCTAATAATCTATATAACTTCACATATTCATGGTATGAGAATCCTAATGATCAAAGATTTGCTCAACGTATATCAATAAATATAGGTCTATTAAAAAGTAGATTAACTTATCAAAATGGAGATGATCAATGGGGAAGTGGTGATATTTATATTTATGCATTTAGAAGTGTAGGTTCACAAAACTTTGGACCAACAGGTTCTGTATTTAATATATTTGGTATATCTGCACCACAACCACCTTATAATAGAGCTTGGAAAGCTTTAACATTTGGAGGTAAAAGGTATTATAGCTTAAAAAATAATCCACAAGGTGTACAAGTTGGCTATAATCCTACAACACAAGAGTTTCAGTTTTCAGGTACTATATTAACAGATATGGTTATAGATCCTAACTCATTGCAGGAAGGTGAAAAAATAATGATTTGGTTTGGTAGAGATAGTGTACTTACATATAAAAACTCTGATGGTCTTATTCCACCCACACCACCTGGTACTCCACTATTAGGTCTTGTTTCATCAAAACTTACTGTTGATAAAATGACATTAAGTGTTATTTATGATGATACACAAGCAGTAGAGAATAGTCTTATATTGTCATCTAAAGTACTACCTAATATTAAACAAAAGGATTTTATAGTCAATGTAATGAGGATGTTTAATCTTTATATAGACATTGACAAAACTGCACAAAAAAGATTTTTAATAGAACCACGTGATGAATACTATTCTAAATATCAAAGAACGAAAGATTGGAGTGATAAGATAGATTTGTCAGAAAAAGTAGATTCACAAATCGCATCTAACTTACAAACTAGGAGTCAAATATTAACTTATAAAGATGATAAAGACTATTATAACACTGAATATAAGAATATAACAAATACAGTATTTGGTGAATATAAATATGAGTTTGATAATGAGTTTGCAGCAGGTGAGAAAAAAATAGAACTTATCTTTTCACCTACACCTGTTAATAAACTACCGTTGTCAAATCAAATATACATTCCATCTATTTATGGCTTTAATAATGGTAACATTTCTAACTTAGGAGGTTTTAATACTAGAATACTATATGCAAAAACTATTGGTCTAAGTGCAAGTGATAGTTGGAAGTTTTGGACAAATGGATTCAATACTGGAACAGCTGCAACAATGTCCGTTTATCCTTATGTTTCTTACGCAGATGATCCTATATCTCCTAGTCAATCATTAAACTTTGGAACTATTCAATCTTTTTATCCAGAGTATAATGAGACTATAAACAATCTATATTATACTTATTGGCAAAATACATTCTTAGAACTTAATAGTTCAGAATCTAGAATAATAGAAGCATCTTTTAATCTTACACCATATGATATAAATGATTTTTCATTCGCTGATCTAATATATTGTTCAATCGACAATATGGCAGGTTATTATAGAGTTAATAGAATAATGGATTATGATCCATCTAAATATCAATCAACAAAAGTAGAGCTTATTAAAGCATTAAACTATACTAATAATATACCATCATTTGTTTCAAGTTGTGGAGTAGTCGTTGAAAAATGTTTAGTAGGTTCTTATCTAACTGACTTTTTAGATACTATTAATAGTTATTATGCTTCTCCAACTCATTATTTAACTTTTTATTCCAACGCTCCATCAGATCCTACTACTTTCACCTATAATATTATATCAAGTACAACAAGTGTTTCTAACATAGTTGATTGGGCAAATATAACAATACCAGGTATGGAAGCTACTTACTATCCTGGTGTAACAGGTTGCACATTAAACTTTGAAGTTCAAATGGGTGAAGAAGCAACTAATACTTTTTTAGGAACTTTAAATAACCTATATGACAATAGTCCTGCAGATGGTGGAACTGGTCCAGATCCATATGTTGTTATCTATATTAACTATCCTTGTGGAGCTACTTATGGAACTTGGGATGAAAACAATAATACATATTTTTTGACATTAACTGGTTTTAATGATCAATATACATTTTTAGATTGGTGGTTAACAAATATACCTGGTTCTTATGGAACTGCATCGGGCGAAGTATTAGCAGAAAACGCTTACCTTAAGTTAGGTTGGAACTGGGAAACTAGTTGTACTCAATCTGCTACTTGTAGTGGAGAAGGTCTACAACTTTATATTGCAGAATCAAGTGTTGACTATCTACCTGGTGGATGGACACCTGATTTGTTTGTGTCAAATCCAGTTTTAGGTCCAACATCAGGTCCAGTATTTGATGCTGGCGGATTGACTTATGGAATATCGCAAAATATATGTGAATGTACAGAAGATACTTTATGTTTAACATATACATCAACATTACCTTGTCCAGGTGGTGAAGCATTTTTAGATGCATATATATCTACTGCTATTCCTACAGAAATAACTGAAACTTTATTTGAGTCAGCACCTGATTTTTGTCAATGTGAGAATCCTTCTTTATCTAAAAGTTCTTATTTACCACAATCAACAGGTTTTAGAACACCACCACCATTATCAAACACAACTTATTTAGGTGTATTAAATACTTCTAGAGATAACCTTGTACAAGCTCCTAATAATATAGTTTTAGGTGAAAACACAAATGTTTATTCTGCAAATAATATAGTAGTAGGCGAGAATAATGGAAACATAGTAGGTGGATTTAACTTTGTATTAGGAGCATCAAACTCTACAACTGATACGTCAAATAATCCATCTTTATTAGTCGGTACTAATATCATAAATGAAGCTGAGGGAACTTTTATATTTGGTAATAATGTTTCATTACTTAGACCATTCGGTGCATCTGGTAGCACTGCAAGTATTCCAGCGGTTGAGAATGTATTTGTTGTAGGTTCTAATCTTACTTTAGGTGGTTCTCAATCGATACTTCCTAATACAACTTACTTAGGAACTGAGAATATTATACTATCACAGAATGGTGGTTTCAATACTCCATTTATTATTAGTGAAGCTTCTTCTACATCAGAACTTCCTACTGGACAAACTAAAATAGCAACATATACAGGAAAAAGTTTAAGCGCATATGGGTCTACTTTAGTTATATCAATATTTGGTGATGGACCTGGTCAAATATATTGGAATGACATAAGAACGTTTTCACCTATTTCGATTGAAGCTTGTATTAGACTAGAATCAATAGCCAATGATGGTTGGGCAGTTAGTTGGCATAAGTCGTCATATTGGTGGAACGGAGTTTATGTTATAGATGTTGCATTTATTGCAGATCATAAAACAACGGATTTAGATGGAGTTGCTATTGGCGTTATTGCGATAGATATGGGTAGCTTTGGACCTCCAGGTGGACCATATAATGCTTCAATAAATGTAGATAATACATCTGCAGGCGAAGTATTTAATGTGTATTATGATTTGACTATTAAATATCAATACCAATAAAAAAATCACCATAAATAAAATATATAGAGTATGGCACAAGATGTAGAGATAAGGATTAAGGCGGCATTAGACACTTTAGACTCCGCCAAAAGTATGTCCGATTATAAGAAAAGTCTTAGAGAACTTAAAGGTTTAGGACTTGAAGTTGGTGATACTAATGCTGAAGCGTTTAGCAAAATAACACAAGCTATTGGTTCTACTAATGATAAAATATCTGATTTTAATGCAGTTATTAAGTCGACATCAGGTGAACCAATCGAAAACATAACTTCATCATTTAGAGGATTAGAAGGTAGTTTAAGAAGTTTAGATTTTAAGTCATTTAAACAACAGTTTGATGTTTTAGGAACAAGTGTAAAAGCTTTAGGAAAAGACTTATTTGGTGGTTTTAATGTTATAGGAAGTTTTAATAGTAGTATGGCTCAAGGAAATACAACTATGAAAGCACTTACAACTTCAACTGCTCAGTTTGGTAAAGCATTAATAGCTACAGGTATTGGAGCATTTGTTGTTGCAGTAGGATTATTAGTTGCATATTATGATGACTTAGCAGTTGCAGGTGGAGCATTAGGTGAAGCAGCAAAAGGAGCTAATGCAGTATGGACTTCATTTAAAGATACATTATATAATGTTGCAGTTAATCTAAAACTTGTAGCTGAAAGAGAAAGTGAAGGTTCAAAACAGGCCATTATTGATGGTGAAAAAAGAGTTCAAGTTCAAAAAGACTTAAATGAACAACTAAATAATACTATTGACTTTCAACTTAGATTGTCTAAAGCTCAAGGTAAATATACAGTTAAAGAAGAGATTGAAGCTAATAATAAGAGGATTAAGTCTAATGAACAACTATTAACTCAACTTACTATAACTGGTGCAAAATACTTAACTAAGTTAGCTGACCAAGAAAAAGGTAGGTTATCACTTACACAAGAAGAGATTGAATCATATAAGAAGAAAGCTGAAGAGAATGAAAAAAGTATAAAGGACATAACTCGTCAAAATGAAAAGCTTGCTCAGGATAGTATAATATTAGCAGAACAAGAAAAGACTAATAATAGGAAAAAGAATGAGGATATAAGGAAAGAGAATGAGAAGCACAATCTTGAGTTGATGAAACAAAAGGCTATTCGTGACAATCAAGATACATTAGATACTGAAAAACAGCAAATGACTCTTGCTGGTATAATGGAAACATATAATAAACATTATACACAAATAGATGCCGATTTCCTTGAAATACAAAAGACTAATCAATACCTTACTAATCTAGAGATTTTTAAGTTATTAGAAGATAGGTATAAAAAAGAAGAAGATCTTAGACTAAAAGCAGAAAAGGACAAGTTGGACTTTGATATGCAATCTGAAGAATCTGCAAGAACTCAACAAGAAAAGCTATTAGACATACAAACTGAATATGCTCAAAGTACTGCAGATGTTGATAGAATATGGGCAGAACTTGCAGCAGAGAATGTTGGCGCAGATTATGATAGAATGCTTCAACTATTAGAGAATAGGCTAAAGAAGGAAAAAGAACTTAAAGATAAGAACGCTAAAGATACCAAAGACAATGAAGAAAAGTCACGTAAGGAAAGTTATGATACATTCCAAAATGCGATTGCTTTAGCACAAAATGCTTATAGCGCAATGGGTGAAATAGAAAACCTATTTTATTCCAATAAAAGAAAAAATCTTAAAAAAGGTTCTGATGAGGATATAGCTATACAAAAGAAACAGTTTGAAAGAAATAAGTCTATGCAAGTTGGATTAGCTATTATAAATGGAATAGCTGCAGTAGGACAAGTTATGGCAAATGATCCAGATCCTACTGGTATAAGTCAAGCTATTAGAATAACAACTATTGCATTACAAACAGCAGGTCAAGTTGCAAAGATTAAAGCTACACAGTTTAATGCTGAAGGTGGTTCAAGTAGTGGAGGTGGTGATGTTGCAAGTCCTACATCTAACTTACCTAACTTAGAGAATAGAAATACACAAATGTCTGCAGCTCAAACATTAGGTATAGGACAAACTCCAATGAGTACTTATAAACCTAATGATTGGATGAAAGTATATGTGACAGAAGGTGATATAAGAAATGTGACCGGAAGAGTTGAAGTTATAGAAACCAGAAGTAAACTTGGAGCATAGTAAAAGATTCAATATATAATATAAAAAAACTATTATGGAAAAAATAACAATCAAAGAAAAAGTATTTAATGTAGCAGATAAATGGGAAGACTTAACAGTTTCACAATATGTCTCTATTGCAGATCTATATTCTAAATCTAGTGAACTTATTGAAGAAGACTTTTTAGTAAAGTTTATTTTAATAATAAGTGATATGGATAAGGATTTTGTAGAAAGTCTATATGAAGAGGAACTTGCACCATTTATTGAACTTATAAAGAACTTTAATATGAATGACTTTAAGAGTGAAAAAGCTACACATTTTATTATTAATGAAAAACTTTATTCTTATACTGAAGCATCTAAACTAACATTAGGTGAAAAAATAAGTCTTAAGTTATTAGAAAAGAAAAGTCTAAGTGAAAGTGAAACATGGCTAAATATACTATCAATCACTATTAGACCTGCAACTAAAAAGCTAAATGAGTTTGATGAAGAAGTATTTGATGTTGAACCTTTTAGTGGTGATATAGAAGTTTTAGAAAAAAGAAAAGAACTTATAAAGAATATTAAAGCAACTAATGCATTTTATATTCTACAGGGTTTTTTAGATGGGAGAAAATAGTAAGTGATAACTATTCAATATTATTTTCGAGACCTTCTCCAGATCAAAGAAGTAGGGTCAGCGTTGATCAAATGCCTGAAGAACTTAACTGGGTTGCAATGGTAGATAGATTGGCAAATGGCGATATAACAAAACATGAACAAATATACAAAATGAACTATATTGAATGTTTGAACTTAATGGCCTATTGGCATCATCGAGATAAATATATAGAACAGATGAATAGGGCACAAGAACGTAAAAATAAAAAATGAGTATGAAAAATAAAATAAGAATGGAAGAACTTCCTATATATGAGATAGTCATAGATGAGGAAGATAACCAAGGTATTAGAATGGTTAGTTTAGTTGCTGATCCAGCTATTGAAACTAAAGGTATGTTTTTCTCAAGTAGTGAAAAGAAAGATTTTTCGTTTAAGACTATACAAGATAAACAAATAGTTGTAGGTCCTGCAATGATGCCAAATAAAAAGATTTTAAGAAAAGATGACAATGGCGATTTATACTATGTATACTTCACGACCGAAACTATTAAAAAAATGGTTGATAAGTTCTTAAAAGACAATAATAATAGAAGTTTAAATGTTGACCATACTAATCAACAAGTCAATGGATTTATTCAAGCAAGTTGGATTGTTGAAGATCCTATTTATGATAAGTCAAAGTTCTATGGTTTTAATCTACCTAAAGGAAGTTGGTTTATTGAAGTAAAAATAGATGATAAGAAGTTTTGGGAAAAAGATATTAAAGAAGAAGGTAAGTTTGGATTTAGCATAGAAGGCCTTATGGGACAAAAACTTGTTGAGATGAATAGAACTATTAGCGATTGGATTGATGATCTTACAGATGACGAGATACTACAAATAATGCAATATGTTGCTGATCCTGGATTGGTACATCCAAACTGTGGTTGCAATATTAAAAAAGGTAAGTATTCTATCACTGAAGATGCGTGTGCAGAATGTATTGAAGCTAAAAAGCAATGGGAAATAAATGGCGCTTTTAAGAATGTATTTGGAACTTGGTATTCTAAAGATGTATTTGGTGAAAACACTTCTATTGGATTTAGTTCTATGGAGTTTGAAAAGATAAGTTTTGATTTTGATGGTACTTTATCACAAGAAAAAATACAGCAGTTAGCAAAGAATAAAATAGCAGATGGTAATGATGTATATATCATAACTAAAAGAAGTGCAGGTAAGGATGTTATGGATGTTGCAGAATCTATTGGAATAAAAAAGGAGAATATTATATTCACAAATCATAAAGCTAAATGGTCATTTATCAAAGACTTAGGTATAGATACGCATTACGATAATGTAAATGAAGAAGCAAATGAGATTGAACAAAAAACTGATGCTAAAGTTATTATTGTACCTAGTAATGTTAGTTATAGTGCATTTGCAGAGACATATAATGACTATCCTAAGGCCGCAATAGAGAATGCTAAAATAGCATTAAGATGGGCAGAAAAGAATGGATGGGGAAGTTGTGGTACTGCTGTAGGAAAGGCTAGAGCTAATCAACTTGCTAGCGGTGAATCTATAAGTAGAGAAACAATAAGTAGAATGGCTTCATTTGAAAGACATAGACAAAATAGTCAAAAAGAACTTGGTGATGGATGCGGACGTTTAATGTGGTTAGCTTGGGGTGGTGATGAAGGTATTGAATGGGCTCAAAGAAAACTTAAACAAATAGATGAAGAAAAGTTTGTTGTTGAACCGGGAGAAAAAGAAACTAAAGATGAGTTTATTAATAGATGTATGGGTGTAGAAGTTGGTGAGAATGGTTACGAGCAATCACAGGCGTATGCGATTTGTATATCTAAATGGGACAATAAATAATATATTATTACTACCATATTTATTGTTGTTCACTTTTAGAGTGTTTATATATTTTTAATAAATATTCAACATAATGATATAATATAATAATAATAAATATTGAAAAATATTAAAACAGAGAACACAAAAAATACTATATAATACTAGTATACAAAAAATAATAAAAAGTAAATGAATAGAGAAGAAACTATCGCACAGATTAAGACTTCATTGAAAAGACTTTTCACTGTTGAGCACAAGTTTGCTGAATACACTACTAATGATGGTATGACTATCAAGTGTGAAGCTGATAAACTTGATGTTGGTGTTAAAGTAAATGGAGTAGATGAAATGGGAAATCTTATTCCATTGGACAACGGTTCTTATGAACTTAATAATGGTTATGTTATCAATGTTGTTGATGGAAGTGTTGAAAGCATTTCTGAAGTTCCACATACTGAAGAAGATATGGGAAAAGTAGGAGAAACTGTTACACCATCTACTGACAATAAGTCAGAAGAAATGGCTAAAAAAGTTCAAATGATTGAAGCTCAACTTGCTGAATGTTTATCTTTAATGAAGGAAGTAGTTAAAGGACAGGAAAAAATGCAGAGTGAAGTTTATAGTGAAATCGAAGATTTGAAAAAACAACCTGCAGAAAACGCATTTAAAGGTGAAAAGAAAGGTTCTAATGGTTTTATTGGAACATTTAATAAAGTCACTAAAATGAATGAACTTGATGAGATTAGAAAACTTATCTCCGACAAGAATAAGAACAATAATAACTTAGTCCTCTAAGAAAAAAAAATAAATAAAATAAAAATGGCTTTTAATAGTACAGTTATCACAAGCGCTTTAACGCAGTATGTTGACCAGTTGGCGATGGACTTAGTTAGAGAAATGGTTCTTCAAGGAAGGACACAAAAATACATTTCAGTTCAGACTGGCGTTAAGTACGCAGATGCATTGAATATCATGACTTCAAATCCAGTTCTTCAAGCTGCTGGTTGTGGTCAACTAAGTGCAACTGGTTCAGTTACACTTTCACAAGCGAACTTAGTAGTTTGTCCTTTAATGATTGAAGAACAAATCTGCTTAAATGGCGCAAACTCTTTAGAACAATATTGGACTGGTAAGTTGATGAAACAAGGTTCATATTATGATGAACTTGAGCCAATCCAGTTTGCTAAAGTTTATACTGCTGATAAAGTAGATAAAATCCAAGGTATTATTGATGACCTTATTTGGGTAGGTTCACCATCTGGTACATATTCTGCTGATGCTAATATGACTAAGTGTAACGGTTTCCTATATTTAATTGATAATACATATTCAGCATCCGTTGTAAATGTTGGTGGTACTTCAAATCCAGGTGGTTTTGGTACATATTCTGGAGCTTTAACTTCTACTAATGCAATCGCAGTTGTTGACGCAATGGCTGATGCACTTCCTAAGAATCTATGGGATGCTGAAGATTTGACTTTGTTCTTATCTTATGCTAACTTCAGAACTTATGTTAGAGCTTTAAGAAATGCTAACTACTACCACTTCACTGCTATGGAGTCTAACGATATTGGATACTCTATTATGCACCCTGGAACTAACATTAGAATCCTCGCAACAAGAGGTCTAAATGGTTCTAACAGAATGGTATTAAGTTCTGCTTCTAACTTATACTTTGGTACTGACCTTCAAAATGACTATGAGTCATTCAGAATCTGGAAGTCAGAAGACTTTAACTCCATTTTCTTCAGAGCTCTTTGGAAACAAGGTGTTCAAATCGCTTATCCACAATACGTAGTAAACTATAAAGGATAAATAAAAGATTGATATGGTGGGACAAAAACAAAAGTCCCACCTAATCAAATACAAAAAAATAAATATAAATATGTCTTGTATATTAACTTCTGGTTATACTTTAGCGTGTCGTAGTATTGCGGGTGTTCAAGCGGTCTATATTGGAGAATGGAATGGAACAACTTTAGGGTTGTCACAAAGTGCAAATGGTACTATAACGGATTTCACATCTGGAACTGTAAGTTTCTATAGGTTTGAACAACCAATCGAAACTGGTTCATTAACAGAAACAGGGAACTTTAACGTACAAAATGGTACTGCATACTATGACCAAATAGTTGAAATCACCACACACAATACCGATCAAGATCTTGCGAATCAAGTAAACACACTTGGTAGAGGAAAATGGCGCATTCTTGTTAATGACGCAAATGATAAATGGTTCCTCATTGGAAAACAAAACCCTGTATATGTAACAGGCGTAGCGGGTGGTTCTGGTAAAGCGTATGGAGATCTTAATGGCTTCACAATCACATTCACTGGTAAAGAGTTTGATGTCTTAACTGAAGTGACTGCGGCTGCAGCGAGTGAAGTTATCACTCCATAAAGTATTCTAAATATAACAAAAAAAGGACTATTCTTCATAGATAGTCCTTTTTTTATATATAGTTTAATGGGTTATATTTATAAAAGATGTAGTAGGTGTGGTTTAGATAAAAAATGGAATAGATCTGCATATTGTAGTACTTGTTCTAAAGAATATCATAAAACATATAAGTTATTAAGGACTAAAAAACCTAGTATAAATATAGAAGGTTTAAGAGATTTTATAGAAAAGATTGAAAAGAATAGATACTATATAGACTTCAAAGATATAAATATAATATTATTCTTTTATGAGATACTTTCAACAAACCTAAATGAATATAATGATTATACAACTGGTGAACAAATAGAGTTTATGTGGAAGCGTATTATTAACTACTATAAAATAAACAGTAAACAAAAAAATATATAGCAATATGTTATACTTAAATGATGGTACAAATGTCATAACCACAACATTATATGAGAAGGCAACTATTACTCAACCATATTATACTTGGCACTTGACAAGGAAAGGTACATTTGATGATGTAGTATTTTATCAAGACGATAGTAGTTATGCACCGTGGTATTGGAACTCATTCACCGTTTCTGTTGGAACAGTAAGTGGACCTACTGCAGGACAAATAGTAGTAAGTTCTGGTGAATGGACTTATGAAGTTTGGCAAATGACAACACCATACAACCTTTCTTATACTCAATCTAATGTTATGGTTGAAAGTGGTATATTGATTGTTAATGGTACATACACTCCTAATAGTGAATACACAGGGAACGATGACGCAACTATTATATACTATAAAAATATGTGATTAAAAATATGATAACGCTAAAAGAAGAAGATAAAAAAATGATTGAAAGTTTCAGCTTTAATGCTGTCTCTATTCCATCACCAATAGAAAGAGTTTCAAGAACAAAACAATGGGTTGAATATGGGCAAGACAATCTATATCCATATTACTTAATAAGTCTATCAAACAAATCATCCTTACATTCATCTATATTGAAACAAAAGTCAATGTTGATCGGCGGATGTGGTTGGAATAAAGATGGGCTTTCACCTGACGCACTTCAAATGTTAAAGAATATCTATAATGAAGACGATTTAGATGAAATACTATTTAAGATTAGTATGGACCTAGAACTTTATGGAGGATTTTTTCTAAATGTTATTTGGTCAAAAGATGGTTCTAAAATAAGTGAAATAAACTATATTGACCCATCTAAGGTAAGAATAGCAAATCCTGAAATAAATGGTGTAGGTACATTCACTGAAGCATATTTTGTAAGTAATGGATGGGAAAACACTTCTAAATATGAACCTGTTCTATATCAAGGTTTTTCAACAACAGATAAGTCTGAAAAATCTCAAATACTTTATGTTAAAGAATATAGACCTGGAACAGAGTTTTATGCTAGACCTGAATATGAACCTGGTGTAAGATGGATTGAGTTAGAATGGGAAATATCAAACTTTCATTTAAACAATGTAAAGAATGGTTTCCATCCATCTATGCATATAAACTTTCCTATTGGACAACCATCGGTTGAGGAGAGTCAAGAAATAGTTAAGAGATTAAGAAATCAATACCAAGGTTCTGAAATGGCTGGTAATGTTATGGTGACTTTTTCAATGGATAAAGATACTGCAGCGACATTTAATAAGATTGACCTAAATACAAGTGATGAAAGGTTTATTATGTTGAATGAACAAGTTAGAGATGGCATATTAAAATCGCATAGAGTCATTAATCCTATGTTATTTGGTATTGAAACTCCAGGTAAGTTAGGCGCAAGGAATGAGTTATTGGAAAGTTTAGAGATTTTTCAAACGCAATATACTAAACCTAAACAAAGATTGATTGAAAAAGTCTTTAACTGGTTTAGACGTATTAACG
>Ga0209668_10000380_pt1 | contig 18146 bp, 29 predicted proteins | sample FrelakmetPLP11PL_FD_187150 | JGI IMG/M metagenome (GOLD analysis project Ga0209668, IMG submission 187150) | Freshwater lake sediment microbial communities from the University of Notre Dame, USA, for methane emissions studies - PLP11 PL (SPAdes)... | ecosystem: Environmental > Aquatic >... | reverse complement strand
GTTCTGGTTCTGGGCGGATCACGAGCCGGCGACGCGGGGCGAGTTGATCTTCGATGACGGCGTCAACCTCGGGCCGACGAAGGAACCGACATGGAAACTGCTCGGAATTGGAACGTGGGCACAACCACAGGCTTCGGCTGCGCGTCCTGGTAAAAAATCCCAAGGCTGGCAACCGCGAGTGCGTCCACCGGGACTATTACGCCTAGATGGGCCCGCTGCAGTGCGCTTCCGATCATGACTGCTGCACCGTCACCGTTGTGCCAACCACCGTGAACGTCTGATCAATCAAACTACCATCAGCGGGCACTTTGCGCGAGGTAGGCGTCTCGACCAGCGGCTTGGTTGGATCGAGCCCGAACACAGAGTAGATTTTGGTGAGCATCAACGCCTCGGCCGGTGTGAGCCCCTGAGAAGCCGCAGCGGCAAGCAATGCCACCCCCTCGGCCTCCGCCGGGTCGGTGAACGTGTGCCCCCAAAGAGGCTCGTCGTGCCCCAGAAGGTGCAACACAACCGTGGCTCCCTCCGCGGTCTGGTGGACCCCCACCTTGCCCTTGCTGCCCTGCGGGTGGCCGTCTCGGAAGTTCTCCAGGGCCACTAAAAACAGGTAATACAGCGGATCTTCGCGGATGTGCGCCGCCGCAATCATGGCGCTCTGAAACGGGTCTCCCTTGATCAGGTCGTCGTGCTCGTGCTCGATCTCCATGCCGATCCGAAGCTGCTCGACCGTGTTCGCGTCGGTGGGCAGCCGGAGGGAAACGGCGCAAGCTCGGGCGTCGGCCGTGGTGTACCGGGAGGGGCGCATCCCCGGATGGTAGGCCGGGACTGCCGAAAGGACAACGCCGGCCCCATGGCTCTGCCATGTCCCTCGTACACCTGGTCGTGATCTTGATCGTGGTAGGCGTGCTCTTGTGGCTGGTGAACGCCTACATCCCCATGCAGACGACGATCAAGCGGATCGTCAATGCCGTGGTGATCATCGCAGTGGTGCTCTGGTTGCTCAGCGTGTTCGGCCTTCTGCCGTCGCTGGACACGATCCACGTCGGGCGGCATTCGTAGCTCCACGCAAAGGAGGACGCCGCCCCAGAGGAAGAGAGGGCGGCGTCAGGCAGCCCCGGCAGTCGTGTTTCGAGCGATTTCGGCCGGGACGCTCTCCATGCGTACCAGAACGCGACCGGGAGGTCAATCTCAGCGCGGAGTCCACTGCTTGCTCGCGGGGCCCGTGGCGCCCCCGTCCTTGCTCGCCGCGAGGGTTTCCCCGTTGTAGCAACACATCCCCGCCGGGCATCCAGATCCCTCTTCCCCGCCGCACGATTCCGAGTTCCAGCAGCAGCTGAGGGGCTGCACGGAACATGCGTGCGCGCGCGTTCCGCACGGGTAGTCGGGCGACACCGGGTTGGGCACGGGCTGGTTGCAAGATCCACAACCCGCGGTGGCTACGCACAGCGCGAGCAGTCCTGATTTCACGAACATGGGGGAACCTCCGGGAACGAACATATCACGTGCTAATCACTTGCGGCGGCGTTTTTTCGGCCGGGGGGCCTGCGGCAAATCGTGCCAGGGCCCCCAGTGCTGGTGCACCGCGAGCATCGTCGAAAGCTCGTCCCAGGGGTACGACGCTTCGGGGATCGCGTGGAACATCTGCGAGAACAGGTACGCGTCCCACTCCTCGTCGGTGATGGGCTCGTAGATTTTCGAGCCCAGGTCCACCCACGCATGCCCAATGCGGGGATTCCCGAACCCCTGGATGCTGCCGTGAACGAGAACGACATCGCCTTGCGGAACGGGACGGCGTCCCCGGCGCAGATCCATGACGTACCGGCCCGCAAGCTCGTAGCAGCGTCCCAGGCGTTTCGGATCCAGCGCGTTGCGTTTCATCGACGCCACCCGAGCAGGGCCATGATCTCGTCCACGCGCTCCTTGCTGTCATCGTAGCGGGATGCCTGCTCTTTTTTCCGCCTGGCCGCACCTACCGCCTCATCCTCTGCGAAACGCTGGCGCATCCAGTCGTCAAACAACTTCGGCGCTCCCGGCGGCGAGTAGCCCAGAATGTCCTCGACCGTCGAACCCTTGCGGAACATTTGCTTGCGCATCCGCGCCTGGTCGTCGCGAAGCTCGTGCATCACAACCGCGGGCCACACGTGCTTGAGCGGCCACGTGATGCCCACGTTGCGCATCATGGTCATCTGCGAGTCCACCCACTTGCGGTACTCGTCGAACTCGTGCTGCCTGGAACGCTTCGCGAAGTGCTTGTCGTCGGCGCTCCAATAGAATTCTGGCGGCTGCTCGAACTCATCTCCGAACAGGCCGCCTTCCTTGCAAGCGTTCACGATCGAGTGCACGATCACGTCGATCCTCGAATACGGGGGAGTGCTCGTCCACGTCTCCAGCAGACGCCGGAAAGTCCCCGGCTCGCACTTCATGACCTCCGGCCACATGTGAGAAAACCACTTCTGGTGATACGGATGCACGCCGGGGGTGTACGAGCAGACGGCTGCCGCGAAGTGCACTCGCGCAGGAACGTGCGTGATACCAAGCTCCCTCGCCATCTGGAGCTTGTGATTTCCTTCGAGGGTGATGCAGCCGTCTCGGCCCGGCATGATGATCAGGGGGTTGCGTGGCCACCATCCGTCCTTGCGGAGGCTCGCAAGCATCTCGTCCCAATACGAAATTGCGTCGTCACGCTGATCAAGTCCCCGGTAGCGAAAAAGTCGCCAGGGCCAGACTTCGTCCACACTCACCTGGAAACGAAGTGCCTCGTACCCTTCAGGCTTCATGCCGCGAAACATCCAGCACGCGTGCATTTCGGCGAGGGAGACAACAGTGCCCTTGGGCACGGTGTAGTAGGTGCCCTCTCGCTCACCGTGGCACAGGGCGTTCGGGTTGCGCCTCATCGCCACCGGATCCTCTCGCGCTTCGGGTAGCCCACCCACACGCCGAACGCGTTGCCGCGGGCTTCGTGATCCCACCACCGTTCGATGCGAGGCCCCACCGAATGCCACAACCCGTTCCACTTCGGGTCCAGGGGCAGCGTGAACCCGCCATCGAAGAGCGTGTACGGGCGCACGCCCGCCGACACGTTGTCGGGGTTCACGTCGCCGACGAGCACGCCTTCCTCGACCAGGCGGAGCAGCGACTGCGCCATCTCGGGCACCAGCTTGCCCCGCGCGAGTCGGTTCATGATGAACTCGAAGCCGAGAAGCTCCAACGCGGAGCGCTCGGACGTGGAAAGCTCGCGCTCGTTCTTGGCTGTCCACCGCCATCCCCACATCTCGTCCCGGTACGTTGGCTCGAACACCCGCACCGCCCAGGCCATCTGCCCCCGAAGCGATCGCTGGGCACCTTCGATGCCAGACCCATGCGCTTCGGAAGCCGTGAAGATGGACGAGACGGTCAGGCCCGCGTTCTTGGCGTGACCGAGATCGCTCTCCTCGGTCAGGCCGACGGCCTCCCGGGCTTTCGCGTACTGTTCCCACGCGTACTGCCTGCCGCCGTGCTTGCTCGCCCACAGCCGATCCTCCGGGTACCGATCCCGAACCTGCGCTCCCCGGGCGTCCATCTCGCGCGCGAGATTGGGAGGGGGAAGATCCTTGCGCCAGACGATCCACACTGGCTCTCCATCCCGCTCCAAGCGCATTGGCTCGCGCTCGTAGTGGGGAAGGCCCGGCATCGGACCCAGCTTGCGCAGCACTTCGGCCAGGAAGGCCTCGGAGCCGTCCACGGTCACCTTCATCACCAGACCCGGCTTCTCGCACGGGAACACGGCGCTGAAGCCTCCTGTGCCATGCTCATCGGGCCCTGCCGGGTACAGCTGCTCTCCGGCCGGAAGGAAGCCTCGGCCGAACGACCGTTCGATCGAAGGCGCGGCCTCGTACAAGATCGCGTTGGCCCAGGGAACGGCGTTGGGGCGGGCTCTCACTGTGGCACCTCGACAGACGGACCCGGGGTCGGCTCTTTGTGCAGCGCGGCCGTGTGGATGCAGTGGCTCACCACAACGCCTGCGACGATCGCCACCAGCACGACCGGGGCGAACTCGTACATCAGCCTGTGCAGAACGTCGTGCATCAAAGCTCCTGCACGTACCTCCGCACCGCCGCGAGGTATTCAAGCATTGGGAACCCAACCCCAGGATCGGAATGGTTCGTCAGCGGGACGAACGGCTGTTTCTTGTTGTAGAACGGGCTCGTCTTCAGGACTCGTTGATTCGCCATCTGGCAGGCCCGGGTGACCTCGCGGTGCGTTATGATCCCGCGATCGCAGTCGAGCAGTCCTTCCGCGTCCACGAACTGCACCGGGATCGAGAACTCCACGCACTTCATCGCCGCCAGGCGCGCGCTCAAATCCAGCGTCCTCGTGGAGCGCTCGTCGTGCCACTGCAGCGGCGTCTGCGAAGCGTACCCCTCGTGCTCGAACTGCAGGCCGTTGTGATTCGTGCCGGGCGCAGCGTAGGCCACGTCCGTGTCCTTGACCGACTGCCAAATCCCATCGGCGTCGATGTTGTAGTGGGAGCTGGCGACGGGAGATGTCGGGCTCGCAAACCACGCCGTCACGCCGCGCGCCGTTCCCGGGCGCTCCGGGTTCTCCATCGAGTGAATGACGATCAGATCCACCCTTCGCAGCAGAACGGACTTGTAGTTCTTCGCCTGGATGAATCCAGCGATCGTCACCAGCGGAGCCTTCACTATCTCGGGCTCTACCTCCGGAAGTTCCCAGCCATCTCCGCGGTCCCGTACCATGGTGCGACCTCCCAGTTCATGATCGCCTGCGCGAGTTTCCATCCAGCGTACGCCCCGGCCACGATCGCGGCGGCCTTGCCGATCGTCTCGGCACCGATGACTCCAATCGGGCCCAGGCCGCCCCCTGAGCCCGCTCCAGGCTGTCCCACGAGCCGGATGCTCTCGATGGGGGGCGCGATGTTCACGACGCCCTGCGGGGGCACGTAGAAATCCAGCATCGGGTGCCTCGCCCACGGCAGCGCTCCCTCATGCGAGACGAGCGCCGCGTACTCCGGGCTGGTGATCACGTCGGCCGTCGGCATCTGCCCGCCGTTGACCAGCATCATCGGATGGATGGCGTACGCCACCTGCGAATAATCGCAGTGCCCGGCATTGTGCGTCGTGCTCAGGGGCTGCCACAGCTTGAAGCCTCCGCTGACGCTCGTGTACGGCGCACTCTTGGAGTACCAGGCGTAGTTCGCCACCGTCCAGTCGCCCTGCGTCTGTCCCCCGAGGCTGGCCTTGAGGGTCCAGGCCTTGCCCGAATTGCACACCAGGCCCGCTCTGCCATCCACGCCCGCTGTCACCCTCGCGTCGTGCGCGAACATCGCGACCGTGCTCGACATGTCCACCGACACGTTCTGGCCCGTCGCCGGGTCCACAACCGTGATGATGCTGCCCGTGGGATTGAACGTCATCGGCTCGACGGCGACCTCCCTGTTCGCGTAGATCAGATCGAACATTTTCGCCGTCGGAAGCTGCAATCCGAGCGCGTCGCACACCATCTGGTGAGACCTGCAATTCAGGTCCACGCGCACGCAGTCTCCCGGCTCTCCGACCATCATCGAGTCGCAGCCGACGTACAGGATCGCGTTGTGCCCGCCGCCGCTGAAGGGGATGCCCACCCACTCGATCGGCACGCGCATGCTGGGGTCGAGCAGGGCCTCGACGATCTGCGGCTGCGCGGCCAGCTGCATGGACGGAAGCGTTTTTCGCCACTCGGAAGCTTTCATCACTCCTCCATCCAGCCCGTGCCGACGAACAAATCAACCACGCGCATCGCGATGTCTTCTTTATCCTCGTCGGTCGCTCCCCTGCCAGAGACCGATTCCTTCGCCCAGGCGAGCACTTTCTGACGAGGCATCGGCTTTTTTCCAGAAAGACGCAGATGCGCAATCATCTTCGCTGCCACACCTGCGGCGAAAGCATCTCTTTCCCAGGGTCTCGCCATGTACCTTGGAACGGCGGACTCGGGGAGGTTCGGCATTTCGCCGATCAGCCATTGTCGCAAGTGCTGGAACTCGTGCACGAACGTCTCTTCAACCGTGTCGAAGAGCGTCCAAGTCCTGACGTCGTCCGGAATGCTTCGGAGGTGCTGGTGGACGCAGGAAGGAACAAATATGCAGATGCGAGGAGGGTCGCGTTCGTCATCAAAGCGCCCAGTTGGGGCGCGAAGCTCCTGCACCACGTCCGCTGAGATTGCGTATGGGTACCTCATTTCAAGAAGCGGATCGCGGAGCGTCCCCTGCGCGTATGAGGCCGCCAGAACGTGCCAATGATCGTCCACTTCCTCTGATGGACGGCGCGTTCGCCATGCCATCTTCATGTCCTGGATGAGAAGCTTGATCACAACATCGAGAAGCGCCCACGCCTGCGGGGGAGGCTCGTCGAGCATGTTGGGCCGCATGATCCTCATGCAGACCTTCTTGTCCACGCCGCGATCGCAACAGCTGCCACTCCCAGACCGAACGCGCCCCACGCCAGCGTGCGGATCGTTCCGCCAGGCCGGTTTGGCGTCACCGAAAGCCTCGTTTTCGCCTTCTGGTAGCGCTCCCTCGCCTGAACCAGCTGTTTGTCGAGCGAAGAGATTGCTCGCTCGGTTGCTCGTTCTGTCTCCGGAGAATCAATCTGCTCGGCGCGAAGTTGACCGATGAGAAATGCCCTTTTGGCCGCGAGGGTCTGCATTTCCAATCGGGAAGTTTTCACTTCGGCGGCGACCTTCAGTCGCTGTTTGGTGGGCTCCAGTTCTTCACGGGTGAAGGAGCCCTCGTAGGCCTGAACGTACCCCGCCCCAGCTGCGCATTCTCGGCTGCAAAATCCGGCATAGACGTACGGGCGAAGGCCCGAAGAAACCTGTGCGATACGACGGAGCTTCTTGCCGCACGCCACGCACGGTGGTCCTTGCCCTGCTGCCGGTTCTGCTTGAAAAACGGGTTCGGCCAAGCCGGCTGCTACCGCGCATCGACGACTGCAGAGGCCCAGACGGGCAAACTTGCGCAGCCCTTTCGATATCTCCCTAGTTGTGGGCACCCTCGATCCGCAGATCACACATTTTTTCGGGTCCGCCTTGGTAAGGTCTATATCCCTGCCTACCAGCTGAAAATACGCTTCGCGCGTTTCCGGGTCGCTTCTCGCCGCACAACCCGCCGAGCATACCCCCACGTCGAGAAGCGCTTTGTGCAGGGGACCCCGGCACACGTCGCACTTCGCCAGCCCCCCCTCGTACCAATCTTCGAGCGCTTCGTACCTGCCGCACGACTGTTCGTCGCGGATGCACTGGACCGCGCCAGCGATCACCTCGTCGAGCGTAGGTGGATCGTGAGCAGGACCGGACGTGAGATACAGCGGAGGAACGCCCGGCCGCCCGTTTCTACGCCCACGGCGCCTTCGCTTTCTCATGTCGTCCCTACCTGGTGAGAAGTCGTTCGAGTTCGCGGACGATCTTGTCCAGGACGCTATAGCCGGACGCCTTGCGCGCGCCGGCCCGCTTCGCCGTTGCCTGGGACCGGTACTTGGCGCTCTTCAGGATCTTGAGCGCCTTGGTGACGTCCTCGTGGACGCGCGCCTCAACCCCGGCCACGACGTGCCCCATCTTGCGGCTGGCCTTGCGAGGCCACGACTTCGTGGTGGTGCGCTTGCGGCCTGCAGGCGAGGATGCCCGCCTCTTGCGCCTGGTGCCTCCGTACTTCTCATGCGTGTGGTCCCAGATGAGAGGGCCTCCCTTCCGTCTTCGGCCCTTGCTGGCCTTTACTCTGCGCCGCTCTCCCTCGTACTCGCGGGGGCACTCGGTCTTCATGCGGCGCTGGATCTCCGCAACCCGGCGCTTCACGGGCCAGTTGGGGTGGCGCGCTCGGATGCTGTCCGCGATCCCGTCTTCGCATGTCATGGCTTCCTCACGTATCGAGAGCGGACTTGAGCAGGTGCAGGATTTCTTCGAGCGCGCCTCGGGGAGTGCCCGTGACCTTGTGCTTGGCTCCGCGGATCAGGGAAGCCGCTTTTCGCAGATCCTTGTCCGCTCGGGACAGGTCGGCCCGTCCACGCGAAGTCGTTCCGCCCCACTTGGTGCGACGCGATCCGGACGCCTTGCTCGCCTTCTTGTACCCGCCCTTGCTCTTGCGACTCTTTCGGCCGCCCTTCGTCGAGTACGATTTCGAGTACCCGCCCTTGCAGCCGCCCCACGACGACCTCTTGGACGCCTTCCTCGCGCTCTTGCTCTTCCTGCCGCGTCTCCTGTCCGCGATGTCATCCTCGCGCGTGTTCGCTCGGGCACCATCGTTCGGCCGAGCGCACCGATCGTCGCACGGAACGAATTTGCCGTCGTCTCCCCGGCACGCGCCCTTGATCTTGGCGCTTCCCCGTCGGCGGGACTTGCTGCTTCGGCGGCGGTTGGTGCTGTAATCGCCCGGGTCGAAGGACGATGACTCGGATTCGGAATCGTTGCGGCGGTAGCTCATGAAGGCCTCCAGAGACGAAGCCTACACCGCATCGCCCTCTTTGGTCACGGGCGCGAGCCCTCCACGCCGGAAGCGCTCCCAGGACTTGCGCGACATCGCCATCTGCACCCGTCCGGACGGGCTTTTCAGGATCACGATCCCATCAGGCTCGTTCTCGTCCGCGAGTTCGGCCGTCCACTCGCCGTCCTCCTCGAAGCAGGGCATGGAGAGCGCCACGAGGTCCAGGGACTCGGTCACAACCCGCCGTCCTGTTTCGGGTGCACGTACTGGATGACCTGCGTTCTGGACACGAAGTGTTCGATCGGTGCGCCCCCGGGCAACCACGCGGGCAGGTTTCGGCCGCGCTTGCACTCCGCGCAGTTGCACCGCTTGTTGTCCGCGCAGTCCGGGCACCAGCTTCGGCGTCCCTTGCGGCCCGACTTGAACCGGAAGGCCTCGAATTTCCAACCGCTGGCCTGCAGTCTCCGCATGAGACGGTTGCGTTGCGTGCCGACGTGCCTGCACAACCCCCGGGCGGCTCCCTCCAGCTTGATGCGCGCGGCGACCTTCTCGCACCCCTTGCACTGCCACCGCTCGTAGACTCCCAGGATCTTCGCCATTAGTCCTCTCCCGGCGTCACGAGCACGAGCCCGTCGCTTGATTTCCACCACGTCGGGATCTTCGGCCTGGCGAATTCCGCGTGCACGTCCGCGGCCAGTTCGAGCAGGAGGTCGCTGGTTTTCCGCATGGGTTCGACCTTCTCCGTGACCTGCAGGGCTCGGCTCAACCCCTTGTTTCGGGGGCCTTTCTGGATCAGCTCGTCGGCGCAGGTCATGGCGAAGGTAGGCTACGCACGTGCGAGGCGCGTGTCAATCAGTGCTGCTACCACGCCGTCCCGCCAACGTGCTATTCTCGTGCTATGAGCGCCTTGGATTTCCTGTTCCCGCCGAAAATAACTCTTCCAGAGGGCGGCACGTGGGTGGAAGAGCAAGTTCCCATCAACTGGCTCTATCGGGTGCTCGGAAGAGCGTGGGATGGCATCGTACCGCCGAGCACCGGTTTTCTATTGGATATGGTGCAATTTGCTAGAGAAGCGGAACGACAGGGGGGAACGATCGCGACCTATCGTCTTGCGTGGAACGAGGGAGCCGCGAACGACGTGACGTGCATTGTGGCGAACGGGAAGATTGTAGGACGCCTTGACTACCGGACGCGCTCTGGTTGAGAGCACTCAACGTTGCAGGTCCGAACCTTCTCGACCGTCCGAGACTGCCGGATGCACAGCACGTTTTTCAACTCGAACGTGCCGATTTCCGTGAGCTTCTTCATGCTGCCCTCGCACGTCGATCCGTCCGGCGTGCCCTCCGGGCACTTGAGCCACCGAAGGATCGTGCACGCCTGGCCGATCGAGTCCATCCGGCCGTACAGCGCCTGGTCGGTCCCGGCCGGCGCGACGTTGGCGTCCCCCGAATCGTCGGTCGGCTGCACCGGCACAGGCTTCGTACAGCAAGCGCAGCCGCACAGAGTTACCGCGACGAAAATGCTCAGATAACCGGCACGAAATCGATTGCCCATAGTGCGGTCGCTTGAAAAAGCGCCTCCCAGGTGATGGTCCAGAAGCCGTGATCTCCTTCTTCGGGCCCCCACGAATTGGTCAGCCGAGGCAGTCCCGTCGGGTAGTCTTGCACGGCCATGCAGTGGCCGCCCACAGATGCCTCTGTGAGGCCGTTCCAGGGGCCCTTGTTGGGAGTCCAATCCTCGAACGGTTGGTCTACCCTCCAGCCCCCCACAACCCCCTTGCCGCTCGCCAGCAGGGTCATGACGAGGTTCTTGAGGTCGGGGCCGGGTACTGCCAGAAGCCTGTTGGACTTGACGTTGGCTCGCAGAAGCCCTGTCTGCCCCAACCCCAGCGGCAACCCATCGAATTTCTTGGCCTCGATGTACGGATAGTCCTTCTCGTACAGGAAGCCTCCCAGCCGGTAGCCTTCCATCGCGGCCGAAATCGTCGTTCCGTCCACCGGATCCTTGAGTTCCCTTGCGACGGCCCTCGCCTGGACGTAGCCGGCCAGCGCGCTTGGATCTTCGAAGTCCGGGTAGCCGTTCTGCCGGGCGCAGTTCGCCATCGCCTGCGTGGTACCGAATCCCACACAGCAGCCGGATTTTCCCTGCGATCGGATGCCCTTCACGAGCATTCCAAGATCAAGCGTGGCCGGCGGCGCAACAGCGGAAGCTCCGAGCACATCTTCGAGCGAGTGAGAGCCTACCGCTTGATGCGAGCACGGGTTGTAGCCAAGACCATGTCTCACGGCTGGACCCCCTTGGCACGCGCCGCCAGCACGATTGCAGGCGCGTAGACCGACGATTGCCCCGGAGGCGCTCCGAGCACTCCAGGCTTGGCGAGAAGCGGCTCCAGCAGATTCCAGGTCCGAATGAAGTCCTTGAACACCGCGAATGGATCCTGCGCCGAGCAGGCATCTGCTCCCGCAGCGATCAGTTGCTGCGCGACGCGAAGAGCAACTCTGCATCCCTCGATCGCGTACTCCGCCTGCTTTTTCTGCGCGTCGGTCAGGGGCATCATCCGAATCGCGCTTTCAGCCTGGTCGAGAGCGATATGGGCATCCTGGCCGTAGGACTGCGCGGAGGCGATCACGGGGAGCGCTTTCTCACAGGCCGATCGGAACCAACTGCAGCCACAGCACGCAAACGCCAGGAAAAGAACGCACACGAACAGAGCGATTCGCTTGAGCATGTGCAGAGACTACGCCCGACTCCGCGCGCTCACAACCCCGCGTGGCTTCTACGCTGCCACCACCGGCCCGCGTACCATCCAGCGATCGCTCCCAGCACAGCAGCCACCATCTTCGACGCCGTGCCGTTCTTCTGCTGCGACGCGACTTGTTCCAGCGCCCAAGAACACACCGCCGGAGCGATCACGGTCGCGTGCTCTCCGTGCGCGTACTGCCCCTCGAACGCGAAGTGCCAGTACTTGCCCCGGTTGAGAACCCTAATCGCAGGCTTCAATCCAAAGAGCGCACCGGGCATCGACACCGGCGTCAAGTCAAGTTGCCCCAGCAGCGGGGCAATCGCCACCTCGCACGTCGTCCAGCTGGCCCCTGCCGGGTTGCTGGTCGTCGTGACCATCACGACCTCGCCCGCTGCCGCCCTCTGGGCAAACGCGAGGATCCCGGCCGGGACCTGCGAGGCATAGTACGAGTCGAACGCCAGGTACGCCCGGGCTCTTTGAAGCACAGCGGGTTCGTTGAAGAGCTTGTCGTTGGCACCGTGGCCCGCCGAAAAACCGGCCATGTACAGGTCGCCGCCCGTGTCGATCACCCCGGCACCTGCAAGCACTCCGCTCAACCCGCCTGCGGCGGCCGTCTGGCACCCCCCCGTTCCGGTGCACGGCATCTTCGCCCTGATCACGTCCTGCGGCAGAGGCAGCGTGTCCACCACGGCGCTGCCTGGCCCCGACCACACGAAGATGGGAAAACCACTCATTCGCAAACGGTACGCTCCTCTTTTCGGAGCGACAACTGCGCGGTCTTGGATGTGTGACAGGGTCGTCTCGGCGTAGTACGATCGCTACCATCAAATTGAGGAGCCCCGCGACGCTCTCACACGCCCGGGGCTCTGGCCGAACCTAATACGGAGGTCCGACATGCCCTACATACTCGCAAAAGATCGAGAACCCAACTCGCCCGTTCCGAGACACGTCATGCTCGGTCGTTTGAACAGAGGATGGGATCCGGAAAGGGCAAAGAGCGAGCCCGTGCACATCCACAAGCACAAAGTTGCGTCTTCACGTGACCTCACTCCGCGCACCCATACCGCCACGTGGAACTCGTGGAATGCGATGGTGCGGCGCTGCACTCGCTCCACAAATTCGTCATTTCCTACGTACGGGGGGAAGAACATCCGCGTCTGCGATCGATGGTTGGGGTCGTACGCTTCTTTTCAGGAGGACATGGGAATACGCCCGGACGGAACCACGCTTGATCGCTATCCAGACAGAGACGGCCCGTACGATCCCCGGAATTGTCGATGGGCAACGCCTGTGGAACAAAATCGAAATCGCGCCAGCAATCGACTGCTCACGCATGAGGGCTCGACCCTGTGCGTCAGCGAGTGGGCGAAACGCATTGGCGTGGAAGAGGGCACACTGAAAAAAAGATTGGACGCTGGATGGTCCACGCAGCGCACCCTTACCACCCCCGTTCGCCCGAAGCTTCCATCACCTCGCAAGACATTCACGCACCAAGGCAAAACGCTATCCCTGCCCGGATGGGCTAAGGTGACAGGCGTCCCTCTGCGCATTCTCTGCTCTCGGCTGCGACAGGGGTGGACCTTCGAGGCCGCTGTCACGCGCCCACTCAGGCCAAGTCATCCGCGAGGGCGATACAAATCATCTGCCTCGGTTGATGGAGGGGCGTGAAACAGGAACAGGGGGGTATCCATGGCGGTGCAAATTGGCATACACGTTCAGCCTGTACACCGGCATTCCCGGGGCTCCCTCGCAACGCCAATCGGTCTTGTCTCCGCACGCTTCGCACTGGAAGTGCAGCATCAACGTGTTGCGGTTCTGCGTGCTCGTGTACAGCACGTGCGGCATGTTCGGGTGCCTGACCATCGCTGCCATGGCCGCTACCTTATCACCACCGACGAAGATGTTGGCGCAGGTTTCGCTTCGGTCTTGTGAGAGGCCGCTCCGACAGCGTAAGTCAGCGCCGCGCCAACCACCAAGCTGACCAGCCCGATGATCGCGCCGAAATACAGTTTCTTCCACTCGAATCTGCGGTTGTCCTTGGCCGAGATCGCGTTCAGGGCTGTGTCTCGCTGCGCTTCGAGATTGTGAATGTAGGTGATCTTGGTGATCTCCCCCATGTCCTCGAACTTTTTCGCGATCTCTACCTTGCCCTGCTCGACCGTTCCCATGCGGTGTTCGAGCGCTCCGTGCTTCAGAGCGCAGACGCGATCCTGATCCATTCGCATCTCTGCAAATCGCCGATCCACCTGCGCGGCGTGCGCCTTGAGAGTGCTGTCGAAGGCCACCGTCTGGTCGGCGGTGTGCGTCGTAGCGGCCATGATCTTGCCGAACATCTCCGCGATATCGCCATGCCCCTCGCGCATCTGATGCATGTCGTTCTTGATTTCGACAATACTCACTCCGTGCTGCTCAAGCATCACGCCATGTCGGGCGACCACTTCAGCTAAGGCTTCATTTGGGGCGCGGGAGGTCATCGTCTTCACCTGCTTGATTTGCGGTGGTTTGCGTGGTTGAAGCAGAGGGGATCGTCGGAATAGTCGGGCCAGAAGGCCCGGCGGGGGGAAGGGTCGGCGGGCTGGATAGCACGCCCACAGCCTCCTTGATCAGCCACGGGAGCGTGAAAGTCCCGGGCTTGTCGGCGTTCGTGACGACCAGCTGCAGAAAAGCGTGCGAGAAGTTCCACAGCCGGGCCAGCGTGGGGTTCTTGGGCTGCGGAAGCTGCGCCCACAGAACGTTGAAAACCATCCACGCGTAAACTATGGCCTGCGCGGGATGAGCAACCACCCATGCGCGGACAATCTCGACGTACTGCATACCCCAGATGCTACCCAGGCCTGGAAAGGCCACAAGTGCGCCCCTATAGCTCGTTTCCTGCCGCGTCTGTCAGCGCCAGAAGCTCGCCGCCGGCCTTGGTCACCGCCTGCTCTATCTCCGCTCGAACCCTGCCCTGGATGACCGACTGAAACAGCTTGAAAGCCGCCGGGACCTTCAAAGCCACCATCACGCTGCCGGGGTGGAACCCCAGAACGATTACAAACTTCGCTTTCATCCACTCGACCGTGACGACTTCAATGCCCGCCGCGCTCTCGTAGACGATCGACGCTCCGTTGGAGTTCTGCTGGTAGTATTCCAGCGTGTCTTTCGCCACTTGCTTGAGGATGTTGGTCTCGCACGAGTGCACGATCTTCATTCGCCACGCCGGATCGCTCGAACGCTTCATTTCTTGGGCTCCGGTTTCGGTGCCTCCTCGGGACGAACAGGCGGAGACGCGAGATCCTTGAGGTCCGTGCTGATGCCTGTCACGGGATGCTTTTTCGGCTCCACGTGCCTGTCATGAAAGTGCTGACGGGCGATTTCCTCCCACCTGTCTCCGCTCACGCCGGCTTTCGCTCGAAGCGTGTTGATCTCGTGGATCAACATGTTGAACGTGTTCTCGAATTCCCTGCCCTGCGCGAACCACAGCGCGTACCAGTACTGCCGCTCGTCGTGGATCCGGCCAATCACCGTTCGCAACCGCTCGTTGAGCGCGTCCGCTTGCTTGAGCTTTTCGACCATGTCGTGGACGCCGTCCAGGTCGCCGGTGAAGGCTCCCAGCGCCAGCGTCCACCGCTTGGCCATCTGCGAGGCGCTCACGGCCCTTCGTCCGGCTCCGCCGGCTCCGCCATGGGTTTGCCCGTCGCCGCCGACTCTCCCACCGTTGCCGCGGTGTCGCTCTGCTGCTTGGATTTCCAATCTTCAACCCGCTTGGCGAGTTCGGCCCAGACGTCGGCCAAGAACCTGCGTCCACCTCCCGTGGCGAGCACCATTTTGGAAGTTGCGGAGCTTGATCGCACAGCTTCGATCAGTTTCTTGATCGGGATCATCGCAGGAACCTGCGACACGATCTCCATCGGGTAGGACGCGACGAACTGATCGACCAGCACGCTCGGATTGACCTTGGCCTGCGCCGCTTGTTCAAGCTGCGTCAAGAACTGGATGGCCTCGGGCCGGGCCATGGGCATCCAGCTGAAGGCCGCCCACGGATCTTCGCCGGCCTCCGGCGCCTCTGCTGGCGCAGCTGCCGCTGGCGGAGCCGCGGGCGCTCTTCGGGACGCTTTGGGCCTCGGGGCGGGCTGCTGCGCGGGGGGAGGTCCCATGTAGCTCTCGAAGCCTTGCGTCGCAGGAGCGGCCTGCGGCGGCGGCTGGGGCATGACCGGAGGGGCGGCCGGCTCTCCAAACCCTCCTCCGGGCGCGTCCGGATAAAACGGCCTCGGAGCACCCGCCTTCGGCCCCCTGTCTCTCGGGTCGTAGGCCGGCCTCGGCAAGCCCGCGTACGCGTCGCTCATTCGCGGTCCTTCCGAATCCGCGAACATGACCTTCTTTCGCTGGCGAGGCGGCAATCTGCTCACCGGCGCCTGGGGCGCAAGCTGCTGGTTGGGCGTCATGCCCGCCACGGGCATCCCGTCGGCTTGTCCTGCCGGCCCGCCTCCCGCGTCAGCCGCAGCCTTCATCAACTTGGGCAGGATCTCTGCTCCCTTGCCGAGCGCGACCTTCGCCAGGTCTCGAACGAGCGCGACGTTGTACCACTTCTCTTCGTCCGGGCCTTCGTCGCCCGCTTTTCCACCCGCCAGGGCTTCGAGAGCGGCCGTGGTTTCCTGGATCTCTTTGACCTTCTCCAGCAGCGGCTTGTTCATCTCGTTCTGGTGGGCTTCGACCGCGGCTCGCTTCTCGGCCAACTCTCCCGACATCTTCGCCAGGTCATTGCGCACCGATCGCATCTCGATGTTGTGCGCCTGCTCGGTGACGGTCTGCGCGTTGGTGCGCATGGCCTCGTTCATGCGCGCTTCCCTGTCCTGCATTGATTGCAGATTCTGCATCTCTCGCGCGTGCAGATCCTTGAGGCTTGTGATCTGAAGCTGAAAGTCTCGGTCGCGAGAATCGATCAGCCGCTGCATGTCATCTCGCATGCGGTTGACGTTTCGCTCGCCCTCGTCTCGCAGTTCCCTTTCTCGGCGTTCGAGCGCGTTTTCAAGAAGCCGGTTTCGATCCTCGGCAAGCTTGACATGGCCGCTCGCCGATTCTCTCTCCCTCGCCAAAAGCCGCTCATGATCTTCCTTCAGCCTCGCAAGCTCCCGCTCGTGGCGCTCGATCGCCATCGAAAGCGTGCGGTCGGCTTCTTCCTTCGCGTGCCGAACGCTTCTCTCATGGTCGTCTCGCATCTGCCGGATCGTGTCGCTGTCGGCTCCGCCCTTCTGCGCTTCGGTAAGCTTCGCGACTGCCTCAACCGTGGATACGAGGTCCGAAGGCCGGCTCATCTGCTCTCGGGCCGTTTGCCGCTCCTGCATGAGTTGCTGCTGCAGAGCCTCGATCTGAGTCTGCGCCATGCGGCTTTGCTGCTCTGCCATGAAGCGCAGGTTTTCCTGACCGCTCTCTCCCTGCCTGCCGAGAACGTTCCAGAACGCGTCGGGCATCGGGGGCGGCGCCGATCTCTGCTGCTGCTCCATCACGCTACGCGCGAAATCGAATACCGGCCTGGTGGCCTCCATACCAGGTTGCGGCATCCCGGGCATCTGCTGAGGCATGTAGTAAGGATAGTTCGGTGGCATTCCTGCACGCCTTCCGTAGGGCGACGGGTTGAACATTTGCTGGTTCTGGTACATCGGAAACGGCATCGGCGGCTCATTGGGATTTCCCATGTCCGCTTCCGCGACGGGCAAGTTTTCCAGGTTCGGAGCCAAAGGCAGATCGAACTCCGCCACGGCCATCTCTACGAATTGCGGAGGACCCCCCGCGTTGGCGGGATCTTCCTGTTCGAGCAGACCGAACACCCGATATTTCTGCCCGCCAAACTGCCGAGTGAACTCTTCCGAAGTCACGCACGGGTGCTTGAACGCCAGCGTGCCGCTCACGCGCGTCTTGCCCGTGTACGGATCGTCGATCCACTGCGGGGTCTCTCGCACAACCCGAAGCCGGCCGCTGGTAAGCAATCGCGGATACTCCGCGTACATGCTTTCGAGCGTTGGGAACTTCGGCACAAATCGAGCCTTTCTCTTGGCCGCTTCGATCTGCGCCTTGGTGATGACGGTCCCGCCCTCGGGCCCCGCCTTCGGCTGCACCTCCGCAAGCGATTCGAGGACCGCGTACCCCATCGGATCGAATGGGACGGCCGCTCCGGCGTCTCCCTTTCGCGCCGGCTTGGGAAGGTCGGCAAACGGAGTTGGTGGCGGAACGCTTCCGCCCGACAGCCGCTCCGGGGGCAACGGCTGATCGGGCACAGGCTCCCTGCTGGGTGTTTCGTCGAGGGCCATCGTGAGAACCTCGCTCTCGGATCAGTTGTCGTCCGGTGCGTCAGGATCTGCGTCGTCGTCATCATCGTCGAGCGTGATGGAGTTGACGAATTCGATCGCCTTTTTGCCCTGCTCGATCAACTTTGCGACGCCCGAAAGTTTCGCTTCCTTGGGCATGTTTTCGAGGATCGCCAAGCTCTTGGTCAGATACTCCAGCAGGTGGTCGGCGTCCTCGGGAAGAAGCTGCGACTCCTCCTCGTCCTCCAGCGCCTGGATGCGATCCTCGTGCTGGCCGACGTAGAACATCGTTCCCGTGGCCTCCGCGTGGATCTTCTGGATCACGGGCAGAAGCTTGTCCTGCACGAAGTCCATCAGCGGCCTCGCGTCGGCTCCGCAGTTCATGGCGTCGAGTTCGACCGTGAGCGCGACGAGTTCCTTGGCGGTCTGATTCGGATCAAGGCGAATGGGTTCTTGCACGATCTCAGGCATCTTTCGGCTCCTTGGAGGAATCGGTCGGTGTCACGGCAGAGGGCTCGGTGGGCGCGGCACCAACGAGCGTGTTTTCCGGGCTCGGTGCAGGCGGTGGCGCCGGAACTTCGTCGTCCGCGAATGGATCGACCGCCTTCGGTCGGTTCAATTCCGCACTCGAAATTTCGTTCTCGTCGAGCACGTACTTGCCGGCGGCCACGTC
>Ga0209668_10000379_pt1 | contig 18178 bp, 23 predicted proteins | sample FrelakmetPLP11PL_FD_187150 | JGI IMG/M metagenome (GOLD analysis project Ga0209668, IMG submission 187150) | Freshwater lake sediment microbial communities from the University of Notre Dame, USA, for methane emissions studies - PLP11 PL (SPAdes)... | ecosystem: Environmental > Aquatic >... | reverse complement strand
CTGATTTCTAATCAGTATCGCATATAAAAATTGAACTGTTTTTCTTAACTAAACATTATTAAACTGTTTTTCAGCAACTGTTTTATGTTTCCTTAAAAACAGTTGCTCCCCGGCGCGTGAAGAGTTGACAGCCCCATGTGACAAAAAAACACCCCAAACTACCATCCATATTCTCTGTATTTTATTTTCCTTTTTTTATAAAAAAATATTCCCTTTACAATTATTATTTTACTTATATCTATTTATACTCTTCAACTCTTCACAATCTCTAAAAATTTAAAAAAATAATAATAATATAAGACCATATATGCTGTGGTTTGTATACCCTATATACCGTGGAGAGTCCGAGTTTTGACCATTCACACACCATCCACCCCTCCACTCATCCTTCACGCAAGTTTATGAACTATTGACGGAATACTACCCGTTATTTTATTCTCAACCCTTTCTTAATCACATCTATCTTACCACCAAGATTAGTTAATGTATTGATTATCTTTTGTGTTATTGGTAATGTTTTAAATATACTTTTGACATCTTGCTTTATGAACTTACTCAAACTATCTGTAAGCATGGATGACCCTTTCAACACAGCTATTAGAAAATCTTGGCAGTTGTTGGTGTCACTTTCATATTTGAAAAACTTGGAACCCTGTACCTTTCTAGCATTGTTCAATAAATCATTAAATGTTAAATTACTTGGAACTCTTGGAACATCTACATATTCGGCATTCTTTGGATTGTAGTTTGAAACCACCTTCATGTTAATAGCCTCATTTTTTTCTAGTAATATTTTTACTACTGATCCATTATCTAGTGTTAAAATACAGAACAAATGAAAAAGGTCATCATAAGGTGAACGCTCAACTAATTTGTTAAACGCACCAAGTGATACCATATTTATTATTTTTGTTAATATACTTGGTAAAGGTGTTCTTCCTATTTTTATAGATTTAATTGTTCTATCACCATACCTATCTAGTATACGTTGTTGTTCTACCGGATAATCCGTTCTTCCATATATCAGTTCTTTGCCAGTTTTCACAATATCTTTTTTTGCTCTATCTACAATTATTTTATTTTTTGATGGAGTAGGTGTTGACTCTGTATTTTCTTTTTTTGCTAAGGCATCATCTAGAGATTCAACATTAAGTGGCGTTCCTAATGTTGTTTGAGAGTTATCTACATTATTTTGAAAATCCATTATTATTTATGATGATAAAAAATAATAAAATATTTAAGCGATACGGGTGAACAAAATCTGTGACGCACCTGTTAAATCACTTCTAGAACTACCACCATTTATTTTGAAGTTCAAGTAATACGTATCTGTTAAATTAGTAATATTCAACGTACACGATAATCTACAGATTTGTGCTTGGTTTACTCCAAAACTAGTTAACGCATTACTCCATGTTGACCGGGTATTGATTACAAAATTATTAGTTGTACTAAACACAAAACCACTATCCATTGCTGAAGATGTTTGTGTAGCAATACATATATCACATCTCCATACTCCATATGTTTTATCACCTGACCCATCCCACACTAATGTATACACATTACCATACGTTGTAAACCCATTCCATGAGTTAAAACTCGATCCTTGAACACTCCAAACATAACCAATATCATAATTTGTCTTTGCTGTTATTGGGGTTCCAAGTTGTAAATATCCACACTCAAATGGAGCATCACTTCTAAAATTATCACACGCAATCGTACAGTTATTTCCATTTACTTCAATTGTCTTACCTGAGTTTCCTTGTAATCCAGCTCGGTTTCCATCTAAACAATAAACACCATCTTGTCCAACACCACTTCCATTTTTTGTATTTAATCTTACTGAACCGTTATTAAAATTGTTTGTTATCGAACAAGCTATTCCAGTTTGATATATGGATGTAGAATTGGCACCACCACCAACATCATTAAACACAATTCCATCATTCAGCATAGTGATAGAACCTTTAACAAGATTTGAGTTTCCATTTTGACACTTTATATTTTCAACACTTACTCCACCAGCGGTTCTACTCCATAACGAAACTGAACTTGAACTATGATTTGGTGTAATTGAAAAACCACTTCCACTTTGATACAATTGTGTAAACGATGCTCCTCCAAGAACATCTTTACAATTAATCGCTTCATTTTCCATGGTTAAAGATCCTCGTATTTTTGTATTGTTTCCATTTTCACACGTTAAATTATCCACATTAGCACCCCCACTTGTTCTTGTAATCAACTTGATATATTTTGAAGTATCTATATTTGTAATTTCCAAACCAAGAGTATTCTGTCTTATATTGCTCGATAATGCTCCTGAGAACAACGTGATATTTGAATTGGAATTTAACCCAGATGTAAATGTGGCTATGTTTGAAAAAACATTATCTCCAGTTCCAGCAAACGTTTGAGTTGTAGTTGGATTTAATAACGCATATGGTGTAAGTGCTGATGATGTAATATAGTTTTGATTTTTTACAAATGCGGTTGTTGCTGCTAATGTGTTATTATCACTTGTTGCTGGTGTTGGAAAGTTCTGATTACCGGTAAAGGTCTGAGGCCCTGCTAATAATGCGTATGGTGTTAATGCTGATGAGGTAATATAATTTTGATTTTTTACAAATGCCGTTGTTGCGCACAAAGTGCTGTTATCAGTTGTTAATTGTGTTGGAAAATTATTTAATCCAGTAAAGGTTTGACCTGATGGTGGAGCAAGTAATGCGTATGGTGTAAGTGATGCTGATGTAATATAATTTTGTAATCGAACCCATGCTGTTGTTGCTATCTTTGTGGAATTATCGGCAGTCAATATTGATTGTGTAATCACTGGTGTTGTCGTATTTGTAAAAGAGCATACACCATCTAATGATATAGCAGACCCAACCATTCCAATTCCTAATCCAGCAGAACCTTGTAAATAACACGTATTTGAACCTGAAATATAAAAATTATTTAATCTTGTTCCTGTTCCATCACTTGAAAAGAAATTAAATCGTGTAGATACCCCAACACCTTCAATATCAGTTGTTCCATTATTAGCCCCATTGTTGCTTATTCGCATTCCTCTGGTTCTTGCGCTATTTAAAATATCAAAATTATATAATCCTAGACTAATGTTTCCGTTGAAGAAATGATTTGGTCCATTATGAGTGATTGAATCGTTTGTAATTCTAATACCACAATTTGTAGAAGACCAGGTGGTTAATGAAAGAGCACCAGAATTTGACCCAGCATTTCCAGTTGATAATAAAGACAAATCTCCTACTTGATTGGTTGCGTTATATTGACCTGATCCACTTGGTATAAAAATACCACCTCCATATGTTGGAACATCTGTGTTTTGGAATGTTAATGGTATATTAGCACTATTAGATGAAAACCGATTAATTCCAAACCATGTTTGAAGAGTTGAACCAGTTGCTAATGTCAGTTTTCCATAATAAGTATTAACCCACGCTGTATTTGCTATGCTAAAATCATTTGATAGTGCTGGTGCTTGAATAGTGATTGTTGGTGTAGTTGAACCAGATACAGTTATACGATTTGCTGCGTCACCTTGTAAATAAGCAGTATTGCCGTTTTGGCAAATAAGATTTGCTCCGACTACACCACCAGCGGTTCTGGTGTATAAACCTATTGATTGTGAACTAGTCCCATTAACAAGTTGTAATCCAGTGGCTGTTTGTTGAATTCTTGAATTTGATGTTCCACCAGCAGAAAAAAAGTTTTGAATCGTTCCGTTAAGTACATTCACAGTTGAATTAAAGTTTGATGTTCCGTTATTGGTTGTTGTTCCGTTATGGGTTGTTGTAGAAGCAAACGAGTTCCCTAGGGTGAATGCGTTCACTTGATTACGGAATGCTACATTTGCCGTTAAATAACTGTCTTGGATACTTGCTGGTGGAAGTGTAATAATACAACCAGGGTCGCATGTAAATTCATCTGAGACTTCTAACGTATCACAAACAATATTGGTTGAGTAAGTATCTGACAACCCAGTTAAGGATTTGGTAGATGATGATTGGCCAGTGAGTGATGACATTTATATTCTATGATATTTTATTTCTTTAAGATTTTATTATCGCGTTTAGCCGCGAACAACACACCCGGTTTGACGGAGGCCGAAGGCCGTGAGGCAATTTAAATATTGTATCCATCTATCTTTCCAACTTGTTCGAAACTCAAAACCATTACGTAGTTAGCCAAGTTTGAGCCTGCGAATGTTGTGAAGGGGGTCTGGAAGTTACCACGAAAAACTTTAACTCTGATTGGTCCGCTTGTTGGAAGACTATCAAAAAACACATCAGGGTTATCTAGAAGATTAGCATAAAACACAACTTCAGTTGCCGCATGAGTCTCAGCATGTAACGCACCAATATAGGTTGATATTACAGAACCATTTGCGTTTGATGCCTGATAACAAGATGGAGTAGCATTCATATGTAAAAATAATTGAGGACTATCATTTGAAACAAAATCAGAGTTGTTTTGCCCTTTATAAGAAAAACTCATTTTATATTTCCCTTGTGGAATATTTGTCCAGTTAAACTCGTAGGTACAATCATTTGGGTTTCCACTCGAGGCGGTTGATACTTGTTGAGAGTTTAGAACAATATTGAATCTATATGGTCTTATGTAATTAGTCATTATAAATTTAGTCTGTAAAATTATTTTGTAAATTTATGCGAACGTGGGCCCCGCTATTCCGGCAACATCTTTTAGTTTCTGAATCCCACCTATAGCATCAGACACATTACGAGCACCAACCACATTACTTGCTCCTTTTGCTAATTGACTTCCTTTCTTTAAATAACCTAGTCCTTTGCCAGCCATTCCAGCAAGGGCCCCTAATTCAGGTTGTCCAACAAGTGAACCTAATCCAGTTAACGCAATATCAGTAATAGGATTTGATAAAACTTTTCCACCTATATCAGCGACTGATCCCAAAACGTCACCTACCTTACCGAGTCCACCTGATATTTGGTTAATTACACCAGGGGCCTTACGGAATATACTTGAAATTACAGATGGCGCCTTTTTAAACGCACTAGTAATACTACGACCAATCTTTTTGAAAAACGACATTTATAAATAGTAATAGCATAAAATATTTATAAATTTATTTTTTCTCGATCCATAAATTTTTAGTATTATTATAGATGTAGATAGTATAATGATGATGAATCGTAAAAATCTACCAGGTTTTGGAAATCCAAAGAATAGAGCAATACCTCCTTTACCAGTCGTTGGTAGAACTATGGTGGGTTTTCCTAATAAAATGGTTAGGCCTATTGTGTCTTTTGGAAAAAGGAAAATAGGTTTCGTATAAAATTGATTTAATAATATTACGTAAAATTAAATGTAAAAAATGGAAGAATTTCGAGAGACTGAATTGAATGGCGTTAAACTACGAGTGTATCGTGATGGGACTATTTGGAGGTATTTTAATAAAGGAAATAATATTTATCAATTAGGATGGAATAAATTAATATTACATATGGATAAACATGGTTATTATGTTTCCAGATTAAATAATGGTAAAATATATAAATGTCATCGTATTATTGCTATGGTTTATTTAGGACTTGATATAACTGATATTAAACGACAAGTTGATCATATCGACCGATGTAAAACTAATAATAATGTAAATAATTTACAACTAGTTACTAATGGTGAAAATCAATTTAATAGAAATGCTAAAGGATGTTTTTTAAATAAACGAGATAACAAATGGACGGCATATATTTCTGTAAATAAAAAAAGGAAACATTTAGGAAACTTTGATAATGAGGAGGATGCTCGTAATGCCTACTTAGAGGCTAAGACAAAATACCACGTGATTAATCAGACTCATAATCTTCATCCATAATAATCTCATCAAAACATTTAAATAATCTTTGCGTGTCTGTATTTACAAATAAGAATTGATAAGGCTTATCATATACAATCTTCATAATGGGGCGAAGAAAGTCAACAGGATATTCTATAAGCTCATCAAATATATTACTTAACTCATTTTTACTTGTCTTGAAAATAAACATATTACTCCATAACCTACGTATATCCTTTGGAACACTAAAATACGTTTGGACTAAAAAAAACATAGATAATCTTAAATGACGACGGTTAAAAGCTAGCTCTTTAAATAATTTCATTGTTTGTTTATTTTTTAACTCAGCTGTTACGTCATCAAAAATAATACAACTCGTGTGTCCTTCTTTTGCGTCTGCCTCTATGCGTTGACGCACTTCATATAGATTTTCAAAAGTTAATTCATTAAATCGTTGGTCTTCCGGTATTTTGTCAAATATGCTATCCTTAATAGAAGCACCAGAAGCGACAGGTTGGAATAGATAGACCGTATGATAACAATAACGCAATAAACTTTTACTTTCAAAAAAAGAATGAAGCAAACTTGTTTTACCACTACGAGGCTTACCTATAAATAGATTCATGGAGTGACAGTTTAAGAATTGGGTGAGTTCGTATTTATTTAGCTTTTCGGACAAAGGTTTATCACATACCATTTGAGTTGTAGGAAGCGTTGGCTTTTTATTTTCTTTCAAACTAATCATTATAAATTTACATAGATATTTTATAATGATTTTTATAATGCCCTATACCATCGCAATTCCATCTTACAAAAGATCAATGGTGCTACTTTACCGAACACTCAACTTTTTGGAGCGAAACTCCATTGATCCAAAATTAATCTATATTTTTATTGTAGAAGAAGACAAAGAGGATTACGACCAAATCCCAACATATCTGTATAACAAGATGGTCGTAGGTGTTAAAGGCCTCGTTAAACAACGGGAGTTTATTGATAATTATTTTAAAGAAGGTGACCATATTGTATCTCTAGATGATGATATACAAGACCTTATATTTGCTAAACCAGAAGAAGAGATTCCATTGGATGAATTTTTAAATAATGCTTTTGAATTATGTAAAAAAGAATCAGCTTTTATTTGGGGTCTATATCCTGTAGGCAACGCATTTTACGCACAAAAAAATAGATGGTATTCTACACACTTGACTTATATTATTGGGGCTTTCTACGGTTATATCAACAGACCAACAAATGATGAAATAAAATGCCCACTTACTTACAACGGCCAAAACGCAGAGGACTACGAACGCAGCATTAGATATTGGCTACATGACAAAAAAGTTATAAGATTTAATACGGTGTGTATAAAAACACTCTACTTTGGAAAAGACGGAGGTGGCATTGGACTACTACAAGACCGGTTAGAATCTATGGAATTTCATTGTAAATTATTACACGCTCATTATCCGTCATATACTCGTTTAAAAATTAAGAAAAATGGATTGTATCAATTAGTGTTACGTGATGGCTCTGGACAAACGTTAAAGATAGAACACAAAACTGTACTTGTCCCCTGATATCAATGGTGTATTCCAATGTTTATAGCGTGCCCCTTCAAATTCTACTATGGTATTATGTATATCTATTTCTTGAGTCTTTTCTGGCAGTTCAATAACCAAATTACTGCCTGTATAGTCCCCTATACCAAATATTATAGAAGGCCCATTATTATGTTTATCTTTGTGTGGTGTACACGTCACATTGTGGTTTAGTTGTATAGACGTCCATTTATGCTCTGGAAAATATTTTTTAGAAATCTTTATTAAACATTCATATAATTGCGGATGTTTAATAGAAAATCTCGAAAGCTTTGGTCCTTCACTACGAGGTTTAAAACGTGGATATACATAGCCCAATAAAGCTGAACGGTGATCTCCGAATTGTCTTGCTCTACCCATTCTCGAATCAGTTTTACCATTGTTATATTTTTTAAATCGTAATAATGGTATCGTTATATTTTTACAGATTGTGTAGAGTTCAGTGGCATCTTCTTCCGATATCATTCTCGCGTTATGCCGCGAACCACATTCGTCATTCGATATCATTTTATATATTTACATTATACTATTTTTTTTAAATTTTATCGCCGCGTTTTGCCGCGGACCACACACCCAGTTTGCCGGAGCCGAAGGCGTGAGGCAATTTATTGAAGTACTACTAATGTTCTAGAAGGAATGTCAATTTTTAGCAACGAGTCGAACAAACAAATGAGCTGAATAACTTGTGCGTTAGTGGTAGCAGTTCCAATAGAAACTCTGACCGAAATAGGAGAGCCCTGAGATGAGATACCAGTAAGAAGAGCGCCGTTGGTTGAGAGCTTCTCGGTGTTTGTCCCTACGTAAAACTTACCCATTGCGTTTTGAGTTGTAACAGTAGTATTTCCAGAGTTGAATTCAGTGGGAGCAATGCTAAAGTTGCTACTAAGCAGGTCATGAGCTGGTCCAAAGGCCAATGATAATTCCATAGAAACGGCAGCCTTATTCAAAACAGTAGAAATTGGCCTGGGTGGATATGGCAATCCTGACACGAAAAACTGATAATCTCCACCAAGAGTACCAGTAGCATCCACACTATCAAACAAAGTGTTAAGAGAAACTGTATTAACGGTTCCAGATAAATGGGCAAACAACGATTTAATACTAGCAAGACGCTGGTTAAACAAAAACTCCAAAGAACCGGAAGATGCGGCAGGAAGTGTAACACCAGACGACAGATAAGATTGAGACCTAATAGTAATTGACCCTTGGCCCATAGAGCTAATGGCTTGGTCAACAAAGGGGGAAAATTCAATGATGTCGTAGCAAAGCTCTACGTTGCTTAAGGAGTATGAAGCAATGGTGTTTGCTCCAGCAGGAGATTGGATTGCGTTTGCTAGGGTTTCAGTAGTAAGCTGAATACGGCAAGATGGCATAAACTTCAAAGGCACAAGATGGTCAGCGTTTGAAAGAAGACAGCCCAAAGGAGCCGCATAAAAAAAATTAGCAGGAGCAGCCGCAGTTGCCCCCAAAAGATTTCCACCATTAGGAAGGTTAGTTCTAGATAAACCAAAATCAACTTGATTCGCAAGTGTAGCATCAGCAGTGCTGTATCCAAAAGAATTAGCAAGTCCCAGCTTCTGAGCATAGTTCATTTTACAATTGACAAGCATATTTGACAGTTGATTATAGTTTTGGATTGACTCTACAACTTGCGACCCCACTATAGTTTCTAAACGAGATAAAAATGAATACACAGGAGTTCCTCTAATAAAATTATTGACAGTACCAGCAGTTCCACCAGTAACAGTGAGCTTATAACGAAGGTAAAGACTTTCAGGGACCATATAACCACGTTGGACTAAATCGAACTGAATAATTTGAGATGCTCCAAATGTTTGACCGTTGATGGGAGAAGAAACAATCGAGTTGGATTGGGTTCCTTCAGGCAATGACATAGCAGATGAATAGTTAATTTCTTTAGGCAATACAGACATTATAATCTTTACTTTTATTTTTTTATTTATTATTTATTCTCAACTATTGCCTCACGCCGTTGGCTCCGGCAAACTGGCCGACGCACTTTCTTCAAGTTTTAGTTCATCTAAAATAGTGTCTATCCTTCTATACAAAATTAAGTGAATTGAAATGGTCCAGTTAATCCCATTGAAGTTATACAAATTATTTAACTCATCACGTAGCTGAATATCCACAGTGCTCAAATAATGATTACGCATCCTCGAATATACCCCATCTGTATTTTGAAAAGTAATTAAATTAAATCCAGCTTGATTAACAGAAATCGCTGCGAGTAAATTGCTCGTCTGTTTGTTTACACTATCATATGAGTCAATGCTAATATTATTGGAATATATTTTTATTCGTTTTTGTCCTAGCAAGTTAAACAGAAATGGAAACGTGATTGTGTTGGCTACAATGTTATAGGTTGTATTGGCAGCAAATCCCAACACAAAATAAATTGATGAACCATTTATTTGATTCCATGTTCCAGTTGAACAAGTCATCGTCAGTAGATTTGTGCTTCGGTTTAATGAGAACAAAAATGTATGTCCGTTAGCAAGTAGCAACGCAGTCATTGTAGAAATAAGGGTTGAATAATTATAATTACCAGGCGTAATAGTTATGCTAAAATTTGTAGCATTGAGACGATAGTTAAACACATTATTTGATGTTTCAATATTAAAAAACGAAGCAGGAATTTCGGCCGTACCCACACCGGCTTCCACATAAAGTATGCTACGGTCTGGGCTTAAAATATTGGCAAAATCAAAACTCATATCTGACAGGAAACTGCCATTGTAGTAAGTTGTAGCGTTATTACTGTTTAGACTTATGATGCGTTTCTCTCTGATTATTGATTCACTCATTTATATATATTACCAAAAAAATAATTAATTTTTAATATACATAGATTATAGAATGATTTTTCTTAGACAAGTTTTGTTCCATGGTCAGTTGATTTATCGAGTATTCCAGCCGATGCCAGTTCAACGTCGATGTTTTGTAGGGACTTTTCAAAAGACTGACGATTACGTTCATGTAACCTATCTATCTGATGATCAAGCCATTGAATTTGAGATGGTGTAAATTTAGCTCTGTTAGTCTCACGCAATATTATGTATGTCATGGGGTTGTGCTCATCTAGACTATGATGTATAGCATTTATTTTTTGTAATTCTTCATTAATACAATAACTATTCATAAGATTAACATATTGGTTATAGTGGTCGGTCGGAGTTAATTGTTCGGACATTATAAATTATACGAAAAGAATTTCTCTATGTTTTTTTTCTGGAATTTGTTGAACATATTGTGGTTCCTTTGGAAGATCGTCGAATTCCTTGGCAGAAGTTTTACGAGCTTTCTTTTGTTTAATTGATGACGCTTTCTCTAGGATCTTATCATTAAGATTTTCCAACTTGATTTCTTCTTTTTCAAGTTTCTTCTGTTCACGTTCAATCTCACGTAATCTCTTCAACTCTTCTGTCTTAGCCAATCGAGCTTGTCTCATCTTTTCAAAGGCTTCCTTTTGTTTCTCAGTTCTTGGTTTCTTTTCCTTCACAGGTTTTACCGGTTCAGTCTCAGGTTCGCTATCAATAAGCTCCGTGTCTTCCCTACGCGTTCCGACGCGTACCTCGGTTTCCGGCAAACTGGTATGTGCTGGTTCGCGGGCAGGCGCGATTTCTACAGGTTCAGTAGCAAGCTTCTTTTTATAGTTTCTTTTAGGCTTTTGAGGTACTTGTTCAGGAGGAGTCAAAGACAAATCTGAGACGGTTGATGTAGTAGAGGTTTCACTATCACTTGACAACACTTCACTAATGGCGACGACTTTAGGCTTGCGAGTATAAGTTCTCTTTTTGGGTGCTTCGATTGATTCAGACATTTATATATTCTCCTAACTATTCTTTTTAAATAAATTTATACGAGAATTCTTTAACAAATAATGGTTTTTAGAATATTGTTTGAATCTCTCAACATTGGCTAGATAATACTGCCGTTTGGTTTGCTGTTTTAATGGATTGGGATGGTCACGCTTATACTGGTCAAGCAACTCAACCGACCTACCATGTTTTTTTCTAATGCGTATTGCTACGTTTATAAACAAACTATACATCGTATCCGGAACAACCATTCGTAATATATTTTGTAAAAGTTTTTCTTCAGTCATGTCACAAAGCCAAAACGGATAACTGAACCCCCACCAACGCTTCATACGTAAATAAATATTCTTATAAAATAAACAAATACCTCTAGCTTCTTCGTTAATATAACTGTCGTCCGTAGCATACTTTTTAAAAACTGCCATTTATTATCTGTATAGAATAAATAATTATGAGTTTAAGTGAGATTTTTTTGACGATGTTAGTAACCAGTTCGTTTGCCTTTCTAGGGGCAAGCTTGGCTGTTTGTTATAAATCAAAATGTAAAAAAATAGCATGTTGTGGTATAGTAATTGAAAGAGATATTGAAGCAGAGGAAAATATTGACGAACTCCAAATACAACACAGACCTACCGAAGCTCACGATATGCCAAATACCGAGCGGTAAACTCATCATATCCTAATCGTCTATACTTTCTAAACAATATCAAGAATTCTGTCCTAAAGTCCATTTCCATAAATAAATTATAATTATTAAATTATTTCTAATAATTATAAATGGATCAAGCTATATCAGCCAAAATAAAGAAAATTCTAAAGGCAAAGGCTGGCAAGGCCAAGATTTCTTATAAATCTCCTAAACAAATTGCCAAACAATCCCAGGTGGTTATCATCAACCAAGACAGACCAAAACGCAGATATACCAGACGTGGAAAAGCGACGATGGGTGGTGGAGGTGGTGGCAGTGATTCAAAAATTGTCTATATTCCAACATCTTTTCCAAATTTCAATATTCCAGCTCAAAATCCCCAAATCATAAGACAAGAAATGCCACAGATGATTCGTGAATTCCAACCAACTCCAGTTTATCGTAACCCACTACGCATGGAACCGTTCCGTTCAGCTCTTAATCCACCACCATTTAATCAAAACAGACCAGCACCGGCAAATATAGAGGGAAACTTGGATGAAATACCAATGCCTTCTCCTCCTCCATTAGAACCAGAGATTGTATTAGAACCCAATAGCATCTTTATGCCATCTACACCGGTATCAGCTTATCCAATTATGTCTTCGTCAAGTCCAACCCAAGGGTTTACACAAAATCAAGCAGTCAACCAACTAAATCAACAGGTTGGAGAAGAAGTAAAAGCATACGATGATTTCGGTGGCTACGATGCCCAAGCTGAGGATGAAGCAAGAAGAATTAGATTAGCCAAGCAATTATCAGCTAGCGAGATGTATTCACAACCAATGTCTGAGTCTGAATCTGAAACAGCTAGTATTAAAGGTGGAGGTGGAGGCGGACGTGAAGAAAAAGAAAAGCGTACGTATTCAGGACGTGGTCCCAGTAAATTATCACAAGAAGAGATCATGTCATTAACATCATATTATAGAGCTAAACTAGATAAAAACTATAAAAATCTATTACAATCCACTGACGCCGGTAAAACAGTTTTTACAGCAGGTTCTGGCATTGCGTCTGCTAAAAAAAATAATCCATATGTTAAGGCATTAAAGGAAGATATAACAAACAAATATGGTGGCCCTTAATTTATTGTGGATGTGATGAGTTGTGATTAGTTGTGATGACTCTAAAAAAAACTATTCACACCCTTCACAAGAAAACAAACACAGCATATATGGTGTCATTCTCCATAGAGTTTTCTTAAAAAAGCCTGTTGTGAAGACTTTTAGGGTTTTCTTTAAAAACTCAAACTCTTATATATACATATATACTTTTTTTTATTTTTATAAATATTTTTTATTTACAAATATTATTTTACTTTTATGTATATATACTCTTCAACTCTTCACATACCCTAAAAATAATAGATATATATATAATAAGGAGAGCATATATGGTGTGGTTTGGCTTCTTAAATCTTGTGGAGGGTTCATTTAGCCAACCCTTCACATACTCTACACCCTCCACATAAACCCATCACAAAGTAATAATAGTATAATAAAGAAAATTCTATATAGATATATAAATAATGCCCTCTGAATTATACCAAAAAAATAAACAATACGCCTTAGCTTATAATGCTAAAAACAAAGAAAAGGTCAGATTAATCAATAGAATCAACAAACGTAAGTACGATATTTTTTGGAGAGAGTTCAGACGTTTGTCATCAATACTTTTGCCGGCTAGTCCTTAATGTAATAATAGATTTCTAAAATTGATTTAAATAAATCTATCATTACATATATATAAATACAATGCCAATTCAATTCTTGAAAAACTGGACAATCGACCTAAATAAACTGCCACAATATACGAGCTTCAAAGGTAAGTTTGAACTTGAACTCGATTATCATTTATTGATGATCATTGGTCAATCCACCAACCCAGTTTTTACAGATGACCGGAAACAACATCTATTACCATTAATCAATAAAATAAACAAACAAACAAATATTTTAGAAGTAGAACATAATCAACGATATGGAGTTGGTAGATTTTATGCTGAAAGACAATTATCACCAATCTGTATTTCACGCCATATGAAGCATACTCTATTTTCTTATTTGGACTGGATTGATATTGATATGGTAAAAGGACATCCATCCATATTGTATAATATTGCTAAAAATAATAATATACAATTACAGTTCATACCATATTATCTAGAGAATTTTAATGAAGTAATAACTGATCTACAAAAATTCTATACACCTGATGGAGAAGAACCAATTTCCAAAGATAATATCAAAGACATATTTTGTAGACTCATATACGGAGGAGGTATTAATAAATGGTTTGAAGATTTGGATAAAGAAAATATAACAGTTAAAACAACAGAAACTCACGCAATCATCACCGAATTTAAAAAAGAGATAGAAATAATAACAACACTTGTATATTTGAATAATACCGAGTTAAAAAATAAAGTTAAGGCAGATGAGACTAGAGAATGGAAATTAAAAAATAAAGTGATGTCTTATTTTTGTGGAATCATTGAAAATGAAATTATACATTTAACTTATAAGGTACTACAAAAAAATGGAGCAATCAAACCAAAGAAATATGCTTTGGAATATGATGGGCTTTGTTTTGCTAGACCACATGATATAGATTTAGACAGAGTTTTAGAAACCATAAATACTACAATATTTGAAAAAACTGGATTAGCAGTCAATATGATATTTAAATCCTATAATCCTATACATGTACATAATGAAATCATTGAAGCAAGAGTTAGCATGCCACCCCCGATTGCTATTGCTCAAGAAGTTCTTAATCAATCCATATGTGTTGGAGTTACTGAATTTGATACCTTACAAACTATTGACACCTATGAGCAGTTTAAAATTATATTTGAACGCAACCATTTCAAGTGTCGTAGCAATTCTACTTTTTACAAGGAAGAGTATGATGAGGATGGTTCATTTGTTAGACTAATAGCATATACCGAACATAGTTTGAAGACGGCCAATCGTGAATTTAATTATATCAAAGTTAGTGCTCGTGGAAATAAACAACTAAAATATTTTATAGATGAATGGTTTGACGATAGAACCATTAGAGTCTTTGAAGGAATGGATTGTTTTCCACCACCATTGCGTTGTCCAAAGCATATGTATAATACTTGGAAACCATTTGCTGTTGAGAACTTACATGATTTACAAAAAGATGAGAATGGTAAATGTATAATACCTTTGGAAGATTCTGAATTTATTGAAACTGGTTATTTGTTTATTTTAAACCATATTCGTATAATCACTGGAAATGATGAGGTGGCTTATAATTATTTTATAATGTGGTTGGCATTTATATTCAAATATCCAGCAGAGAAGTGTACGATGCCTCATATGATCGGTGGCATGGGGGCTGGTAAATCTGAGTTGTTGAATTTCATTGGATATATGATAGGTGAAACAAAAGTGTTGAAATCAACCGAACCGGATAAAGATGTTTGGGGACATTTCAATGGGCGTATGGCTCATGCTTATTTGGTAATCCTTGAAGAGTTGACTGAGAAAAAAACAACAGAATATGATGGAATTATAAAAGATCTTATTACAAGTAGCGTAACAACAATAAATCAAAAGGGTGAGAAACCATATGATGTCAAATCTTTTCACAAATTTATATCAGCAAGTAATACTCAGACAATTAAAACAATCAAAGGTGACCGTAGGAATTTTATGATGAAGGCGTCAAACGAATTAATCGGCAATCAAGAATATTTTAAAAATCTACGAATGTATACAAAAGACAAACGCATTCAGCAAATATTTCACGAACGATTATTGGAACAAGATGTCGCTAATTTTAAATCATTGCCTATACCTGTGACTGAATATCAGAAAACATTACAGAATGCTAACCGTGAGGAGTGTGATTTATATTTGGAACATTATATAACACATTTTATAAATGAGTCGGAGAAGATTGTTAGGAGTTCAGAGATGTATTTAGATTTTCAACAGTGGATGGAACGTCATGGATATGAGTATAAGATGACCTGTACAAAATTTGTAAGAAATCTAAAATTATTATCATTGCCAGAGAATGCGGTTCATACTCATATTAGTAACCCAACGCTACATAAGCGTGATGGAAATTATATCCAAATCAACATTGACATTTTAAGAAACTATTATGAATTAAATTAAGAAGTCCAGGTATACTTTGTAATAATAGTTTAAAGACAATGATGTAATGATAGTAATAAGATGACCGAAAGAAGAGTTAATTACCATTTTAACATGTCGAAGTATAATGAGATGCCCTTAGAAGATAGGAGGTATTTGCTTATTCCTTTTGAAAAAAAAGATTGTTTCAAAAAGAAATATGGTTTGAAGTGGGATTCATCTCGTAAGCAATGGTATACAAATAGGGGTTCAACTGACGACGTGATTAAATATGAAATAGTGGATTTGGAAGTTCCATTCAAACACAAGGATTATGTGAAGGGGCTTGGTTGTAGATGGAATGGAAATAATTGGTTTACAACTATGGAGGTATATGAGAAATACGAAGAACAATTTAGTAAATATGAAATTTATAGAGAAGAGGAAGAATAAATGATTTATTTTATTTTATATTTTTTTTATGTAGTGATGAGCAACGCCTATAGATGAACCCATATTTTTCATATCTTGTTTTAGGTCTAATGTATTTGAATACTTATTAGTTAGGTATACATGTCGCCAGTTGTTCGTTGAGAATCCAGCGGTTCTTCCAGATGGGACACCCATAATATTGTTTAATTTCTGTCCATATGATACAGCGGTTAAAGGCTCCAGTTTTACATTGACTAACAACCAAGGTAATTTATTGAATCTAATCCATTTTCTCAAAATACGGTATAATTCAGGTGGGCATTGAACTCGTTGTTGACCTTTATTTTTAAAATTTTTATAGCTGTTAAAAACGAGTACCTTTCCATCCAAGTAATTATCCTTATCCAAGTCAATATTACGTAGTTTAAAATCATACCAATCTCTTGACCTTCTTGGAGCCAGGAATTTTCCACAGACTAGGCAATACATTATATATTGTTGTAATTTTTGGAAATCATCCATATTCCAATCTGGTTTAGTCCAAATAGGTTCAACTTCATTTTTTAATTCTTCGTATCTTTGGTCAATTTGTTCTTGGGTAATATGATGGCTTTTGATGTATGGTGTAGCCTCTTGATTTTCTGCTACTACTTTTTCTTCTTCACTATTCTTTGTAATGGCCTTAGTAAGTTCTTTATTTTTAAATACGACCTGTAAAGCAGAGAGCATGTTACGAACATAGGATGATGATTTATTTTGAGATTTTACAAACTCAATATATTCATTAACATCTTTTGATAATAGTTTATCTACATCAAATGATTTATCTTCTGGGAAAATGCTCTTATACAACAGTCTAAGATTACTAGCGTATCCGGTTAAAGTCTTTTCAGAGATTTCAGGTTTTTGAGTTTTAACGAATGCTTTGATTTCTTCCATTTTATATTATTATAACTTAATAACAGAACTTTAAATCAATTTTTTATTAGGTGTTTAAAAACATTTTCAATACTTTATAAAATGAGTTTATTGAGAAAAAAACAGAATAAGCGTCACTTTTTAGGAGAACGTATCATTACATGTAATGGAGAAAGAGTATATTCAACCGATTGTAATTTGGCCGATAATGTGGGAAGAGGAAAGGTGGTATGTTCATGTGGGATGGTTGTGTTATGGGTGAATCATAAGTATCATATACAGTATTGTGTTAAATGTGTACAATACCATAAAATAACGGGTAGTATTCCGTCAATAGTTCATAAACTTGCGTGAAGGATGAGTGGAGGGGTGGATGGTGTGTGAATGGTCAAAACTCGGACTCTCCACGGTATATAGGGTATACAAACCACAGCATATATGGTCTTATATTATTATTATTTTTTTAAATTTTTAGAGATTGTGAAGAGTTGAAGAGTATAAATAGATATAAGTAAAATAATAATTGTAAAGGGAATATTTTTTTATAAAAAAAGGAAAATAAAATACAGAGAATATGGATGGTAGTTTGGGGTGTTTTTTTGTCACATGGGGCTGTCAACTCTTCACGCGCCGGGGAGCAACTGTTTTTAAGGAAACATAAAACAGTTGCTGAAAAACAGTTTAATAATGTTTAGTTAAGAAAAACAGTTCAATTTTTATATGCGATACTGATTAGAAATCAG
>Ga0209668_10000378_pt1 | contig 18194 bp, 13 predicted proteins | sample FrelakmetPLP11PL_FD_187150 | JGI IMG/M metagenome (GOLD analysis project Ga0209668, IMG submission 187150) | Freshwater lake sediment microbial communities from the University of Notre Dame, USA, for methane emissions studies - PLP11 PL (SPAdes)... | ecosystem: Environmental > Aquatic >... | reverse complement strand
TAAAAACAGTTTTTTTAGTCTTCTGTAAGTTATAAATTGCATTAAATTTCAATTTCTCCCTAAATCTCTCTTAAATGAGTTCCTTAAAATCATACTTAAGTTTAACGATTACCACTGTAATTCTTTTATTTCCATTTACGGTAAAATCACAATCAATTAAAAAGATCAATATTTCATATCTGAACGGTCTCAAAGCAGACAGTTTAACCCTGTCTGATAATACTAATCTTCTGATTAAACGGGAAAAACCAATTTTTAGTTTCATTATCAATGAAAAAGTATTCACAGCCAATGATGTTTCAGCAATGGCAAACGGAAATATTTACTCGCAAACATTTGATAATAAGATAAAGCTGGTCTTTAGTGAAGATGAATCAGTAAAATCGGGCTGGGGATGCGGTTTTGAATTCGAGAATATATCAGACGACACTGTTTCGGTAAGTAATGTTGTTCCATTTAGTCAGGATAATGAATCAGTTACTATAACCGGAAAAGGTCCGTGGGACCTGGCAAGAGCCTGGTTGTTCAGGCCTGGATACAGGCCGGTAAGGGTAATATTGCCTGATAATGCATGGGAGATGGGTTATTCTTCTTTTGAGGTTTCGGGGGGATTTTCTGTTTGTGCCATTGCCAGGCGTCAGCAGACTGAAGGAGGAGAGAAACAAAGGTATCAGACTCTGCTTCCACCAAAGGCAAAAGTGTCATATAAGATGTATGCTGAAGTTTATAAAGGAGAATGGCAGAATGGATTACGAATGATGTTTAGGGACAGGTATTTATACGATTTAGAGAAATTTGACAATTCACTCTATGAACGGAAAGATCTTGGATGGATCAGGGAGAGCTACCTCATTGTACTTCAGATGGCATGGGACAGAGAGTTTTACGACAGAATGACTGGCAAATACACATTTCCTGATATGCTCAGGAAAGGAAATGAACTTTTCGGAAAAATTGACGTGTACGGAATATGGCCTACATGGCCACGTCTTGGCCTTGATCAGCGAAATCAGTGGGATCTATACGGTGATCTTCCGGGAGGAACACAACAGCTTAGAAATTTCAGCCGTTTATCGCGTCAGAACGGCACTCGTTTTTTTATTGCATATAATCCATGGGACAACAGTACAAGAAAGGAAAATCATTACACAGGAATGGCCAGGCTTATAGGAGAGACTGAAGCTGACGGTGTCGTTCTTGATACAAGAGGAAGTTCAAGCTATGAATTACAGGCTGCCGCCGATAGTGTCAGAAAAGGTGTGATCATGTACTCTGAAGGAATGGCAGTGACCCGTGATATGCCTGGGATAATTTCGGGAAGAGTTCATAATGCTATTTTTCTTAGCCCGGAACTTAATCTTAACAAGCTTATAAAACCTGATTTCTCTATTTTCAGGGTATGCGATGTTGGAGAGAATATTATCCACCGTGAAATCGCAATAGCATTTTTCAATGGTTATGGATCGGAAATAAATCTGTTCCGTCCAGGCGGCAGAGATGATAATTACAGGGCTGATCTTGAATATCTCGCTGCAACAACCTTCATACTCCGTCAGAATAATGACGCATTCCTTGATAATGACTGGACCCCACTGATAGATACTGAAATTGACAGTGTTCTGGTCAACATGTGGAGATCGGGCAAAAAAACAATATTTACTGTCTTGAATATGAAGCCTGAAGGATTTGAAGGAAAGCTATTCAGGATTGAAGATGACAGCAGTAAACATTATGTTTCCCTATGGAATCATGAAAATATTCTCCCTGGTCTTGAAAATGGCCTGAGCCATATTTCTGCAAGAGCCGGAGGATGGCCGGAATCCTTTTCCGCAACCCGAAGGGAAGGTTCTTTGGATTGCATAGCAGCATTTCCTTCTTTGCTGAAATCGGAAATAAGGTATGATTCAATATCAATAAAGGCTCAGGGGAAAAACAAGATACTTGTCTGGAAGGGAAATCCTTCATACAGAACTGATTTTAAGGAGTTTATTGTTACAGGTGATACAGTAGTAAGAGTGAAGGATTTATTTGGTTTTTATGAAGGGAAGATAGTTATACAGCTCACAGTTAATAAGATTCTTCAGGATGAGAATGTTCTTACTTTCAAAGGAGGCAATCCCTGGCTTATAAGCAAGGTGTTTCCTACTGTAAAAGCAACGGGGATAGCACCGGATATGGTGCTGATACCAGGTGCGGAATTCACCTTTGAGGTTTCGACAACAGAGGATTTTATTCCTTATCCGGAAATCAACGGATTGAATATTAAAGTAGATAGTTTTCTGATCGATAAATACCCTGTGACCAATGCACAGTATTATGAGTTTCTTCAAAGTTCAGGTTACAGACCATCCGATACTACGAGATACCTGCGACATTGGACAACAGGCATATATAAGGAGGGCCAGGAAAGATATCCGGTTGTATATGTGGGTTATGAAGACATTAAAGCCTATGCAAAATGGGCAGGGAAGAGACTTCCAACCCAGTCCGAATGGCAACTGGCAGCACAGGGTACAGATAAGCGGAATTGGCCCTGGGGAAATGAATTCCATGGTACATTGTGTAATAATGCCTTTGAGAAACCTACTCCTGTTGATGCTTTTCCCAAGGGTGCAAGTCCCTACGGGGTTATGGATCTGGTTGGAAATGTCTGGCAGGTGACCAATGATATGTATTTTAACGGATCTTACTATTTTTTAGTAATCAGGGGAGGAAGCTTTTATAAACCTGATTCAAGCTGGTGGTATATACAGGGCGGCCCGCAAGCGCTTGACAAGACACAGATAATGCTTATGGTTTCACAGGGATTTGACAGGAATGCTACAGTAGGGTTCAGGTGCGTAAAGGATATAAACAAGGGAGCTTTTAAAGTAAAAAGTAAAAAGTAAAAAGATATAGTTTAAAAGATTGACTCTCCTGCATGGAACCAGGATTACAATGACAGAATGTCTGATATGATCCTCTCCTGGGAATCGTGGGCTAATAATCAGACCTTCAGTTTCTTCTCAATTTCATTAATCTGGTTTCGGAAGTGTTTATCCGTGTCGATCAGATTATTTACTGTTTTGCAGGCATGCAAAACAGTAGCATGATCTTTTCCCCCAATATGTGACCCTATGGAGGCCAGCGATGCCTTTGTCAGACTCTTGGAGAAATACATTGAGACCTGCCTTGCCTGGACAATCTCTCTTTTTCTTGTTTTTCCCTGGATCTGATCAATAGGTATCTTGTAATAATCGCACACTATTTTCTGGATGTATTCAATAGTTATTTCTCGTCGGGAGGTGCTTACAAGCTTTTCAACCATCTGCTGGGCAAGATCGAGAGTTATCTCTTTCCTGTTTAGCGTTGACTGAGCATATAATGAGATAAGTACTGCCTCAAGTTCCCTGATATTATTGGATATGTTAGCAGCAAGATATTCAAATATCTCATCGGGCAGCTCAATACCGTCATTATAGGCTTTCTTTTTCAGAATTGCCAGTCTGGTTTCATAGTCAGGTCTCTGCAGATCGGCCTGAAGTCCCCATTTGAACCTGGAAAGAAGTCTTTGTTCCATTCCCTGAAGTTCAACAGGAGGCCTGTCGCATGTAAGTATAAGTTGTTTGCCTGACTGATGAATATGATTAAAGATGTGGAAAAAAGTATCCTGAGTTTTTTCTTTTCCGGCAAACTCATGGACATCGTCAAGTATAAGTACGTCAATCATCTGATAAAAATGCAGGAAATCATTTTTATTATTGTTCCGTACAGATTCAACGAATTGTGTCTGGAATTTGTTTGCATTTACATATAATACAACCTTGTCGGGATGTTTTTCCTTAACAAGTATACCTATAGCCTGTGCAAGGTGTGTTTTTCCCAGACCTGAATCGCCATAAATCATCAGGGGATTAAAGGCTGTTCCGCCAGGATTATTCCCGACAGCAATTCCTGCCGATCTTGCAAGCCTGTTACATTCTCCTTCAACATAATTGCTGAAATTGTAGTCGGGATTCAGCTTCGGATCGAAATGTACCTTTTTTATCCCTGGAATCACAAAAGGATTTCTTATTGAAGGCTGGGTTACGTCGAAAGGAACCTGAACAGGTTTATTGTGAAGATCTGTTTTATTCCTGGAGGGATATCTGACAGTGTATGGTTTGCCGTCAGAGTAATTGGCATTTTCAAGAACAACATTGTATTCAAGCTTTGCATCGGTGCCAATTTCACGTCTCAGTGTCTTTCTCAGTATATCAATATATTGTTCTTCGAGGTATTCATAAAAAAAAGGACTTGGAACCTGAATGGTCAGAATATTGTTTTCAAGTTTTAAGGGTATAATAGGTTCAAACCATGTCTTAAAACTGACGGATGGTATAATGTCTTTTATTATCTGCAGACAGCTATTCCAAACATCATTATGGGTTTTGTTCATGAAAGTTTTTTGTTTGCGGTTTTAAGGATTCAAGTCAAGCTGATTCAGAAAGCAATATTTGTAAAAAAAAAAGTTAAAAAAAAATTTTTTTTTACTTGATTTTTTCAAAAAAAGTATATGTTTTTAAACATCAGTAACTTATGGTGAAATTTTTTTTGTATATTTTAACACATTGAATATAAGATATTTATAGTTACAAAGAGAGGGTTGGTGGTGTGTTCCAACTTATTATAAACTTTAGTCAAAATTCAACAAAAGATAACAAAAATGAGGATTATTTTGCCATCGTTTTAAAGCCACATTTTAAGATCAAGATAATCTGAATTTTGTAGAAATCCTATTCTTCCGGGATATTTTTCTTGCCAAACATGGAAAAATGAACATATCGTTTCGGATTAGCCTTCATATCGAGCAAAAGCAGGTTCAGGCTCCCCAGACTATTCGAAAGATTGTAATAAAGGGTATCATTTGTCAAGAGCTGTCCGGCTGTCCCCTCTCCATTACTAAGGTTCTCAATTAAGGAAGACGCCTTTTCCAGACTTTGCTTAAGATTGGTAATAGAAGTATATATATCCGCTGCTGCCAGGGTATCGGCTACTGATTCCAGGCTGCTGAAGGTTGAAGATAGCTTATCCGAATTCTCAGCAAGGATTTGAGTGAACTTATTAATATTCAGGAGAGTAGCTTTAAGTTCTGACTCATCAAGGCTTTTGGCTGTGCTGCTAAGACTGGCAATCCCCGATCTGAGATCAGTTTTGAACCGGGGATCCATAATATCATTTACGGAACTTATAACAGAATCAATTACTGAAATAAGATCAGATATTTTGTCTTTAAATGGGGCAAGTTCATTTTCTACCTTTGCGATAATCGATTCTGCAAGTCTGCCGGGTATCGTATCCCCGTTTGAATATGTCCCAGGCCCCTGTCCGTAAACAAATTGTATCTTCATACCTGCAATCAGACTTGCGGTAGTGATCTCAGCAACAGTATTCCTTGGCAGACTGAAACCCCTGTCGACTGAGACTGTTACTAAAAGTCTACCGCTTTCGGGATCAAGAAATCTTATAGACTGGACCACCCCGACTTTATATCCGTTAACTTCAACCGGACTTGATTCGGCAAGTCCTCCTACCTTGTCATAAACAATAAAATAGTGAGATGTAGTGCTGAAAAGATCTTTCCCCTTAAGAAAATTATATAACCATATGAAGACCAGAATTGTTATCAAAGCAGTAAAACCAACTTTGACTTCATGTGAGATTTTTTTCATTTAAATGCAGATATTATTTTGTTTGTTTTAAGTTCAGTGCCTCCTGTAAAGGTAATATTTTGTTGTTTCTAACTGCAATTATAAATGCATCAGGGTAAACAGACCTTATTTTCTTCTGATACTCAACCGCCTCGTTGAAGTTAGAAAAGCTACCGGAGGCATACCTGAAACGATCCTCCGAAGATATTGCAATTATATCTTGTATTCCTTTGAAATTCTGAGGTTTCAGCTCTTTCTTGTCAGTTGATGCAGCGACCTGAATCATAAATTTGATTTCATCTTCTGAAGTGCTGTTCCAGGTGGTGAGGGAATCTGATCCGGCACCTGTTTCTGTTTCAGCAAACATTGAAATATGACTTTTCTTGTCAATTTCACTAATGTAATCACGGGTTGCCCTGTAAATTGACGAGGCAATGAAATCCTGTCCTTCTTTCGAAGCCAGGAAGCTTTCTTCCTCAGAATTGGTAATAAATCCTGTCTCAATCAGAACGCTTGGCATCGTAGTCATATATAAAACCCAGAATCCTGCCTGTTTAACACCGAGGTCAATTCTGCCTGCACGGTTTTTAAACTGACCCTGGATACTGGAAGCGAGCCATGTACTCTGTTCCTTGAATGTGTTTTGCATCACAGTAAACATTATATACGACTCGGGAGATTTAGGATCAAATCCTTCATATTTTGTAGAAAAGTCGTCTTCCAGAAGAATTACCTCATTTTCCTTAATGGCAACCTCAAGGTTCTGCTCATCCTTTGCAGGACCCATAATCCATGTTTCTGTACCTTTTATATTCTTTTTGGATATAGAATTTGCATGTATTGAGATAAAAAGATCAGCTTTATTCTTATTTGCAAAGTCAGCCCTTTCATTCAGTCCGACAAAAACATCATTGTTTCTCGTATAAAGGACCTTAACATTTTTAATGTTTTGTTCAATATATCCACCGGTTTTAAGGGCAATGGCCAGATTTATGTTTTTCTCCCTGCTGACCGATCCAAGAGCCCCTGGATCCTTACCACCATGTCCGGCATCAATTACAACTATCCAGGTCTTCTCGTCTGCATTAAGAGGCAACCATCCTGAATAAAACGAAATGAAAAATAGTATCAGAAAGGATTTCAGAAGATATATATTATTGGTACGTTCTTTGCCGTTTTTAATATCTGAACCCATGGTTAGTTCATGTTTTTTTAATTAGTTTTGCGCCTGACAACCGGACGTCACACAAAAACTGTACAAAAATAGTATTTAAGTTGTATTTTTTTAAACAAAAACGGTTACTTGTAGTGTTCCTTGTGATGGTCCGGATTATCTCATTGTTTTCACAGGAAACCAGGACAGTTCCTGATTCAAACCTTATCAGCCAGGATACTCTTGTTTCGGACACTCTTTCAGGAAATTTGAAAAAGACATCACCTGAGGCGATTGACAAGCAAATAACCTACAGATGCTCAGGATTAAAAAAGAACGATCTTATAAATAAAAGAGTTACTCTGATTGACAAGGCAGAGGTTACGTACGGTGATATTGAGATAAAGGCTGATTCAATTGTCTTCGATATGCTTAAAAACACAGTTTTTGCAACCGGAAAGGCAGATACCACAGGCAAAATATCGGGCAAACCTGTTTTTAAGCAGGGATCGCAGGAAATAAAATCAGACTCACTGTTGTACAATTTTGTGTCGAGGAAGGCAATTGCTTATAAGATTGTTACACAGCAGGATGAGGGAATGCTTCACAGCGAGGTTACCAAGCTGCTTGAAGACGGAACCTCAAATATTGCAAAAAGTACCTATTCAACATGTGATGCTGATAATCCGCATTTCTACATACGACTTCCCAAGGCAAAGATTTATCCTGGCAAGAAAATAATTTCAGGTCCGGGTTACCTCGTTCTTGAAGGTATTCCCCTTCCGGCAGTTATACCATTTGGTTTCTTTCCCATACAGACAAAAAAAGCTGCATCAGGTATCCTTATGCCTAGAGTCGGACATGAGCAGGAACGAGGATATAACCTTACAGAAGGTGGCTATTATTTTGCCATCAGTGATTATTTTGACCTTGCCCTGAGAGGTAATATTTATGCAAATGGCACATGGATGGTTACTACCCAGTCAAATTATGCGAAAAAGTACAAATTCGATGGACAGTTACTCTTCAGCTATGCAAATAATATTACCGGCCATAAGGGATTGGAGGACTACAGTAAAGAAACCAACTATAAGATTAGCTGGAACTACAATCAAAATGCGAAAGCCCGTCCCGGCTCAAGATTCTCTGCAAATGTAAATATGAGTTCAAGCGGTTACGACAAAACGAACAGTTATAATGTCTCGGAACATGTAACTACCCAGAAACAGTCGAGCGTAAGTTATACAAAATCATGGGAGGGAACACCTTTCAATCTTTCTGCAAGTATGAACCATAGTCAGAATGCGAAGAATAAAACTGTTGACCTGAACCTTCCCAAAGTCAGTTTTAATGTCAGCAGGATCTATCCATTTTATGGGAAGAAGAGCACGGGTACAAAGAAATGGTACCAGGAACTCCAGATGCAATACTCAGCCGCTCTCGACAATCGGATAAGCACTTATGATAGTCTTTTGTTCACAAGTGAGGTTTGGAATGATATGCAGAATGGTTTTAAGCATGAAGTGCCGGTAAGTATTCAGTTCAGGCCATTCAGGAATTTCTCTGTATCTCCTCAGGTCACTTATAATGGTGTTCTTTATTCCCAAAAGTATGAAAAGACATGGAATCCTGATTATTTCGATCCGGAACGAAATGAAATTGTTCCAACTGTCATTACAGATACTCTCAGGGGAGCATTTTACGGACAGGCAATTAATCCTTCAATCAGTGCAAGCTTTAATCCACAGATTTTTGGAACTTTTAATTTCAAACCCGAATCGAGGATTCAGGCAATCAGGCATGTGATGAGGCCTTCAGTCAGTTTCAGCTATATTCCATCTTTCCCGGCACTCAGCAGCGATATGTACAAGGAGGTTCAGTCTGACACGGCAGGTAATAAAACCGTGTATTCAATTTTTGAAGGCAATATTTATGGAACACCTTCATTATCAAATAAAAGTGGGATAGTTTCTTTCAACCTGACAAATCTTCTTGAGGCGAAAGTATTCGAAAAAAATGATACCTCCGGTAAACCCAAAAAAGTAAAGATCATTGATAATTTTGGCATATCCACTTCATACGACATATTTAAGGATTCTATAAATTGGTCCCCGATTTCCATGAACCTGAGGACCCTGCTGTATAAAAATATTGGTATTTCGGCCAACAGTTCCTTTTCACTTTATGCCTTGAGCTCGAAAGGAACTCCTGTTGGGGATTTTGAATTAGCCACTAACGGCAGGCTGATGCGGCTTACATACTTTTCTGTGAGCCTCGATTTTGATCTTGGTCAGCTTATAGGAGGTGATAAGAATAAAAAAAGCGGAGGGCAGGTTCCACAACAGGGAACCTCACAGATAAACGCCCCTCCCCGGAATCAGGAGGAGGAGGCTATTGGCCGTAGAAGTAACGCTCAGACTGGAACCTTGTATGATGAATATGGGTATGCAATCTTTGACGTCCCTTGGTCGATGAGGGTAAGTTATAATTTAAATTATTCAAAGCCCGGTTATGTGTCAACATTATCACAGACTCTTTCCGTAAATGGTAATGTGAATCTGACAAAGAAGTTTGCAATTACATATATTAGTGGTTATGATTTTACCCAGAGAGAAATAACTATGACCCAGATAGGAATCACACGCGACCTTCATTGCTGGGACATGAGCTTTAACTGGATACCAAACGGCACTATGAAGGGATGGAATTTTATTATCAGAGTTAAGGCTGCAATTCTTTCAGACCTCAAATATCAGAGGCGGAAAGATTATCACGATGGGTTTTAAGGAGCAATAAAAGAAGCCGGATTATTACCCGGCTGCTTAATAGAAATGCAAATAATAATTACTCTGCAATAATTTCAAATCCGACCTCAACTTTTACCTCCCTGTGCAGTTTAATAACTGCTTTGTAATTCCCAACCTCTTTAATCTGATCCTCCTGAAGAGTGATACTTTTGCGGTCGATATCAAATCCTTTTTCCTTAAGTGCTTCAGCAATCTGTATCGTATTAACTGAGCCGAATATTTTTCCTGATGAACTGGTTTTTGCACCAATCGTAAGAGTAATTTCGGCAAGTTTTGCAGCTGTTTCCATAGCTGTACCCTTTATCTTTTCTTCCTTGTGCGCCCTCTGCCTTAAGTTCTCGGTGTGCATCTTTCTTGCTGATGGGGTGGCAGCAATTGCATAACCTTTCGGAATAAGATAATTAGTTCCATACCCGTCCTTTACATGAACTATATCGTCTTTTTGTCCCAGTTTATTGACGTCCTGTATTAAGATAATTTCCATAAATACTCCTCTCTTATTTTAATAGGTCAGTTACATAAGGAAGAAGAGAAATGTGCCTTGCCCTTTTTACAGCTTTAGCAACCTTCCTCTGGTACTTAAGTGAAGTTCCGGTCAGCCTGCGGGGTAAAATTTTACCCTGATCATTCAGGAACTTTTTCAGGAATTCAGGATCTTTATAATCTATGTACTTGATCCTGTTCTTTTTAAACCTGCAGTACTTCTTTTTCTTGACTTCAACGGTCGGTGGAGTCAAATATCTGATTTCTGATTCATTTTGTGCCATGTTCTATTCCTCCTTCAATTTTCCTGATTCTTTTTGTTTTCTTTTCTTCTCTGCATATTCGACGGCAAATTTCTCCATCCTGAAGGTTAAAAACCTTATAATCCTCTCATCTCTACGATATTGAAGCTCAAGCTTTTCCACAAGATCTCCGGTGCCTCTGAACTCTATGAGATAGTAGAAGCCTGTCGACTTCTTCTGAATGGGGTAGGCCAGTTTTTTCAGGCCCCAGTTCTCTTCATGAACGATCTCACCGTTATTTTCGGTGATGACCTTCTTGAACTTTTGTACCGCTTCCTTCATCTGGTTCTCAGACAAAACGGGAGTTGCAATGAAAACGGTCTCGTACTGATTTAACATAATAATTAACTGTATTAAAATTTATAAATTCGGATCGCAAAAATACAATAATTTTTTTAAAGAAAAACTAATTGTATAAAATTAAAGGTTAATATAATAAACCTCTCCTTATCGCAGAACAATATCTGGTGCCTTTTAAATTCCACAGATGATTTTTGAGGGACTGCTTTTTAACTATATTTGTGAATCGATAATTTAATCTGAAAAGAGAGACGGAAATTTCATGGAGAATTTCATTGTATCAGCAAGGAAGTATCGTCCGGCGACATTTGATATGGTAGTAGGACAGGAGATTATTACAAATACACTGAAAGCTGCTATTAAAAGCCGGCATCTTACACAGGCATACCTTTTTTGCGGACCCAGGGGCGTCGGTAAAACTACTTGTGCCCGGATTTTTGCAAAGACTATAAACTGCAGCAGTCTTAAGGAAAACGGTGAAGCCTGTGATAAATGCGAATCATGCCTCTCTTTCAATACTCTGAGGTCATTCAATATTCACGAGCTTGACGCTGCCTCCAACAACAAGGTTGATGATATTAGGAGTCTGACCGATCAGGTACGAATACCTCCGCAGGTGGGTAAATACAGTATCTATATCATTGATGAGGTCCATATGCTCTCTTCATCCGCTTTCAATGCTTTCCTGAAAACTCTAGAGGAACCTCCTGTCCACGCAATTTTCATACTTGCAACAACAGAAAAGCATAAGATAATTCCGACAATACTGTCGAGGTGCCAGATATTCGATTTCAATCGCATTCGAACGGAAGATATTGTGAACCGTCTGATGTATGTAGCAAAAAATGAGGGAGTAAGTGCAGAGGAGGAGGCCCTGCATATTGTTTCACAGAAAGCTGATGGCGCACTGAGAGATGCGCTCTCTATTTTTGACCAGCTGGTTAGCCTCTGCGGAAAGAAAATAACTTATAAGGATGTTATTGAAAACCTCAATGTGCTTGATTATGAATACTACTTCAAAACAATTGAAGGGGCAATCCTGGGCGATGTGTCATCGGTCTTAATGACATTCAACGAAATACTCGAAAAGGGTTTTGATGGGCATAATTTTGTTTCAGGTCTTAGCAGTCACCTGCGCGACCTTCTTGTTTGCAAGGATGAGGTAACAATGAAGCTTTTTGAAGCTACTCCTGTTATAAAACAGAGATATCTGCAGCAAACCAAAGCCTGTCCTGAGGAGTTCATTTTCAAGGCTCTGGAGCTGGGCAGCAATTGTGATATTTATTACAAAACAAGTAAAAACCCCCGTCTTCATGTTGAATTGTTCCTCATATGGTTATGCAATTTAACAAGTTTTTCTTCCGGGGAGATGGAAAAAAAAAAGAGTGACCAGAAACCTTTAGCAAATGAAGAAGAAGAGCTTCCTCTTCCTTCTAAATCTGAAATAATAAGGGACACATCAGATTATTCTGGTCACGGAAACAAGGAGCGAGACATAACTGCCGGGAAGCATAATCCCGTAATCGAAAAACCCACTAAATCATTTTCAATAAAGGGAATAATCTCCGAAGAAAAAAAATTAATCCGGAATGATGCAAAGCAAGGTGATGGATCAGAATTAACTAATGATGGCAGTGCAGTTGAGGAACTTAATCCAACCAATTTTGACAAAGCCTGGAGGGAGTTTACAGACAACCTAAAAGGGGACGGTACAAGGATTATAAGTATGTTCAAAAGCGTAAGGACAGAGATTGAGAATGATCAGAATATAAAGATACATCTTAGCAATGCAGCACAAAAGGACCTGTTTGTTCAGAATTACAAACAGAAACTGATAGGTTTCCTGAACAGGAGGTTTGGATCAAAAGAAATTGATATTGAAACTGTTGTCGATCTTTCAGAGACAAACGAGATTCTGTATTCCGATGAACAGAAGTTCAACTATCTTGTCTCAAAGTATCCGGAGCTCAAAGACTTTAAAAAAACATTTAACCTTGATATCACCTGATTACCAGTGGTTGAAATAATGATTATTTGAGAAGAATTAAAAACATATCAGACGATGGATACCCCGGTAATAAACCGGAAAAGAAAACATCATATTCCGGGGGAATGAAACCAGATCCGTTTACAGGTGGCATTGCCCATGACTTAAACAATATATTGACAACAATCTCAGGTTATGCCGAGATGATGGCGGAAGATCTGCCTGAGAATTCCCCTTTTAAAGATACGACTATCAGGATAGTGTCGGCGGTGGCAAGAGCCAGATCACTTACTGACTTAATGCTTGCATCTGAAAAGCAAAATAAGGAGGACAAAATCGCTGTAAACGTGAATGATGTTCTTAAAGAAAGTATTGATTTTATAAGACCCTCATTGCCTCCTGAAATTACTGTGAACTGTGATATCCCTTTGACAGAAGTATCAGTATTTGCAGAACCGTTGCAACTGCTTAGAGTATTCTTCAATCTGATTACCAACGCAGTTCATTCAATGGAAGGCAGGGGAGGCATTTTGTCAGTTGGAGTCCGTGTTCTCGGTAGAAATGAAGTAAAGTCTGTAATTAAGAAATATCTCGTTTCTGAAAATTATGTTGCTATTTCCTTTAATGATACAGGTTCAGGAATTGATACATCACTGAAGGGAAAGATATTCGAACCATATTTTACTACAAAGGAACAAGGTATGGGCACTGGACTTGGATTATCAGTTGTCATGGAAATTGTAAATACGCTCAATGGCGAAGTACAAGTGTCAAGTGATAAAAACTATGGAACGGTTTTTGATATATATCTGCCTATTTATAAGGAGTTTAATTGATAACCTGTTTTGAATGCTTGAAGAAAAGAGAATGAATCCCGATTTGATTTGAACATTCTGTAAATTGCATTTTAAATCCAAAAATGTCAGTAATACTAATAATTGAAGATGACAGGGAACTCAGGGAGATGCTGAAAACAGTACTTCTAAGGAAAGATTATAACGTTTTGGAGGCCGAAAACGGAAAAGAGGCATTGATACATTTTAAACCTGGAGTCACTGACCTTGTTATAACTGATCTTATTATGCCTGAAGAAGATGGATTAAAAGTGCTTATTAAAATCCGGGAAATGAAAAAGAGTATAAAGATAATTGCAATTTCCGGTGGGGGTAAAGCAGGTCCGGGGAGCTACCTTGATCTGGCAAAAGCTCTGGGTGCTGATGCCGTTTTCTCCAAACCTTTTTCAGTTAATGATCTGTTATTGAAAATTGAGAATTTATTGAAACTTGAACATTCAGATTAATATCGTTGTTATAAATTCATAATCTTAAATTTAATAATTATGTTAAAGAAAAAGGTGGAAGATATCTGTAACAGGCAGATTGAAAGAGAAGGTTATTCATCAAACCTTTATCTTGCCATGGCATCATGGGCAGAAACAAATGGATTCAGCGGTGTTGCTAGCTGGCTTTATGCACAGTCGGAAGAAGAAAGGCTTCATATGCTGAAGTTTATAAAATATATCAATGAACGAGGCGGAAAAGCCGTGATCCCAGCCTTGAAAAAGCCGGGAACAGATTATAATGGCGTGGAAGAACTTTTTAAAGAAGTCCTGAAGCATGAGGAGTTTGTTACTGACAGCATAAATGAAATTGTAGCCCTTACATTTGAAGAAAAAGACTTCAATACTCATAGTTTTTTACAATGGTTTGTTAATGAGCAAGTTGAAGAGGAGGCCTCCGTCAGAACAATTCTTGATAAGGTGCGTCTTGTAGGAAAAGAAAATTTGTATCAATTCGATAAGGATATATTGGGACTGAGAACCCCCGCCACTGGTGGAACATCTGCTACATGAAGAAACAGGTTTATTTAATCATTCTCTTCTTATTGATAACTCCTGTCTTTAGTCTTAAGGCACAGGAATTAATTCCAAATCATTCTGTAACCGGTATTTGTTACGCCGGATCAAAAGTAAACAGGATCTATATTCCCCCACCGAAAAGTTTCCTGACAAAATCAGGTTCAAAAGGAGGGGGGAAGGTCACCGTTATATATTCAGGATTTTCTTCTGAACCAAAAGCTGCTGTTGAGTATGCTGTAAAGATACTCGAATCTATGCTTCCTGCTGACTTTAAGATGACTATCAAAGCATCATGGACCAGAATTTCGACTTCAGGTGTCCTGGGAAACTCTTCCATCACGGGCTTTTCAGCCGGATGGGGAATTAATGCATTTGAACCTATGGCTCTATACCCTGTAAGTGTTGCTGAAAAAATAGCAGGGAGGAGCCTAAATGAAGATAATGAGGCTGATGTTGAATTGGTCCTTAACAGTTCAGCTAAATGGTATCTTGGTACAGATGGAAATACACCTGTTTCAAAATATGACCTGGTCACAGTAGTCATTCATGAATTATGTCACGGGCTTGGCTTTTTTGACAGTATGAATGCCGAAGGAGGTCTTGGATCCTACGGTGTTGGCACAATTCCATTCCTGTATGATAAATTTGTTGAAAACTTAAGCGGAAAGAGATTAACCGACACAACATTTTTTTTACAGGACTCACCGGATCTGTATGGTGAGCTGGTGAGCGGACAGCTCTATTTTGGCGGACCTCTCACCCGCAGGTATTTATCAGGTAACCGGGCCAGACTCTTTTCACCAGCAACCTGGGATCCCGGTTCAAGTGTCTCCCATCTGGATGAAACAAGAACACCGGTGGCTGATGCCCTTATGACACCATATATTGACCTGGGTGAGGCAATACATGATCCGGGGAACCTTACCTTCTCAATACTAGGTGACCTGGGCTGGATTAATACAAGAGTGGTGCCAGGAGAATTAAAGGATACTGAAGCAAATTTATCAGAGATTAAACTTGACATTACAGTACTGTCTGACACTGTATATAATAAAAACAGGATCGGAGTTGTCTATTCATTTGATAGTTATAGCTCATCTGATACATTGATAATGTCGCCAGCTTCCTCAGATGACTCTTATTCAGGTCTGATCCATGTTCCTTCATATAATTCGAAACTGGATTATTACTTCTTTGTAATAGACGACTTTTCACGGGTTTATAATTCACCATCGCTTGCAGGTAAAAGACCTTACACAGTCTTCATCGGAACAGATACCGTTAAGCCGGTAATTTCACATACTCCGGCAGAATACTACTTTGAAAAGATCGATTCATTGATTCTTAAAGCAAATGTTGATGACAATCTTGGAGTTGATACAGTATATATTGAATACAATGTGAACAGCGGACCTGCAAAATATTCCGGGCTGACATCCGGACACAATAATGAATATAGTTTAAGACTTACCATAGGATCTGAGCTGTTGAAAGGTGGTGATATTCTAAATTACAGAATTATTGCAGTAGACAAGGCCTCAGGAAGGAATACCAGAATCACTCCCTCTTCAGGTTACTTTGAAATCAATATCGAGTCACTTCTGACTGCCGTAACCAGCTACTCTACTGATTTTACAAATTCAACTGCTGAGTTCTTTAATTCTGGTTTTGAAATTACCCAGCCTGATAATTTCACCAGCCCTGCCTTGCATTCGGAACACCCCTATAAAAGTCCCGAGGAGGATTATAAGAGCCTGGAATTCAGCTCAGTCCTTCGTCATCCTGTGGTTATTAATTCGTCAGGCATGGTAATTAGCCTAAAAGAGCTTGTACTTGTTGAACCCGGAGCCGAAGGCTCTGTATTTGGATTCTCGGATTTTTACGATTATGTGATAATTGAGGCATCAAAGGATTTTGGCAAGATATGGTTCAGCCTGGCTGACGGATACGACACCAGGATCATACCTTCATGGGAAACTGCTTATAACAGTTCGATTGATGGTCAGAATTCAACTTATGCAGGAAAAGAATCAATGATGCTGGAACATACATTTTATCCAGGGATCTCCGACAGGATTTCTGACGGCGACAGCCTGCTTATCCGTTTCAGGTTATTTTCTGATCCCTATGCCAATGGATGGGGTTGGGTGATCGATGACCTCAAAATAAATCCCCTGGTCGACCAGGTAGAAGAAAAGGATGCAGTGGAGATTAAAATATATCCAAACCCCGGCGATGGCCACGTCACTATTATTTTTGATGATGATTACACTTCGGCGCCGGTCAGCATTAACGTTTATAATTTTGTAGGGAAGCGTATAATCCGGGAGACTTCTTACGGAGAGAAGATGGTAACTCTGGATGTTTCCGGAAATCCTCCCGGGATCTATTTTTTAGTTATAAATTATGGCCAGATCACAAAAACAATGATATACAGCCTTGTTAAATGATGACCCGGAAAAGAAACATTTTAAATTCCTGATCTGAAAAACACTATTTTTGCCGGATATTTTAAAATCTGTAACACAGTTGTAAATGGATATTATAAATAGGATACTTGGTCTGTTCCTTGGGAATAAATATGAGAGGGATATTAAAGAGATTACTCCGTACACGGTTGAGATTCTTTTAGAATATGATAAGCTCAAAACACTTTCCAATGACCAGTTAAGGGATCTGACTTCTGTTCTGAAAAAAGAGATTCACGATGAGATCGAACCTGATGAGAATGAAATAAAATCGCTTAAGGACAAAGCTGAGGCTGAAGAAGATGTTTACCGCAAAGAAGAATATTACAACCAGGTAGATAAGATTGAAAAGCTTATTGATGAAAAACTGGAAGCTAAGCTCGATACACTTATTCCGAGAGCTTTTGCAATAGTTAAGGAGACCACCCGCAGGTTTAAGGAGAATAGTGTTCTGGAGGTTACAGCCCGTCAGTATGACAGGGATCTGGCTGCTATCAGGGAAAGCATAAGTGTCAAAGGTGAAAAAGCCTTCTGGAGCAACCGCTGGATTGCCGGGGGTAATGAAATTGTCTGGGATATGGTGCACTACGATGTTCAGCTTATTGGCGGTGTTGCACTGCACAGGGGTAAAATTGCAGAAATGGCAACAGGTGAAGGAAAAACTGTGGTAGCAACACTTCCTGTTTTTCTTAATGCACTTGCCGGGAGGGGAGTTCATATTGTTACGGTAAACGACTACCTTTCAAAACGTGACTCCGAATGGATGGGGCCGATATATGAATTTCACGGCCTTACGGTAGATTGTATCGACAAACATCAGCCAAACTCTGCCGACAGAAGGAAAGCCTATAATGCCGACATAACATTCGGTACCAATAATGAGTATGGTTTCGACTACCTGAGGGACAATATGGCAATAAACCCGGAGGATCTCGTACAAAGGAAGCACCATTATGCAATAGTTGATGAGGTCGACTCAGTTCTTATTGATGATGCCCGTACTCCGCTTATTATTTCCGGACCAACTGCAAAAAGTGATACTCAGCAGTTTGATGAACTGAAGCCCAAAGTTGATAAACTGGTAAATGCCCAGAAACGTCTTGTTACACAAATACTGGCCGACGCCAAGAAATTGATTTCAGAAGGAAAGCATGAAGAGGGTGGCAA